>Ga0157370_10005554_pt1 | contig 14133 bp, 12 predicted proteins | sample C35metaG_FD_113463 | JGI IMG/M metagenome (GOLD analysis project Ga0157370, IMG submission 113463) | Corn rhizosphere microbial communities from Kellogg Biological Station, Michigan, USA - C3-5 metaG | ecosystem: Host-associated > Plants > Roots > Rhizosphere > Soil | place: USA: Michigan...
AATTGAATAAGCAGATTTTTCAAAATTCATTTTCACATTCTTCGATTTCAAATAATCTATTTCCTGTTGCCTTGCTAATTGCATATCACGAATTGGTGTGATAATCTCTATTCCCGGAATCATAATATGAAAGATCATATCGAAACGAACCTGGTCATTGCCGGCTCCGGTGCTGCCGTGAGCTACTGCATCTGCATGTAATTTTTTTGCATGCTCTGCAATATGCAATGCCTGCGAAAGCCGCTCTGCACTTACACTTAACGGGTATGTATTATTTTTCAGAACATTTCCGAAAATGAGATATTTAATGATGGTATCATAATAGCTTTTTTCGGCATTAATAGTGGTGTGTGATTTTACACCTAATACTTTTGCATGTTTTTCTATATCCTTCAATTCATGTTCGCTGAAGCCTCCTGTATTTACAATGATACTGTGAACTTCATACCCTAATTCATCGGTAAAATATTTTACACAATAAGAAGTATCGAGTCCGCCGCTAAAACCAAGTACAACTTTTTTTGCCATCAATACAATTTATAAATTAAAAAAATAACTGAGTAATGATTTGTTTTTATCATTATCCTTTTTCTTTAAAAATTTGGTAAGCCAATAGCGCTTAAACCGAATCAATCTTTCATATCCTTTTTTATTTTCCTGGAAGGATGCTGCAGTTTCCGCAGGTGTGTAATGATCTTTGGGATCGTATAACATAGCAGTGCACAAACAATTCTTCCGGTCCTTGCTCATCAGGATATCATAATTTACACAGCTCTTGCATCCCGCCCAGAAGTTTTCATCGTCGGTAAGTTCCGAATAAGTAACCGGTTCATAGCCGAGGTCGCTGTTAATTTTCATTACAGCAAGTCCGGTAGTGAGGCCGAATATTTTTGCAGTCGGATATTTTTCGCGGGAGAGATCAAAAATTCTTTTTTTAATTTTTTTTGCAATGCCGGTTTTACGGAAAACGGGCGATACAATTAAACCACTGTTGGCCACGTAAGCAGCATTGCTCCATGCTTCAATGTAGCAGAAGCCCACCCATAGATCATCCGTTGTTACCGCTATTACCGCTTTGCCTTCTTCCATTTTTTGTTGTATATATTCCACCGAGCGCCTGGCAATGCCCGTGCCCCGTGCCTGTGCAGATGCCGCCATTTCATCGGTTATGGTTTTTGCGAATTTGAAGTCGGCTGAATTAGCAATACGAACAACTATATTTGATTGTTCCACTTTGCGTAGATGTTGGTGATAAAATAATTAAAAGTATGCCCGGGGGATATTGTTCCACTGATAGGGGCAGCGGTCTGCTCGGCCTATCAGCATCCAGGTCGGCGGCCAAAACAGCGTATATGCATAGCCGTTAGAACGGGAGTTCTTAAAACGAAAGATGAAAATATGGTATTAAAACCTTTCATTTTTTATTTTGTTTGGTAAAAAATTAGCTACAAATGTATATGTTTTTATTTTGAATTATACAAATACGGTTTAAGAATTTGTTATTGTTTCTGCAGTTGGTTTTTTTACCCATTGGTGCAGTTGGTCTGCCAGCGTCCGGTCATTACTTAACCTGGGCACTTTGTTTTGCCCGCCGAGTTTACCAACACTTTTCATGTAATTAATAAATCCGTTTTTTTGCACTACGGAAATGTGCAACGGCTGTAGAATATGCCCGCGAATCAGATCATCATAATAAATATTTTTCTTACGAAGATTATCATCCACCTGCAGGGCAAACTGCTTCATATTGCGGGGAAGATGTTCAAACTCTATCAGCCATTCGTGGTAACTTTTATTTGCATCTTTTGAAATTTTGGGCGCCACGGTAAACTCTGTAATGCCAATGCCTTCTGCATTTGCAGCTTTCAGCAAAGCTTCTTCAACTTCTTCTGCAATTACATGTTCGCCAAATGCAGAAATAAAATGTTTCACACGGCCTGTCACTAACAAGCGATAGGGGTTTTTCGAAATAAACTTTATCGTATCGCCGATATTATAAGCCCACAAACCTGCATTGCTCGAAATAATCAGCACATAATTTTCATGGAGCTGTATATCTTTTAATGTAAGCCTTGTTGGATTGGGTTTGGATATTTCCGCAAGAGGAACAAACTCAAAAAATATTCCGCTATCTGTATTCAGCAGCAAACCTTCTTCTTTATAATTATCCTGGAAAGCAAAAAATCCTTCGCTGGCAGGAAACAGTTCAATCGTATCAATGGGTTTACCAATTGTATCAATAAGCTTTGCTTTATAAGGTTCAAAGTTTACGCCGCCTTGCACCATCACGCTGAAGTCGGGAAAAATATCTTTTATTTTTTTACCGGTTCTTCTTACCAGTTCATCAAAATACATCTGCATCCACGGCGGAATACCACTAATCAGGGTCATTCGTTCATGAATCGTTTCATCAGCAATTTTTGATAATTTTTCTTCCCAGTCTTCAATACAATTTGTTTCAAAAGAAGGCAGTTGATTGGCGCGTAAATATCTTGGCACATGATGATTGACAATTCCGCTCAATCGTCCTGTTGGTATCCCGCCTACTCTCTCCAGTTCAGGAGAACCGCTCAGGAAAATCATTTTACCATTTGCAAAACCACTATTGCCGCTTGCAATCATATAACATAACAATGCATTGCGCGCGGTGTTGATGTGATTGGGAATAGAATCCTTGGTGATGGGAATATACTTGATACCACTGGTGGTTCCGCTGGTTTTTGCAAAATAAATCGGCAGGCCTTTCCACAAAATATTATGCTTGCCTTGTTTTATCCTCTCGATATAAGGCTTAAAATCTTCATACTCTCTTATCGGCACCTGGTTAATATAATCGGTGTGTGTTTTTATTTTATCAAAAGAATGCTCTTTGCCAAATTCAGTTTTTATTCCTGTTTTGATAAGTGTTTGAAAGATGGCATCCTGGTCGGAAACTGCGGTAGCTGCAGATTTGCGTATTTGTTTATAAACATAGCCTGCAAACGGTTTAGCAAGCAATGATTTTATTTTCATTTTCATGAGTCTGACATTGGAGCAATGCAAATTACATAATTAATATGTTAAACAAACTACCATTGATGGATTAGTTTTTCCCGGTAAAAAAACGAAAAATTTTTTTTTTAAAGATTATTATTATCAAACAAACTTCTTTTACCGGACAGAGGTTTTATAACATAATCGTAGTTATTATTTATTTTTGTCGTCTTATGCCAGCAGCTACATCCGTTGCATTACATACATTAGGTTGTAAACTAAACTACGCCGAAACCTCGGCGCTGGAGCGGTTATTGGTAAATGAAGGTTTTGTAAAAAAAGATTTTGAAGAATCTGCAGATGTTTATGTAATTAATACCTGCTCGGTAACCGACAATGCTGATAAAGAGTGCAGACAAATAGTTCGCCGCATTCAGCGGCAATCGCCCGGGGCTACGGTGGTAATTACCGGATGCTATGCACAATTGAAGCCGGAAGAAATTGCTTCGATTGATGGTGTTGATCTTGTATTGGGTGCTGCTGAAAAATTTAATATCATCCGTCATTTACGCGAACTCACTAAAGGCGACTCTGCCAAAATTTGCAGCTGCGATATTGATGAATTAAATGGATTTCATTCATCCTATTCTATTAACAATCGTACAAGAACTTTTTTAAAAGTGCAGGATGGCTGCGATTATAATTGTTCTTTTTGCACCATACCCATGGCACGCGGAAAGAGCCGCAGCAATACCATTGAACAGGTATTGCACGACATTCAATCCATTGCGGCTGCAAGTGTAAAAGAAATAGTGCTTACCGGAATTAACCTCGGTGATTTTGGCAAAGATGAATTTGGGAAAAGAACCGGTAAAAATTTTTATGATCTTTTATACGCAATAGAAAATTCTCCCGGGGTTGAGAGATATCGCATCTCCTCTATCGAGCCAAATCTTTTAACCAATGAAATAATAGAACTGGTAGCAGCCAGCAAAAGAATCATGCCGCACTTTCATATTCCTTTGCAAAGCGGCAGCAATAAAATATTAGCGTCTATGCGTCGCCGTTATAAAAGAGAATTGTATGCCGAAAAAATAGCGCTGATAAAAAAACTGATTCCGCATTGTGGTATTGGGGTGGATGTAATTACCGGCTTCCCCGGCGAAAGTGATGATGCATTTAATGAAACCGTTCAATTCTTACAACACCTTACTGTGTCTTACTTTCATGTGTTTACTTATTCTGAAAGAGATAATACGCATGCATTGCAGATAGAACCAGTGGTTCCCGTTTCAGTGCGTCATGCACGAACAAAAACACTGCGCAACTTATCGTACCAAAAATCTGAAAATTTTATACAGCAACATTCTGGCCAGGTTAGAAAAGTATTGTTTGAAAGCAGAAATAAAAACAATATGATGGAAGGCTATACGGACAACTATATAAAAGTGACCGTACCTTTCAAACAAGAATGGAACAATACAATTATTGATTGGAAAATCTGATGAAAACTTTTTCGGTAAATATTAATTTTATTCTCACGGACGAATTTATGCAGAGTGTGCCCGAGCATCGCACTTACATCAATATGCTGATGAATACACACGTGGTAGAAAGTTATGCAGTAAGCATGAAAAGCCAGCGTGCCTGGATCATCATAAATGCAGCCAGCAAAAAAGAAGTGAAGCAAATTCTTTCCAAATCGCCGCTTCATAAATTCTGGACGTATGATATTGATGAACTTTTTCTTTACGACAGCCAGAGCTTTCGTTTACCACGGATGGAACTCAACTGATCATTTTTTTTTCCAGTTCATCTATGAATGCTATTTGAGCTTCATTAATTTTATTTCTTGCTTCGGCAGCAGTAAACCATTCGCCTCTGTCCACTTCCTGAAAGGTTTGAAATTTTCCCGATCGCGGTGGCCATTCCATTTCAAAAGTATTTGATACAATAGTGGCTGCATCAAAATCATTCTCCACTGCCCATGCAAAAATTATTTTTCCAGATTTTTGTTTTACCGGTGTCAGGGCAATGAAATTGCCGGATGCTGTTTTGCCGGTCTCTTCAAAAAATTCTCTTTGTGCCGCAGCAAGCGGTTCTTCTATTTCATTTAGTTCTCCTTTTGGAATGGACCATGCGCCTGCATCTTTTTTTTTCCAAAAGGGTCCGCCGGGATGAATTAAAAATACCTGCAGTCCGCCATATTTTTTTCTGAATGGTAATAAACCAGCACTTTGTCTTTTTATCATAAAATTTTAGAAAAAAAGGAACTTTTAATTTTTAAATTACGTTTAAATAAATTAGATTTACTAACCCGCAGAGATAATAACTTTACCAAATCGTTTAAGAGATAATAACTTTATCAAATCATTTACTTATACCTAACAATGATCGTGCACTATGAATAGCATCAAACTTTGTTTCGCAATATTGGTTTTTTCTTTTATCGTGAATATTTCATGCAAGAAAACTCATACTACACCTCCCAACAATAATAATGATTCCCTGGCACAATTAGCAAAGGCAACAGACACGGCTTTATCTGTATCGCGCGATTTTTATCTTTGGTATAAAGACATCCCTGCTTCGTTTAGCGCCTCAAGTTATAGTGATCCGGGTGCATTGATGATGGGTATAAGAGCCTATAGCGATGAACCGGGCTATACTACACCGGTTGACAAATGGAGTTTTGGTGTTTTGAAAACTGATTGGAATCAACTCAGTGGTGGTATTGGATCTGCTACTTCCATGTCAAGCTCGGGCGATTTTGGTTTCAGTGTTTTTTTTAGGGTGGATGGCGACCTGAGAGTAAAACTCGTGGAAAGGCTTTCTCCTGCAGGGCTTGCAGGCATCCAACGGGGATGGAGAGTTACCAAGATTAATGGCAACACCAACCTCACCATTGCTAACTCAGATTTTATAATAAATGCTGTATTTTATAGTGCATCCTCCACATTCACTTTTCAAAAACCCGATGGCAGCACGGTGGATATGACGCTTAATGCAACCACTTATCAGCAACAACCCGTTTACCTCGATAGTATTTATCAGATAGGTATGAAAACGATCGGGTATGTTGTTATCAATTATTTCCTGGGAGATACTACACAGAATATTGCGGATTACGAAAGAGTAATGGACAAATTTGCTTCAAATAATGTAACCGACATTGTGGTAGATATTCGATACAATGGTGGAGGTTATGTATCGTTGCAGGAAAAACTTGCGGATTATCTTGCTCCCAATTCAGCCAATCATCAACTGATGATGAAAGAAGCTTTTAATGATAAACACCAGGATTATAATACCAGTTTATATTTTAATAAAGTTGGTCCGTTAAATCCCGATCATGTACTATTTATCGTAACGGAAAATACAGCTTCAGCCAGTGAATTACTGATTAATAACCTGAAGCCATATATGAATGTAAAACTAATAGGCCCAACCAATACAGATGGCAAGCCCGTTGGTTTCTTCCCCATTTCTGCGGGCGATTGGTATGTTTTCCCCATATCTTTCCGCTCGATGAATTCTGCAAACCAGGGTGGGTACTTTAAAGGATTTGCCCCCGATGCCATTGTAGCGGATGGACTCACAAAAAACTGGGGCGATACTTCCGAATCATGCCTTGCGGAAGCTATCAAATATATAACTACAGGCACTTTCATGGCACAAGCACAACAAACCTATAAACCTGATGCCACAGTAATAGAAGCAAACAAACAACTCGATGTGAATTCTTTTAAAGGAATGGTGGATTCGAGAATGATGAAGTAGATAAACTTCGTACAGGCGACATCGTTAGATTGCTTCAAATATATTTTTTAAAAATGAATTGTTGATGGATGGAAATTTTATCGGTTCTGATGGGTTGTTGGTATAATCGTTCAATTGCAACTCCCACCAGCCTACGGTATGCCATTTACCAAGTTTGTACCCGATATTTTTATATTCCCCTAATTTTTGAAAGCCATAGCTTTCGTGAAAGGCAACACTTTTTTCATTAGGCCATGTAATGCCTGCATACACATTTATAAAACCCTGGTGTTTTAAAATTTTAAACAACACATCGTACAATGTTTTAGCAATACCCCGTTTTTGAAAATCGTGGTGAACATAAACAGAACTCTCCACGCACCATTGATACGCGGCACGCTCCCGGTGCCTGGCCGCATACGCATAGCCGGCTACCATGCCATCCACCTCATACACCAGCCACGGCCACGTTTCCAGGTAAGTTTGAATTCTCTGAGCAAAAGATGATAATGATGGTATCTCCGTTTCAAAAGTAATGGCAGAATCAGTTATAAATGGCTCATAAATTTTTAAGATAGCCGCTGCATCGGATGTTTGGGCAAGTCGAATTCTATTCATACAATAAATTTACTTCGAAAAAAATTTGTAAGGTTTTATAAAAGCTTAATGCCCGACTCTGTGATATCCAGTTTCCGTTCTTTATATAATTTTCCAATAGTCATTTTAAAAGTTTTCTTGCTCATTCCAAAAACAGCATAAATTTCTTCCGGCGAAGATTTGTCGTGATAAGGCAGATAGCCATTGGCTTCCTGCAATAATGCTAAAATTTTTTTCTCTTCACCAGCCACCCGTTCATAACCGGGTTTGCCGGCACCTACATCTATCAAACAATCTCCCTGCTCATTGGGAGGATATATTTTTTTTATAAAACCTGTCAGCCTATCGCCCGGTTGCAGCGGCCTGAAAAGTTCATTAAAATATAAAAGGCCTGTATGTTTATTATTAATGATCACTACAAATCCCAAATCCGTTTTGCGATATACAATGAGATCAACTATTGCTTTTTCGTGTACTTCAATATTTTTATTGGAAAGAAATGCATCAATTTTTTCGGTGGCATACAAACGCCCTGTCTTTTCATCCATCATTATTTTTACCAGGTATTCTCCGCCTTTGCGAATAAAACTTACCTGCCTGCTACTTGGTAAAAGAAGATCCTTCATCAGTCCCCAATCTAAAAAAGCACCCTGCGGCCCGACACTTACTGCTTTCAGTTTCACCAAATCGCCTAACACGCCATACGGCTCCTGCGTGGTAGCAATTACCCGGTCTTCACTATCGTGATATAAAAAAACTTTTAGTGTATCGCCAACTTTGGTACCCGGCGGAACAAATCGCTTTGGCAATAATATGCCCGATTGCCCGTCGTCAAGAAAAACGCCCATTGGTTTTTCCTTCAGCACCTTCATCAAATTATACTGCCCAATTTTTACCATAAATATTTTTTACAAAATGAATATCTGTATTTTATGTAAATAAATTCCTGCCGAAGGGCCATAAAATATTATTCACACTACAAAATAAAATTTTAGTAGCAGAGTTTTATATAAGACTTTAACACATTTTTTTTTTTAAAAATTTGCCTTGCGGATCATTTTACGTCCAATACTTAAAATGATTCACTAAAACTAAATAAAATGAAAACGAATTATACACATCAGGAAATATTATTGGTGACCGGCACTTCATTTTCCACAAGGCAATGGTGCGAAAAAGAAAACGGCAATCAAAGAGCGCTTACGGAAAGAGAACAACTGCAGGATGTTTGCTGGAATGGATTGCTGTATGAAATGCTTCCGGAAGTAAATGTTCCCGGAAAAAATAAAAAGTTATTCGTCTGGAAAGTGCAGGAAACAAAATCTTTTATAGAAGTGGAGTTGGGCGAAGCCCCCGGCAAAATAAACGAACCCGTTTCCATTGACCCCTATTTATTCTTTACTCACTTGTTACTTTCATGAGTTAATGTTTAGTTTTTATGAATCCCCTGATTGACCTCAGGGGATTTTTTTTGTCGTGCTGCTAAACAAAAAATAAATTATCTTGGTTGAATAAAACGAACGCGATATGAGAAATTATTTTTTGCCTGTATGCTTTAACCTCATTTATATAACCACCGTTGCACAAGTAAAATTTACTCCTCCGCCTACGTCGGCTATTCCGGTAAGAGATACTTTGCATGGTGTGATACTTACGGATAATTATCGCTGGCTGGAAGATAAAACCGACCCCAAAGTAATTGAATGGACAAAGGCACAACATGATTATGGCATTCAATATCTCAACGCAACGCAAAAAGTTCACCCGGGGCTGCGCGATGAAATTGCAAAGTATATAGATATAGATTATGAAGGCCCGCTGCATAAAGAAGGCAAGCGGGTATTTCAAAACATAAAAAGAAAAGGTGATAAACAAACAAAACTTTTTACCATCATTGATGGAAAAAAAATTTTGATTTGGGATCCGCTAAAATTAGATACATCCGGAAGCACGGCAACCACGAGTGTTGATTACAGTTATGATGGAGAACGTGCAGCAATAAGTGTTCAAAAAAGCGGTGCAGAAATTTCAACAACTTATATTATCAATACCAGAACTGGAAAAGTTTTATACTCACCATTAGAAAATATATTCGGATATAACTGGACAAAGGATCAGCAACATGCATACTATACGGTTCGCACGCAAAATGATGTAAATAAACAATTGCCGCTAAAAACATATTTATGGACGGTGGGCAAACCTGCCGCCACCGCTACATTTGCAGGCACTACTGCCGATGCAAAAAATTCTTTCTTCGTGTATGACAACCGTTATAGCGATGTAAGTTTTTATGGCGAAGGCGACTTTTATTCAAATACCTGTTACATGCGCAAAACAGGTACCATGGATAAAGGCGAATTAATTTATCAAAGTAAAAAATCATCTGCTTATCCCGAAGCTATCGGTGATAAATTGTACATATTCACCAACGATAATGCGCCTAATTACCGGCTGATGGTGGCAGATAAAAATCATCCTGAATATAAAGACTGGAAAGTATTGATACCCGAAAGTGAAACCGTGATGCAAGGTTATGTTGTTACCAAACACAATATTATTATACAGGATAAAAAAGATATTCAAAGCCGGCTGACACTATATGATTTTGATGGAAATAAAATAAAACAAATAGACTTACCGGAGACGGGGAATGTCGCATCTGTAAGTTATGACCGCGAAGAAGATTCCGTGTATTTAACATTGAACACGTTTACTTCGATGCCGAAAATTTTTGTAGCATCTCCGGAAAATTTTCAATGGAGATTGTATTATAAAAGGCAACTTCCGGTGGACATGAGCAATATTGTTGGAGAAATTAAATTTTACAAATCAAAAGACAGCACAAAAGTTCCGGTGTTTGTAATACATCGCAAAGACATGAAACTCGATAGTGCCAATCCGGTTCTACTTACCGCTTACGGTGGATTTAATATTGGCATAGAGCCACATTACTATGGCTTCTTTGCGCCCTTCCTCAATCGCGGCGGAGTGATTGTGGAAGCGGGTATTCGTGGTGGTGATGAATATGGCGAAAGCTGGCACCGCGCCGGTATGCTTCAGAATAAACAAAACTGCTTTGATGATTTTAATAGTTGTGCAGAATGGCTGATAAAAGAAAAATATACCAGTCCATCCAAACTGATTGCATTAGGAGGAAGCAATGGTGGTTTGCTGATGGGCGCTATTGCCACGCAGCGACCGGATTTATACAAAGCAATTGTATGCGAAGTGCCGCTGCTGGATATGATTCGCTATCATAAATTTTTAATTGCACGTTATTGGATTCCGGAATATGGTTCTTCAGATAATGATGCCGATTTCAGGTGGCTGTTGCAATACTCACCTTACCAGCATATACGTGTTGGTGTAAATATTCCGCCGATGCTGGTAACTGCGGGCGCTAACGACAGCCGGGTAGATCCGATGAATGCAAAAAAGTTTGTAGCTGCACTGCAAAATAATGTGGGCCAGGTAAGCCCTGTCATTCTTCATATTGATTACAACAGTGGGCATGGAACGGGGCAAAGCACCGAGCAATTGATTGACAACTGGGATTTTGTTTTTGAATTTATCATGAATGAATGGGAAAAATAATTTCGTTTAGGCGTAACCGTTAGAATAATTATTTTTCTTCTTTTGCAGATGCTTTATAAAAACCTATTTCCGCTAATTGCACTTTGGCTTTTGACTGCAGAATGGTTATTCTCACTTTCGAAGTAGTAACCGGTGCAAATCGGAATAATCTTTTATAACCTACTGTTACAAAATCATCAATCTTTTTCCATGATGTGCCATCCCAATATTCAATCAATCCTTTTTCTATTCGCTGGCCGTTGGTAATATTTTCCTGCAACATCGCCCGATCAAAGGCGGCCGGCTTTCCAAAATCAATTATAAGCGGTTTATTATTTTCAACAGAAATAAAGGTGTTTAAGTTTTTATCAGTTAATGATGCAGCCGCATGATGCAATGCGAGGTTGTGCGCAAATGTTTCATTCAAAATTTTCCTGAATTCAATTATGTTGGCAACATCCGTTGGATACAACAATCCATCTTTATCCGGCGGGATGTTTAATAACAACAAACTGTTTCTTCCCACTGATTGATAATAAAGATTTACAATTTGCTGAGGCGTTTTCACTTTATCATTTTCGCTTTCGTGCCAAAACCATCCCGGCCTGACAGATACATCCGTTTCAGCAGGCACCCACACCTTACCATCCGGGTCGCCGGTGTTCAGATATTTTGCATCAGCATGACCGGGCGCTAATCCTGCAATATCAATCGTTGACCAACAGGTATCGCCCGCAGCGCCGCTTTCATTGCCTACCCATCTTATATCAGGGCCTGCATCGGAAAATATTACAGCGCCGGGTTGTAATTGCCGTACCAGCTTCCAATAACCTTTAAAATCATATTGCATATCTTTTGCGTTAGCACCCTTTGCCCCGTCAAACCATACTTCAGCTATTTTACCATAATGCGTCAGCAATTCGCGTAATTGATTTTTGTAATAAGTATTGTAGGCAGATGTTCCATAAGTTTTTTCATGCCGGTCCCATGGCGAAAGATAAATGCCAAACTTCAATCCATATTCATGGCATGCATCAGCCACTTCTTTCACCACATCTCCTTTACCATTTTTCCAGGGACTGTTTTTTACAGAATGTTCAGTATATTTTGATGGCCACAAACAAAAACCATCATGATGTTTGCAGGTAAGTATCGCTGTTTTAAAACCCGCGTCCTTCAACGCTTTTATCCATTGCCTTGCATTAAAATGCGTGGGGTTAAAGACAGTTTCGCTTTCTGTACCTTCTCCCCATTCTTTATTGGTAAAGGTATTTACGGTAAAATGAAGGAATGCATTTGTTTCCATTTGCTGCCATTGCAGTTGGCGCGGAGCAGGCACAGGCAAAGATTGCGACCATGCTGTTTCAGTAAATAAAATACATAACAACGAAAGCCGGTAAAAATTTTTCATACGCTAAAATAAGAAGTATGCTGTTTGTGGAAACAAAAATTGGTTTATTTAATTTTTAACATTCATTACATTTTATAGTATTGTGTAAAACAATAATTTTAATAAACCATTAATTATACTTCTTGAAAACTACTTTACTAATAACTTTTACGGTACTCTTATTTAAAACGGGTGATGCACAGGAAACAAATTATTCATTGCCCGAGACAGGGTTTTATTCTGATAAAATTCCTTTCATTATTGGAAAAATTTCCGGCAATATTTTTATATGGGAAAATTACAGGAAGGGGCGAAAAAATATTTTGAATATATACGACAGCTCTATGAGCCTCGTAAACAGCATTAGCGAACATGTATTACCATGGGATGGTGAATTATATCAACTCAATTGCATTAATCAATCGGATAGTTTTTTAATTATTCTTCAGTATTACCGGAATAGAACCTTTTACTGTATGATGGCAACATACAATGAAAAAGGAAATTTGCTTCGTGAGCCGGTTATTCTTGATAAAATAAAAAATATAGATCCTTTTAGCATGCGCGCATATTTGTATCAATTCATAAAAGTGCCGGATAAGCCACAATATGCACTGGCAAGGGCTTTAACCTTTACTGGCAATGAAGAACTGGCCTGTGACTGCATTTTATTCGATAAAGGAAAAGTGGAAAAGAAATTATCATTTTCCATTCCGTTTTCTAATAATGGTGCCGCGTACACGCCGTTTGTTATTGACAATAATCAGAATATTGTTTTTGCCACTTGCCTAAACGATTTCACAAAGGAAACAGCCACTGAAATAATAGTGCAAAAAGTGAATACTGCCAGCGAAAATATTTCAAGTGTTACACAAATTGTTCATGGCAAAATATTGTATGGAATGTCTGTCGCCATTAACCGTGAAACAAATGATTATAACCTCATCGGCTTGTACAGCGATTCATCCGGTATGGATGCAGATAATACAATAAATGCAAAAGGGATTTTTATAACAAAACTCAACGACTCACTCAATACTGCTAACAATGAATATTTTTCTTTTGCAGAAATAGCCGCTTTAAAAGGTAATTCAAAATATAAAACCAGTTTTTCGGAACCGCAAATTGGCTATGCTAATAATAATTCATTCACTATTGTTTCTTCATTATATGTTACAAAGCCGGATAGTTTGGTGGCCAAACAATACTGGCAATTTAGTCATATCCCCCTGTATAAATTTCATTCTCAATCTGAATATCCCCGCGTCAACCCATCGCGGCAGGTATTCCCCAGAGATGCAAAGGACTTCACTGTTATAAATGAAGGATTGATCATTTTTTATTATGATACAAATAATGGGTTGCAATGGACACGTACTTTATATAATCAATCCAACTATCAGCAATCGCCTTTGGTGGGAAGATCTATCATAGCCCGTTCGCAAAAAGGGCTTAGAATAATTTATCCCAATACAGATTATATGACCAATCACCAAAACAAGTTGCTTTCTTATCTTGAAATTTCCAGCAAGGGTAAGATTTTGCGTAACACGGATATCTTTAATAATTCTCCTTACGAAATTGAAACTTCAGAAGGCATTCCGGTTGATGAAAATGAAATAGTATTTCCATGTATTGCCCGGCACGGACGTCTTGCTTTTATGAAAGTAAGATTTGAATAAGTATTTCACTATCGCTTTCCAATGAAAAATTTGAACCCTAATCCAAAATTCGTTAATAAAGACTGGTTAAGATTAACAGATGCAGAAAAGACATGATTCTTTATTTTAAGCATTTGACCCGAATTATCAAAGTATGTTTGCGACATGTACGAAATG
>Ga0157370_10005555_pt1 | contig 14133 bp, 12 predicted proteins | sample C35metaG_FD_113463 | JGI IMG/M metagenome (GOLD analysis project Ga0157370, IMG submission 113463) | Corn rhizosphere microbial communities from Kellogg Biological Station, Michigan, USA - C3-5 metaG | ecosystem: Host-associated > Plants > Roots > Rhizosphere > Soil | place: USA: Michigan...
AAGTCATAATAGGGTCTGTAATAACACCTATTGCAGTAAAATATGGTTATAAGTATCAAGATACCGAACAAGTTTTAAAAGATAATATGCTAATTCTGCCAGCAAATATTTTGGTAGGAAATGCTATTTTTTTAGATAAAGAATCTTATGCCATTCATTTAATTAATGGAAGTTGGAGAGGAAAAAAAGGAATAGAAAAATTCATTCATTTGGTACGGAATAATTACCCTAGACTTTTCCCTATTGTCAATTTCGTTGATAAAAGTTTTAAAAAGACCTATAAAACATCAAAAAAAATGATAAGAATTATTTTAGGAGGTTAATTGTGAACTACATTTTAGTGTAAATTTTAACAAAAATAATTATTTAAAATAATCTAATAATTGGTTTATAAATTAATATTTAAATCATAAAATGAATATACTTTTTATTTGTGGTGCAGTCGGTATAGGTAGTGATGGTGTAGGTGATTATACTCGTCGTTTATGTGGAAGACTTATAAAAATTGGTCATAAAACAGGAATTGTTGCATTATGTGATCATAATTCGTCTTATGTTATTGAAAATCAATTTATTGAAAATATGTCTATAACTGTGCATAGAATTCCAATTTCAACTAATAATAAAGAGCGTTTAATTTTGTTACAAGAAATTTTAAATACTTTTAGGCCCGAATGGATTTCTTTACAATTTGTACTTTATAGTTTTAATCCCAAGGGATTACCTTTTTGGTTGCCTTCTTTCTTTGAAAAATTAGAAGGAAACCACAAATGGCAAATCATGTTTCATGAATTGTGGATCGGAATGGATGTTAAAGCTTCATACAAACACAAAATCATCGGCTTTTTACAGCAAAAAATAATTATAAAACTTTTAAAAAAAATAAAGGCAAAAGTAATTAATACACAAACAGATTTATATCAAAATAAATTATCTGGTCTTGGTTATATTTCTCAAATATTACCTCTATATAGTAATATTATTAAAAATAAAGAATCTAATATAAAAAGAATTAATGATGAATTAGAGTTAAAGTTTTGCATTTTTGGAAGCATTCATCATGGAGCGCCAGTACTAAAATTTATTAAAGATTTAAAACAAATTTTATTGTCTACAAATGATACTGTATTGAAATTTGTTTTTATAGGTCATTGTGGTGTTGCTGTAGAAGAATGGAAAAATGTATTATTGGCAAATAAAATACAATTTGAAATTACGGGATTTGTTAATGATAAAGAGATAAGTACACTATTATCAAGTTGTAAATATGGAATTTCTACAACTCCTTATATATTAAGTCAAAAAAGTGGTAGTTTGGCAGCTATGTTTGAGCATAATTTGCCAGTTTTGTGTGTAGCTAGAAATTGGAACGTTAAGAAATTTTATCAAAAAAAAGAAATGAATTTAATAAATTATGAAGACAAAGAAACAATAAAGGAGTTTATGAAAAGAACATTTATTGAGTCTAACGAAAATAATTTAGAATTTGTCGCATTAAATTTTTTAAACGGATTAAAATAAGATATCTATCTATGGCAAGTCTTAAATATTTATGGAAAAACAGAAATAAATTTAAATGGTTTAGCAAACCTTTTTTTAAAAGTTGGGCTAAACGTGTGCTTACTTTTTCTGAATTATTAAAAAGTAATAGAAGGAGAAAGAAATTAGTTAGCAAAGGAGCATTTATTGCAGATACTGCCGAAATTGGAATAGCTAATATTCATGGTAAGAAAAATAATTTATCAATTGGTGATTTTACAACAGTAGGTAAAGTTGAGATAGCTTTACATGATAAGGTAACTATTGGTAATTATGTATGTATAAATGACGGAGTGATTATTTTAAGCGCTTCGCATGATGTTTTAGACCCATCATGGAGTCATAAAAAAGCTCCTGTTTCTATAGGTGACTTTGCTTGGATTGCAACAAATGCTATTGTATTGCCCGGAGTACATATTGGAAAGGGGGCAGTCGTGGGAGCAGGTGCAGTAGTAAGCAAAAACATTGATGATTATGCAATTGTAATTGGAAATCCCGCAAAAGAAATATCAAAAAAAAGAACAGAAGTTTTAAATTATAACCCTTGCGAATTTCTCGCTACAAATAATGCATGGTTAAAATGATATTATTTTCGCATCCTACATTAAATTCAAATGCAAAAGCATTAATTAATGGTTTACAAAAAAGCAAACTTTTATATAAGATATATACTTGTATTGCCATTTTTCCAGGGCAATTATTTTATAAGCTAGGAGAGAATCCTAAGCTGCAAGATTTAAAAAGAAGAAGACTTGATAAGTCTTGGCAGCCTTATACAAAGTCGAAATCTTTTTTTGAATTTGGACGTTTATTAGCTTCAAAATTAAAGTTAGATTTTTTAATCAAACACGAAAGTGGTTTTTTTTGTATCGATAATGTATACCATAAACATGATAAATGGACGGCAGAGAGTTTGGCGGAAGCAAAAAAACAAGGATTATTAGGAGTTTATGCTTACGAAGATGGCGCATTATCTACTTTTGAAGTAGCAAAACAACTAGGACTTCAATGTATTTATGATTTACCAATAGGTTATTGGAGAAGTGCTCGTTTATTAATGCAGAAAGAATTTGAAATCAATCCAGATTGGTCAGCCACGCTTACTGGTTTTAATGATTCAGTCAATAAATTGAAGAAAAAAGATGAAGAATTAGCTTTAGCCGATGTGATTTTTGTAGCTAGTAGTTTTACAAAAAAAACACTAGAAGAATATCCAGAAAAATTGGCAGAAATAAAGGTAGTTCCTTATGGATTTCCTGAAGTTAAAAAACAGAAAAAATACCTCCCTTTAAAAGATAGAAAACTTAAAGTTTTATTCATTGGAGGTTTATCGCAGCGAAAAGGAATTTCATACTTATTTGAAGCTGTTGAAGAATTAGGGGACAAAGTTGAGTTAACAATTGTCGGACATAAATCGGTTGGTAATTGCAATGCATTGAATCTTGCTTTAGAAAAGCACAACTGGATTCCCTCTTTATCTCACGATGAAGTACTTGAATGTATGCAAGAACATGATGTATTTGTTTTTCCTTCTTTATTTGAAGGATTTGGTTTGGTTATTACAGAAGCCATGTCGCAAGGAATTCCTGTCATCACCACAGATCGTACCGCAGGGCCAGATTTGATTGAAGATGGAAAAGATGGATGGATTGTTCCAGCTGGATCTTCACTTGCGATAAAAGAAGTAATCAATCAAATTATTGATAAACCTGAAATACTTCAGCAATTTGGACTTGCAGCTCAAAACAAAGCAGCGACAAGACCATGGCAGGTTTACGGACAAGAAATGGCAGATGCACTTTCTTCTTTAAAGATTTTATAAGCAATCATTATTTATGAATACTATAGCAGAACAAGAAGTAATTCCAAATTATAAATCAATAAAAATAGCCATTTGGTTGTATTTTTTACTTTGGATTTTTGAAGGAGGATTACGTAAATGGATTTTACCTAGTTTGGCCACGCCATTATTAGTTGTACGTGATCCTATCGCTATTTTTATCATTTTCAGGGCTTTTTATCAGGGTGTAAAATTTGTTAATGTATATGTAGTATTAAGCTCCATTTTCACCTTGTTAAGTTTGGCGATTACATTTACTTTTGGCCACGAAAATATGTTTGTAGGTATTTATGGAGCTAGAATAATGCTACTTCATTTTCCGCTTATTTTTGTTATTGGAGCTGTTTTCACCAAAGAAGATATACTTAAAATGGGACGCGTGATGCTAGCAATCAATATTTTGATGACTTTGATAATTTATTTTCAATTTATTAGTCCACAGACAGCTTACATAAACACTGGTTTAGGAGGAGAAGGAAGTGCTGGTTTTGATGGTGCAATGGGATATTTTCGTCCGTCTGGTACTTTTTCATTTACAACAGGATTGTCTTCTTACTATATTTTAGCATCTGTATTTGTATTTTATTTTTGGCTATCTAAAGAAGCATGTTCAAAGATATTATTAATCAGCAGTACTGTAGCTCTGATAATTGCTTTACCTTTGACTGTAAGTAGGACAGCTGTTGTAGGAGTTGTATTAGTTGGTTTTTTTGCATTTATAGGCTCATCAACAAATGTTACATCATTAATTAGATTATTAATTACAATAGTAATTATAGGAGGTTTATTTACCATTTTACAAAAAACGACTACAATTTTTAGTTTGGGTACTGAAGTTTTTATGAATCGTGTTGATACTGCAAATGGGCAAGAAGGCGGATCAATTATCAAACGTTCAATTCAAGGATTTACCGAACCTTTTGAAACATTATTGAAGGCTCCGTTATTTGAAGGTAATTTAGGTATGGGAACCAACGCTGGCGCACAATTGTTAACAGGAAAAAGAAGTTTTTTAGTTTCTGAAGGAGAATTAAATAGAATAGCAGGAGAACAAGGTCTTGTTTTAGGAGGAGGTCTTGTTGTTTTAAGATTAATTTTTGCATGCGGACTTTTTTACAGTTCTATAAAATTACCTAGTAAATTCAAACTTTTACCTTTAACATTCTGCGGAACTGCTTTGTTTTTAATTACACAAGGACAGTGGGCACAACCAAGTATGTTAGGATGTTCTGTAATTGCAGCAGGTCTTTTGGTAGCGAGCTTAAATATCAATCTGAAAAGCGAATAAATGAAAATTGTACTTTTCACTCATCCTTTGTTTTTAAATCATCAAAGTATGCCGCGTTATGCAAATATGTTGCAAAATGGAATGAAACAAAGAGGGCATCAAGTAGTAGTGTGGAGTCCGAAAGCTCGATTTTACAAACTTCCTGCTACACAATCTTTAAAAAAATGGCTAGGGTATATTGATCAGTATTTGATTTTTCCAATCGAAGTAAAATTTAAATTATTGAATACTTCAAAAGATACTCTTTTTGTATTTGCTGACCAAGCATTGGGGCCTTGGGTTCCTCTCGTAAGAAAAAGAAAACATGTGGTGCATTGCCATGATTTTTTAGCTTTAAAATCGGCTTTAGGAATGATACCAGAAAATCCGATATCGAGTACTGGAAAATTATATCAAGATTATATAAGAAAAGGGTTTTCAAAAGGAAGAAACTTTATTTCTATTTCACAAAAAACACAAGAAGATTTACACGAATTGCATCTCGGAAATATTGTAAATTCTACAGTATGTTACAATGGATTAAGCCGTCCTTTTTCATTTATAGCACAAGAATCTTCAAGAGAATTATTGGAACAAGAATTAAAAATAAATTTATCTAAAGGTTACATATTACATATTGGAGGGAATCAATATTATAAAAACCGAAAAGGAGTAATAGAAATTTATGAAATGTGGAGAAATCTTTACAACACAAAAACACCTTTGATGCTCATTGGTGAAACTCCGTCTGAGGAATTAAGTGCGATGCATCAAAAATCAATTTTTAAAGAAGATATTCATTTCATTACAAATTTATCAGATAAATATATTAATGCAGCTTATTCTGGAGCGAACTGTTTATTGTTTCCGTCTTTAGACGAAGGTTTTGGCTGGCCTATAATAGAAGCAATGGCTTCTGGTTGTATCGTGATTACTACAAATAAAGCTCCTATGAATGAAGTTGGAGGAGCCGCTGCTTATTATATAGATAAAAAACCTATAGCTACAGAAGCTTGCAATCAATGGAAACTGGACTCGGCGGAAATTGTTGAAAAGGTTTTGAAATTAAACCATCTTCAACAAACAGAATCATTACAAAAATCTTTTAATCAATCGCAAAAATTTACTATGGAATATTCTTTAAATGAGATTGAAATTTTTTATAAACAAATAAATCAAATTCTATGAAAGTTGTCCATTTTGTTGCTGGAATTGATAAGAAAGAAGGTGGCACTTCAGAATACATGAGATTATTAGGATTAGAATTAAAAAATCACATTGAAATAATTGTCGCTACAGGTATGTCTGCTAATCCAATTGATATAAAAGGTGTCAGAATTAGATTTTTTAAAACAAGTGTTTTTAGATGGTTTTCAATGTTGAAAGAGTTTCACCTATTTTTAATAACTGAAAAACCAGATTTAGTTCATATAAATGGTATTTGGAGTCCGCAAAATTGGGGTTTTCAAAAGAAGGCTCAAGAATTAGGAATTAAAGTTATATTATCTCCACATGGGATGTTAGAACCATGGATAATGGCTCAAAATTCTTGGAAGAAAAAATTGGGATTATTTCTTTATCAAAGAAAAGCTATTGAAAGAGCAAAATATTTGCATACAACTGCAGAAATGGAGGCTATAAATATTGAAAATTTAGGTTTTAAAACCCCAATTCAAATTATTCCAAATGGTATTGATTTAAATGATATAAAAGAAATAAAAACGCATTATGGGACAAAAAAAATAATCTTCTTATCAAGAATTCATCCTAAGAAAGGTGTGGAATTACTATTAGATGCTTGGCGAAATTCCAATACAAATGGTTGGCTTTTAGAAATTGCAGGCAATGGAGATGAAAATTATATATCAAATTTAAGCCAAAGTGCTCAGGATTTAAAGAATGTAAATTTTGTAGGAGCAAAATATGGTAAAGAAAAATGGGATTTTTTGAAATCAGGGGATGTTATGATTCTTCCTACATATAGTGAAAATTTTGGGATTGTAGTAGCAGAAGCTTTGGCCATCGGAGTTCCTGTAGTTACTACTCAAGGGACACCTTGGGAGGATTTAGAAACTCACGAATGCGGGTGGTGGATTAACCTTTCGGTTCAAAATTTGCAAAAGATGATTGCAAAAGTAATTAATACTCCTGCCAGTGAACTGGAAAGTATGGGCAAAAATGGGAGAAGACTTGTAACAGAAAAATATGAAATAAAAACTGTTGCCTGTAAAATGAGCGAATTGTATAAAAAAACATTTGAATAATAAATATTTTGGATTTATCAACTTACAGTCATTCTTTTAGTTTAAAGAATAAAATTTCAAGGTTAATCTGGAATTTTACCCGATTGATTCTATTTCGTCCATTTGCATCCAGATTATTTATAAAATGGAGGGTTTTAGTCCTGAAATGTTTTGGTGCAAAAATAGATTGGTCTACCAATATTTATGCCTCAGTAAAAATTTGGGCACCATGGAATTTAGAGGTAGGTAAAAACTCCAGTTTAGGACCGCAAGTTGATTGTTACAATCAAGGAAGAATAACTATCGGTTCCAATACTATAGTGTCGCAAAAAACCTATTTGTGTGCCTCTACTCACAATTATGCTCAGAAAGATTTTCCATTAATATTGAAGCCAATCATTATTGGAAATGGTGTCTGGATTGCAGCTGATGCATTTATTGCACCTGGAATAACAATCGAAGACAATGCTGTTATAGCAGCTCGAGCAGCAGTTGTTAGAAATGTCGAAAAAAACAATATTGTAGGAGGAAATCCTGCTCAATTTATAAAAACTAGAAGCTTTGAATAAAATTCCAATTACCGTAATCGTTTCTGTTAAAAACGAAGCACTTAATTTACCATCTTGTTTGGATAAATTAAAACGATTTGATCAAATTATCGTGGTAGATTCTGGTAGCACTGATGATACTACGACTATAGCAGCCGAAATGGGAGCCGAAATATTACAATTTCAATGGAATGGCAAATTCCCTAAAAAACGTAACTGGGCATTACAAAATGGAAATCTTCGCCACGAATGGATTTTATTTTTAGATGCTGATGAATTTGTTACAGATAAATTTGTAGATGAAGTTGCGACTAAAACCTTGGATCCTTCTTATAATGGCTATACGATTCAGTTTGAGAATTACTTTATGGGTAAAAAACTTCGTTATGGTTATGGTTTCAATAAATCTGCATTATTTAAAAAATCCAAAGGAGCTTATGAGAAAATCGATGAAGATTTATGGAGTCATTTAGATATGGAAGTTCATGAACATCCAATAATAGAAGGTAATGTAGGAATTATAAAAGCAAAGGTTATTCATAAAGATTTTAAAAATTTAGAGCATTATATTGATAAACACAATGCTTATTCTACTTGGGAAGCACAAAGGTATTTGCAACTTAAGAAATCTAAAAATATACATTTGTCTTTTAATCAGAAAATTAAATATGGTCTTCTAAATACGGGATTACTTCCGCTCGTCTATTTTATTGGTGCCTACTTTTTAAAATTAGGTTTTTTAGATGGGAAGGAAGGATTTTATTTGGCACGCTTTAAATCGCATTACTTTTTTCAAATTCAAACTAAAGTAGCATTATTAAAAAATAAATACAATTAAAATGAAAAAAATATTAATTACTGGAGGAGCTGGATTTGTAGGTTCTCATTTGTGCAAAAGGTTGTTGAATGAAGGTAATGAAGTAATTTGTCTGGATAATTATTTTACAGGAGCCAAATCTAATATTATAGAACTATTGGATAATCCATACTTTGAAATGGTTAGACATGATATTACAGAATCTTATTATGCCGAAGTAGATGAAATTTATAACTTGGCTTGTCCTGCGTCACCAGTTCATTACCAGTATAATCCTATAAAAACAATAAAAACTTCAGTAATGGGAGCTATTAATGTTTTAGGATTAGCAAAACGTGTAAATGCTAAAGTATTACAGGCTAGTACGAGTGAAGTATATGGTGATCCTCTTGTGCATCCTCAACCTGAAACATATTGGGGACATGTTAATCCAATTGGTATTCGTTCTTGTTATGATGAAGGAAAGCGTTGTGCAGAAACTTTGTTTATGGATTATCACAATCAAAATAAAGTAGCTATTAAAATTATTCGCATTTTTAATACTTATGGACCGAATATGAACCCCGCTGACGGTAGAGTAGTGTCAAATTTTATTGTACAAGCTTTACAAGGAAAAGATATTACAATTTTTGGAGATGGAATGCAAACTCGTTCTTTTCAATATGTTGATGATTTGGTAGAAGGTATGATTAGAATGATGAATTCAACCCCTGATTTTTTAGGCCCCGTAAATTTAGGTAATCCAAATGAATTTACAATGTTGGAACTAGCCGAAGCAATTATTGAACTGACAGGTTCTAAATCAAAAATAATTCATCTGGATCTCCCTCAGGATGATCCAAAACAAAGACAGCCAGATATTTCTTTAGCTAAAGAAAAATTAGAAGGTTGGGAACCAAAAATACAATTGAGAGAGGGATTGATTACTACTATTAGTTATTTTGATAAGCTATTATTAAATCAATAGATATAAGCCCTTAAAAGTAAATAAACGGTACGATTTACCGCACAAAAAAAACACCTGTGAAATTTCTTCACAGGTGTTTTTTTTATGCGTCCTCTTGAAAGATATATTCATTATTTAAAATTAAGAATTTAAAAGTAATTAAGTTTCTCTATTTGTGTTTGGGAGACTTTGATTTAGTTATTATTAGCTTGAATTAACTAAACAAATTAAGAATATAGAAAGATTGAATAATCTATTGTGTTTTTCTTTGATAATTTATTTGTTCTTTAGTATAGGGCAAAAATTTCATTGTTAAACTCAATAACTTATTTCCACTTTTCTCTTTTTTAAATTCATTTATAGCACATAAACTATCAATCTTAGATATAAATAATCCTTTTTTTGGGTTTTAACGAGTATTGTGGTGCTTCATCGAGAACTTTTCCTAAAAGAATTGTTTTGTTTTAGTTTTACCTTAAAATTAAGCGAATATTTATAAATGTAATTATGAAAATTACGATCATCACAGTTTGTTATAACCGAAAATCTACAATTGAAAAAGCAATTGAAAGTGTATTGTCGCAAAATTATGATGATATCGAATATATAATTGTTGATGGGAATTCTACAGATGGAACGAAACAAATAATAGAGTCTTATAGAGATAAAATTACACAATTTATTTCAGAATCTGATAAAGGAATGTATGATGCTATTAACAAAGGACTTAGATTGGCAACGGGAGATGTGATAGGTTTAATGCATTCTGATGATGAATTTTATGATGGCCAAGTTATAAATAGAATTGCAGATCGTTTTAATAATGAATCTGATATTGATGGTGTTTATGGTGATGGTATTTATATTTCAAATGATAAACACGAACGCTTAATTAGAAATAGAATAGGTGGAAAATTTAGTGTAAAAAAAATTAAGAAGGGTTGGTTACCATTACATCCTACTGTTTATTTGAAGAAAAGTATAATAGATCAAAATGGTTTGTATAATCTTGATTTTAAAATTGCTTCTGATACAGAATTTTTACTTCGCTATTTATATAAACATAAGATTAAAATGAGCTATATAAATTCATATATAGTTAAGATGAGAATGGGGGGGATGAGTACTAGTTTAAAGCGTGCTTTTGAAGTTTTACGAGAGGATTATAGAATTTACAAATTTCACGGTTTAGCTCCAGTATTTGTTGTCTTTTCTAAAAAAATGATTGCTTTAAGACAGTATTTAGTTCACTAATAAAAAATAAATATAAATTCTTTCTCTTTATATATCCACGGAAGGATGTCAGAATGAATTCCTTAATAAAAAATATTAATATATTATTACATTAAACATGAAGAAGATTCTTTTTACAATTGTTTTATTACTTTCCTTGATGTTCCAATCTTGCACAACAAAAAGAAATATGTTGTATCTGCAAGATTTAGATCAATACTCTAATTCGAATTTGAATTATGCTTCTACTAAGATACAGCCTAATGATATATTAAAAATTGAAGTTGGAGATATTAATCCCATGGTTGCTGCACCCTTTAACATGAGTACAGGATCTGCTGTTTCTCAATCAACAGAAATGATGAAATTATCGGGCTATTTAGTTACACCAAAAGGAAGTGTTACTATGCCTATTTTAAATGAAGTTCAATTAGGAGGCTTAACACCAGCTAATGCCGAAATCAAAATTAAAGAGCGTTTAATAAATGAAAATTATTTAGTAAATCCTACAGTTCAGGTAAGAGTTCTCAATAATAAATTTACCATTTTGGGAGAAGTGAATTCTCCTGGTGTCATTCCTTTTAGTGAAGAATCTATTAGTTTGCTTGATGCAATAGGATTAGCAAAAGATTTAACTTATTCAGCAGTTAGAAAAGATATAAAGCTTATTCGAGAAGTAGATGGAAAACGCTCTGTTTATCATATTGATTTAACTACTGCAAAGTGGATGTCTAATCCAGAATATAGAATTAGACAAAATGATGTGATTATTGTAACTCCTAATGGCTTTAAAGCAAATAGTGGAAGAGCTGTAAAAGATCCTTTACAAATTCTAGGGTTGTTTACTTCTATTGCAGCGTTGATTTTAGTAATTGTAAGACAATAATAAAAAAAAAGAGGTACTCCATTAAAGTAATTTTACTTTATTAAGTATCTAAATTAATTGAATAATTATGGATTTAAAGAAAGAATTTTTAAAATATTTTCAGTATTGGCCCTGGTTTTTGTTAAGTTTGTTTGTGTTTGTGGGCGCAGCTTTTATTTTCATCCAAGTAACATTACCAACATACGAAACTTCAGCTTTAGTGTTTATTGATAAAAAGCAGGAAGATAAGTCAAAAATAATTACCATCAGTACAGATAAAAAAAGTAATGAAGAAAATGTAGAAGATGAAATTAGACTAATTACTTCGAATGAGTTTTTGTCGAAAGTAGTGAAAAAGTTGAATTTAAATTTCAGTTATTTTGAGAAGACGTATACTATTAAAAATAATTACATAAAGGAAGTACCTTTTATTTTGATTCCTACTATTTCAAAGGATTCTTTACCGGAAATTAGTTATGAAATAAAGGTTGATAATGAAGGGTTTTCTATAATTAATCCAGCCACAGAAAGAAATTATCATATTGATGGTTACGATAATAATAATATTATAGAAGAGTTACCATTTAAAATTCAATTATCAGATAAAGCTAAAAAAAATCCGTCTTATTATTTTGATAAGGAATACAAAGTATATCTTGAACCAACAGCTGTTGTTTTAAAAAATTTGAAATCATCTCTTTTGGTTTTATCGGATGAAAAGTCAAAAGGAACTATTGAATTAAAACATATTGGGTCTAGTCCTGATCGTTCAAGAAAAATATTAAATGAAATTATTATTTTATTGGATAAAGATATTGTTATCAATAAACAAAAAGTATTCACGAATACTGTTTCATACTTAAACCAAAGGATAAAAAATTTCAGTAAAGAAAAAGATTCTATTGAAACTGTAAAAGAAAAATATTTACAGAATAATGATATTGGCGTAATGGACAATTATATTGTTGAAAAGACCAGTGATCGAAGTCAAAAGAAAGAGAGTTCTATTTTAAATCAAAAACAAATAGCACTTACCAATTTCGCAATTAATGATATTAGACAAACGAGTATTACGCAAACTTTAGGTACGGGTTACAATTTAGAATCTCCTGCTTTCAATCAGATGCTTATTAATTATAATGCAAAACTGATGGATAGTCAATTGATTTTAGAAAGAGCACAAAAAAACAATCCGGCTTACATTACTTTAACAACTCAACTAAAGGTACAAAAACAAGAATTGTTGAATACTTTAGAAGGATATTTAAATTTTCTAAAACAAACAAATAGAGCAAATCAATCTGAGCAAAGTATAGCTGATGCTAAAGTAAAAAGTATTCCTACTAAAGATAAAGTTTTAGGAAATATTAATAGCAAGCTTAATATGAAAGAAGAAACATATGTAGCGCTATTGCAAAAAAGGGAGGAAGCTGTTTTAAATGGTGCAATTTTAGAATCAAATTTAAAGACATTAGACGCACCTGAAACGAATTATTCAGCAATTTTTCCTCAGCCTAAAGTTTTTATGTTAGGTGCTATCATGTTTGGCCTGCTTATTCCTTTTGGAGTTACTTATATTCGTCTATATCTAGATACGAAAATACATAATGAAGAAGATATTCAGAAGGTAATTGGTAATATTCCTATTTTAGGATACATTCCTAAAATAGATATTAATGAAAAATTAGATAACAGTGCTACTTCACGTTCTTTGGTTGCAGAGGCATCTCGTGCTTTAGTTTCTAATATTTCTTATTTGCTTCCAAGAAGTAAGGAAAATAAAGGAAATGTAATATTATTTACTTCTGCTATTCAGGGTGAAGGAAAATCTTTTTGTGCTTTCCATAATGCTATTACAATTAGTAATCTTAACAAAAAAGTATTATTAATTGGTGTCGATTTACGTAACCCTCAACTACATGAATATTTTAACGTAGATAGAAATAGTGCAGGACTTTCTGAATTTTTAGCAAATAAAAGCGATGACTGGAAGGGATTTTTAAAAAGTGATAATAATTTTTCTAAAAACTTAGATGTTTTATTTGCAGGAGAAATTCCTCCTAATCCTTCACAATTAATAACAAATTCAAATTTTGAGTCGTTGATTGAAGAAGCAAAAGACATTTATGATTATATAATACTCGATACTGCACCAGTACAAATAGTTTCAGATACACTTAATTTTAGTTATTTGGCGGACGTCACAGTATTTGTTGTGAAATATGATTACACAGACAAGAGTAATTTAGTTCAATCTAACAACTTTATCAAAAAAGAACAATTGAAAAATGTTGGTATTCTTATAAATAGTGTAAACATGAAAAATGCTTATGGATATGGATACGGTGTAAGTTACGGCTATCAGTATCAAGAAGTAAAAGAAAAGAAGCCATGGTATAAAAGGGCCTAGATGGTTAATTAAATAAATATATAATGTTTCATAAAATAGTTCTATTACTATTGGTTTTAGTTATCGTAGTTGTTTTTTATTTTTCTTGGTTGTCCGACCCTGGTTTTACAAGTGAAACCTATTTGCCAGAATGGCTTTTAAACTGGAGTAATCATTATTATAATTTACGTACTGCTGTTCCATTTTTAGCTTTAGGTTTTTTATTAGAGGTTTATACTGAAAATAGTTCTTCAAATGAAAAAGGTTATAATGAAAAATGGAGTTTTATACAAAATACAGTTATAGCAATAGTAATAGTTATTATCGCTGAAGGTGGACAGTTTTTAATTCAAAAAAGAAGTCCTGATCTGATGGATGTTTTTTATGGTATTATTGGAAGTTTGATAGGAGCTTTAAGTTACAATTTATTCAAAAAATTAAAAAAT
>Ga0157370_10005557_pt1 | contig 14131 bp, 7 predicted proteins | sample C35metaG_FD_113463 | JGI IMG/M metagenome (GOLD analysis project Ga0157370, IMG submission 113463) | Corn rhizosphere microbial communities from Kellogg Biological Station, Michigan, USA - C3-5 metaG | ecosystem: Host-associated > Plants > Roots > Rhizosphere > Soil | place: USA: Michigan...
ACAGTAAAAGTCTTGCCATTTGGCAGCTTCATACTTACCTTTTCAAAGACAGGGCTTCCAATATTATAAACAGGAATACCAGGAGTAACAGGAAAAAATCCCATCATGGAAAAAACTACAAATGCAGTCATTCCACCACCATCTTCATCACCGGGAATACCGAACAGATTATCGGTAAACCATGTGTCCAAAAGCATTCGAATACGTTTTTGAGTTTTCCAGGGCGAGCCGGTATAATTGTAAATATAAGGGATGTGAAAACTGGGTTCGTTACCCATAACAAATTGGCCGACCAAACCGGTTGCATCGGGAAAGGTATTCCATAAAGCATACTTGCTTCTTCCTAAATCTTCGCGGAACAACTGATCAAGCTTTGCCTCTGCCTTTACTCTTCCGCCCATTAAGCCGAATAAACCTTTAAAATCATGCTTTACACTCCAGTTGTAGGTATATACATTGTTTTCAGTTGTATATTCCCGGCCTCCCTGACCGCCCGAAAATTTCGGATCAAATGGCTCAATCCAGTTGCCGGCTGCATCCTTAGGCCACATAAATCCTTTGTCTGTTCTGAATACATTTTTATAGAAAGCTGCTCTTTTTAAAAAAAGCTCTTTATCTTCTTTGGTTCCGGCGACATCTGCCAGTTGCGCAATGCACCAGTCGTCATAACTGTTTTCTAATGTCACAGCAACCGCCTGTCTTTTTTCAAAACCATGAACTTCTTTTACAGTTTCTGTTTCCTGAGGATGCAGTGCGGGCATGTAACCATTTTGGTTGTAAAAAGAATCGAGTGAAGTAGCCGGCCCATTTCTCCATGGTAATAATGTTGCCGCAAGGGAATTTTTCTTTAATCCCTCATAGGCCTTTTTAATATCAAAATTGCGATAGCCTTTCATCCAAACATCTGCCATCCATGCGGCGGCATGGTTTCCGGTCATACAGGGATCGTCGCCAAAAGCAAGTGCAAAAGAAGGCATCCAGCCACTTTGCTCATACATGGTAATGTAAGATGAAATCTTTTCCTGCTGCATTTTGGGATCAAGGATGGTGTGCAAAGGCTCTAAAGCGATGTACGTATCCCACAACCAATTATCTACGTAAAATGGCTTATCTGATTTATGAATTTTATGATCATAGGCGCTGTAATATTGTCCGTATTCGTTGATTTCCACCATTCTTTCATAAGAACGGTATAATGAAGTATAGAATACCCGTTTCTGCGCTTCGCTACCACCTTGCACATTTATTTTGGATAAAGCCACGTCCCATGCTTTCCTTGCATTTTCTTTCACCTTATCAAAGGGCAGATTGGATATTTCTTTCTGCAAATTTTGCTTTGCCTGTTCTATACTGATGAAGGAAATGCCGTATCTGAATTCTACGAGTTTATTTTTATCACCTACTTTAGCCAGTAATCTTTTTTGAGATTTATCGGCATAGTCTGTAATCTCTATACCTGTATTTATTTCCGCATAAAAAAAAGCAGGCATGCCTTTTACAGAATCAGTTCCGGTAATTATTCGTTTCCCCTCAACATTAATTTTTCCTGAATTATTCAACACTCCGAGACGCAGGAAATGCGGCGAGTTATTTTTAAAATGAAAGCGAAAAAAACCACTGCGTGCAGAAGGCGCAAATTCAATGCTATCACCGTTTTCTTCCAGCCGAACCGAATAATAATATGGTGTGGTAATCTCATTATCCCACGTAAAAGATTTTTTCCAGCTTTCCTTATTTACTTCGCCGGAATAAGGCATTAAAGAAAATAAACTTGGTTGCCGGTGAGAAGAAATGGTTAATGGAAAAAAATCAATCTGATCATCAAACTGGTCTTTTCTTGAAGGAAAAACCCGGATCATACTATTGGGCAAATGAGCTACCGGACGGGTAGGCACCAGTATAAGCCCCACACTACCGATGGTTGGATCAACATAATCTACGTTTGATTTTTGCTTTTGTGCAATCGCCGTTTGAGTCAACATGAGTGCAAGAGAAACGATCGTAATTATTCTTTTCATACTTATACCTTATTTAACTAAACCCAATGAATTAAATATTTCTTATGGGGCTAAGATATTTTTATCTTAATTTTTCAATACTTCTGATATTGGTTTTCCTATAGACCCATTTGGCTCCTGAATGTGAAGCAAAGCAGCAAGAGTTGGCGAAATGTCTGTCATATTAACCGCTCTGCTGCTAGAACCATTTTTAATTCCCCAACCCATCCAAACTAATGGAATATGGGCATCATACGCATGCCATGAGCCGTGTGTAGTGCCGGTAGCATTGGGCGAGCCGGAATACCAACCTGGTTCCAAAATAATCGTTACCGGCCCGGAACGCTTTGAATTGTAGCCGTTAATTATCCTGTTTTTGATCAATTCCGGCAAAGCAGCCTCGTTTATATTGTGTACATCAGCTACAAAAGCTACACCCGGCTGACCCCTTAAAAAATCAACAGATATCTTACGAATGTCTTCTTCATTCAGATTGTTTTCCCGAATCAATATGTGATTGAAGTGTACCTGTGAATTACTAAAACTGGTAACAAGATTTTTTACTTTGTATTTCTTCTCCAGTTGTTCATTCAGCTCTTTCTGGTATTTTCCACCTGACCACAAACCAGCAGGGATATTTTGGTCTATAAGCAGATTGGGATTGTGAGCGGCGCCATGATCTGCGGAAAGAAAAACGGTGTAATTCCCTTTACCGACCTGCTTATCTAAATAGGTAAAAAAAGAGGCAAGGTCTTTATCGAGGCGCAAATAAGTATCTTCTATTTCAATAGCATTTACACCAAACTTATGGCCGATATAATCTGTAGAAGAACAACTTACCGTCAAAAAATCTGTAACCTGATTTTTTCCCAATTGTTCATTTTCAATAGCGGCTTTTGCCATGTCAAGTGTAAGCGTATTGCCATAAGGAGTATTGCGAATAATATCAAAATTCTTTTCAAACATCTTAGAGGTTTTCACCGGAAATGTGGGAGAAGATTGCCCGGAAAATATACCTTCATATTTATTATCATCCGGGGAACTTTGAATATAGGTTTTGATATCATATAAAGTGTTCCAATCCTGTTTCAGATATTTTTCAGCCAATTTTTGATCATTAAATTTCTTCACCCAAAGAGGTAGTTCTTTCATATAATAAGTACTGGTGATCCAGCCGCGGGTAACATTGTCAAACCAATAAGCCGCATCAGCCGCATGTCCAGCGGGTAATATGCTTCCCCGATCTTTCAATGCAACGCCAATTACCTTTGAGCGGAAATTGGTAGCCAGCTTCAACTCATCAGTGATCGTGCTGGATAATAGATTTCTGGGAGACATTTGTCCGGCCTTCGAAGTGCTACCCACTGTTTGTTCCACACTGTCTTCGGTACAATACATTTTTTTGCCAGTGGCATTGATGGTAAAATCATTTCCGGCAATACCATGAACGGCGGGTACCGCACCGGTGTAAATAGTACTATGGCCGATAGCAGTAACAGTCGGAATGTAATCTATGTAGGCATTTTCACAAGTAAACCCTTCGTTTAGCATGCGTTTAAATCCGTTGGGCTGGTACCGGTCATAATAGCGATAGAGATAATCCCATCGCATTTGATCTACTACAATACCCACCACAAGCTTTGGCCGCGGCAGTTCATTAGCAGCTTGTTTTTGCGCATTAAGAGAGATGCTGCTAAAAAAAATGAGCACTAATAAAATGGTATGTTTCGCAAGTAATTTCATGATGGCGTTTTTTTTTAATTAAAAATTCAAATTTTGAGAAAAGGAAGCAATGGTTATCATGCAATAATAAATTTCAGGTATAAAAAATCCCTGCTTTTTATTGAACCTTAAACTCCCTTTTTGTTATTTGCAAAAATTGCTTGTTATATTTTAAGGAAGGCTCCAAAGCCGTACCGCGGGAAAAGTCGTTCCAGGAATTGATGATAACTAATTGATCTTTACCCATACTGCGCTTCGCCACATTACAATAATCAACATAATTCGAATCAGTACGGTCGATTATCCGTTGCGTTGCAGCACTTGGTTCATTATAACCAGGGAAAATACACGGCACATACTGCACATTCATTTGTTCTAAACTTTTTTTCCAATTTTGATAGCTTAAATCAACAAAACTATAAAAGGCCCACCAACGGTCGTAATCAGGTGTGTTCCACGAAGTCAAAACGATGGCATCCATTGCTGCTAAAGCGGTCGCATCATAATTGACAGGAGCAGCCCATCCGGTAGTTAATTCCCCGATGAAGAATGGATTTATACCTTGCTTTTTTAGTTCCGTTCTTAAAGTATCGGTGACATATTTATAATCAATACTTGTAAGAGCAGAAGACGGCAGATTTATCGGACTGAGTAGTATAACAGGCCTGTCTCCAATTTTAAAATAATAATCTTTTGAAATGTGGCCTTGCACAAGAGAAGTAAGTTCGTTGAGCATTGTTTTCAGTGTGGTTCCTTTTAATGGAGCAGCATTGGTAGCTTTAAGATGTGCAGTGTTGTAGTCGATTACCATCTTCACTTTTTGATTGGTGCGCGCCGATGCAAATGCATTCAGCAGAGAATTATCCGCTGCTGCTGCGTTCCATTTTAAGATTAAATAATCTACTCCTCCTTCATCCGCAAAGTTCATTTGCTGCGGTAAAATATCCGGGTTGTTAATTGCATCATAAGGCTTTCCCAAAAGAGAGGTATCCGGTTGCGCTTTATTCCAATCTGTAGAAGTGTAATTTGAATAGTATGCTCCTACAATTGCATCTTTCGAAAGCTTTACTGCCGGAATGGGATACTTATATTTAGAAGCAAAATCGTCTATTTTATCATTATTTTTTTTACAGGCAACAAATAGTGCCGGAAGAACGATAAAACAGAAAAACAGTTTTATATTTTTATTGGTCATTGCAAAAATTTTATTGTATGAGTTATTTTAATAACAAACATTTTTCATTAGCGCCATGCAGGCAAAAAAGCATTTTCCTTTGTTGGTAGTGCAAACCACAATTTTGTTCGCAAAGCATCAGGGCCGCCAAGCCATTGGACGGCATTATTCACTTCCTGCTTGTTCACCTGGAATTCTATACCGGGATAATTAAGTCGTTGGGGAATATAAGCGAAACCAACTGCTCCACCTTCACCACCATCCGGATTAAAATGAGGAGCAAAGTCGAGCACCTGAGACCTGCGCAGCAATGTCCAGGCGTCCATAGCATTATAAAAACCAGCCAGCCATTCCTGCATCACAATTTGTTTGAAAGGATTTGGAGTTAAAATAGCGCTGCTGGTAATGCCAATGTAATCTTCAAAATCAGCCCCTCTGCCTGTTGTATCAACACTCGTATTCCAGGCAATGCCATCAGTTGCCAGGTAGTCATTTATTTGTTGCTGAGGAATATTATACTTCCCCATTGAAGCAGTAATTCCTTCCTTATAATATTGCTCGGCTGTTTTGGAACCTCCCCATCCTTTTAATGCCGCTTCAGCCTTCAGGAAGCATGCCTCCTCATAGGAAAGGAGAACGAATTCTTCATTTGGTTTAGTAAAATAATCTCCAATTTGAGAATAATCCAATTGCCCAAGGGGTGAATGCGGATTTCCACCTGAAAGGGTTACTCCTGCCGGAAGCGAAGTTGTTTTCGGTTGTCCCCAAAACCTGCCTTTATAAGGCCCTTGCGATGCAGGCTTTGCATAGACAAGAAGGCGTGGATCATTATAAGGGAGCATGTATTGAATGAGTGATTCACTAATAACATTCAAACTGGAAAGATGGGCCGCGGACTGCACCACATTGTATTCGTACAGATAGCTCCATGTGTCTGAAGTTGTTCCCCAAAAGGCATGCGCCGTTTCATTTTGTGCTATAATTGTATTTTTTTCATCAGCCAAAACATCGGCAACGACTTTTTGTGCTTCAGCAGGATTTGCATTGGAAATGCGAACTGCCAGACGAAGCCTTAGGGTATTGGCAAATTTTTTCCATTTCAATAAATTACCTCCATAAACTGCATCTGCTTTTCCAATGTAAGTGTCGCCGTTAAGATCAATAGAATCAGCAGCAGTTTTTAAGGATTTTAATAAGTCGGCATAAACATCTTCCTCTTTATCATAAGGGATGTGCACGTCTCCCGATAAAGATGCCGTTTTTGGCACACTCCCCCACACAGCTATAATATTGGAGTAAATGTAAGCTTCAAATATTTTAGCAATCAGTACTCTGTTTTTGTATGCACGATTTTCACCATAATTTAATATGATCTGATGGACCGGTTGCAAACACGACACGTAAGCAGATTGCCAGTAACCATTGACGGTGGATGCAAAGGTATAGTAACGGGGAAGTTGCCCACCACCCACAGAAACATAATTTGAGTAGTGCGATAATGCCTCGCGCCTCATCCCGCCGCCGAAAAGATTAATGGTATTGTAAACGGAAGTATTCAAAAGATATTCGGGATCTACATTTTCCGGATTGTTAGGATTAATATTTGTCCTTTGCAGTTCTTTTGAACATGATGTGAACGTTATCAGAAATGATAAAATCAGAAACCATGATATATTTTTGTAATTCATTTTCGTAAAATTTAAAAAGTTAACCTGATATCTATTCCATAGGTGGTGAAAGGAGGCAATGACCCATATTCAATTCCCTGCCCATTCCCTGATGTTACGCTCGATTCCGGATCAATGCCGGGAGGGGCGTTCTTGAACATTGTCCAAAGATTTCTGCCAGATACGGAAATGCGTGCATTTGAAATAACTGATTTTTTAAGCATTTTGCCGGGAAGATTATATCCAACCACCAATTCCCTTAGTTTTACATATGATGCATCGAATATCTGCATCTCATCCAAAGTGGAAAAGCCATTTGATTGGGGAGACACATATACATTGTTAGGTTTCCCATTTTCAAAATACGCATCCGAATAAATAAATCCTCCTTGTAAATTTGCTTTTGCCTCCCCGTATATATAGCTGTGCAGGTAATAATCTTCCCGTCCCGGCATCGTGCTGCTAATTGCACCTGATAAATATTCTCTTCTATAGGTACCGGAGTAGAAGCTTCCGCCTTTTCTAACGTCCATCAGGAAACTGACGGTAAAATTCTTATATCGGAAGGCGTTGTTCAGGCCGCCTGTCCAGTCGGGCATTGCATTCCCGAGAATAAGATTAGATTCTGCTATTGGAAGGCCACTTTCAGCAACGAGCTTGCGTCCCTGTTCGTCGCGTTTCCACCCTGCGCCGCGAATCACACCATAAGGCTGACCCACTTCTGCAAAAATTAACAGGCGCCCATACCAGGAATTCAACTGAAAACTATTAACGCCTTCAACCAGGCTTTTTACCTTTGAATTGTTTTTGGCATAGTTAGCTACAACGTTCCAGGAAAAATCTTTTGTTTTAACAGGATTTCCAGATACGGTGAATTCCGTTCCCCAATTTTGAATTTCTCCCGCATTATAATAGCGGCTGGTATATCCGCTTGTTGGTGTGATTTGGGCGGTTACGATTTGATTGGTAGTGGACGTTCTATAATGCGTAATGCCAAGATTCAACCTGTCCTTTAAAAAATGTAAATCGACTCCAAATTCAGTCGAACGCGTTTTTTCCGGTTTCAGATCCGGATTATAAAAGGTTGACGACAACGAAGCGTAGGCCTGATTATTGTAAATGCCGATAAAGGAATAAGTTGGAATTAATTGATAAGGTTTTGTATCATTTCCAACTATTGCATAAGAGGCTCTTAATTTGCCAAAAGATAAAATATTGCGTGGAATCTTTAAAGCATCTGTAAAAACGAATGAACCGCCAATTGAAGGATAGAAATAAGAATTATTATTTTCCGGTAAGGTAGATGACCAGTCATTTCTACCGGTGATATCCATGAATAAATAATTCGCATACCCTAAGGAAACCGAACCGTAGGCAGAATAGATAATTTTATCAGACTGGAACTGGCTTACGCTCGGAAATTCTCCGGAATTGGACATGTTCTTTAATCCCGGTTGAATCAGAGAATTAATATTTTGCTTATTCTGTGCAATGCTTGTTTTGAAGCGGCCGGTGCCAATAAAAGAGTTAACTGAAAGTTTACCGACCTTGTTGTTAGCAAACAGCACAATATCGGCATTAGAACTTTGAAGTGTATTGTTCAAAGTACTCATACTTCCGTTCGGATTGCTTTGAGCGCCTCTGTTATTAAAAGTATATCCATTCAGCCAATACATTTGGGTGCCGAATTTTGCTGTCAGTTTAAGCCAGCTATTAAATTTGGCGTTCACGTTAAATGCGCTCAACAATTGATTTTTTGTATCCTGATTTGTATTTTCATTGATTGCCCAATAAGGATTCAGAAAATTCTTATGTGTGTTCACTTCATTACCGTATTCATCTTTATAATTCTCAAATTCTGACAATTGATCGTCACGAACCATGAAAGCATATTGATAAACAGGATTCCTGTTACTTCCATTCATGTATTGCCTGTTAGTAACTTTATTATTGATGAATGTGACTTTTGAATCCATATCAAGCCACTTATTGAATTTATTGAGGATCCTAAGGTTCAGGTTGCTTCTTACTTCCTTATTGATGCCACGAACTACGCTTCCACCCAAATAGTTGGTATAAGAAAATCTGTAATTATTGTCAGCATTTCCACCCTCGACCGAAACGGAATTTGTGAGCATCGAGGCGGTTTGATAAAAATCTTTCACATTATCCGGTTGGGGTAAATATAATTTGGGCTTACCATTGATACTGATAACGGGCTGCCCCATCATCGGTGCACCGAAGCTTGATGAAAAAACACTCAAATCAGGTATGCGCTGCGGGTTGCTTGTTGATCCCGAGCCATCCAGTTTAAAACTATTTCCGGCACCAAACTCGTTCTGATAATCCGGAAATTCGGTGATACGCTGAAATGTAGAGTTAGAATTAAAAGCAACTTTAAACTTTGTGCCGGATGATTTTTTGGTAGTGATCAGGATGGCGCCATTTGCAGCCCGGGAACCATATAAGGCTGCCGCATTCGGCCCTTTCAACACTTCTATGTTTTGAATATCTTCTGGATTCAAGCTACCAAGAACGTTTCCATAATCCAGATTGTTATTTCCGGAAGTAGTTACACTACCATCTCCTCCGGCATTGTCAACCGGCATACCGTCAATCACGAAAAGCGGCTGGTTATTACCGGTAATAGAGTTATTACCTCTTATTACAATCCGGGCTGAACCTGTATTTGTTGAAGAAGGCGTAACCTGTATTCCGGCAATTCGCCCGGATAATGCCGAAATTATATTGGTAGTTGGTGCTTCTGTCATGGTGGATACATCCATGGACTGTCGTGAATAACTTAATGCTTTCACTTCCCGTTTTATTCCTAATGCAGTAATTACCACCTGTTCCATTTGTTCACTTGATGGAGACATTACTACATTGATGACATTTTGGCCCTGTATTTTTCTGGTAACCGTTTCCATTCCAATATGACTAAATATTAATTCCTGAGTACCGTGAGGTACTGAAAGACTGTAAATGCCATGCTCATTAGTAAGCGTAGCTGCTTTTTGAGCTGATGAAGTACTTATGGTAATACTTACTCCTGCCATGGGCATATTGTCAGCAGCATTGGTTACTTTACCTGAAATTTTTAATTCCTGTGCACTCAAGGAATTTGGAAGAAAACCCAAAACAAGAATTAAATAATATATTTTTTTCATTTCAATTCAATTAGTTTTATTTATTATTTTAAACAGCATTTTGTTGTAGCATACATAATAGAAGCCTGAAAGGAAAATTTGAAAAGAATTGGCTTACTATTACTCAGGATCAATTTCCTTAAACACATAAAATTCGGAGGATGAAAAGATGAATGAAATGGTAATGTTCTCATTTTAAATTGTCTATTTTTTTGATGTAAATCCAATATTATTAATAGGTTCTGTAAGGCATATCCTTTTGAAATGGTATTTGGTTTTTAAGCATACCGGCTGCCTGCCCGGTTAGCCACATATAATGATCTTCAGGAATCTCCTTTTCAGTAGCAATAAATCTACTTTCGCCCACGGGAACTTTTTTTGCACCTTTAAAAATGGCAGTGGCTTCATCAATTTCATCAAACATGGCTACATAAATCATTTTGGCACCTGTCTCAATTGCACCCGCCAATTGCTTCCATAAAAAATTTCCTTTGTTACGGGGTATGGCATCAAAAGCGTCTTCGGGCCTCATATTTTGCCAGCTAAATCCTGGAAATACAACAGGTACATAATCAATCCCTTCTTTTGAGCACCACGCGATATCATCCTTTATCCGGTCTTTAAACTGTGGATAGGTATTTTCATTATATCTTCCCACAAACCATGGATGTACGATATCAACTTTCTTTATTAACGTATGAAGGAATGAATCGTCCTGTGTATCAAATTTTAATTCACGCCACCAGGTGGGCACTCCTAAAAGAACAGAGCAACCTCCGTAAACCGGATCATTTGTTAGAAAATCAACAATCTTTTCAATCTCTTTCAATCCATATTTTCTTCCATCATTAAATCCTGCCCCCCAAATGGCAACCAGCGGTTTCCTTCTGTGAAAAAGATAATTTTCATAAACATCCTTGCGGTTAAATTTATACTCGTTGATCAGTTTCTTCCAGTCTTCGATTACGATGGCATAATCCTCCGCTTTCATCCCTGATAAATCATACATAATTGAAATAGCGCGGTCATATTTTTTTGCTGCCCTCACAGCTGATCCCAAAACTTTTTTATAATGATTGGCTCCTCTAGGATTATTGAGTGTAGTAACGAAACGCTGCATGAAAGCTCCATCTATCGCATAGTCTTTCATCCATTTAAAGTGCAAGTCAACGGTACTTTCATCATAAGAACTAAATACATAAGCCGGTTGCCCGTCTGCGAAACTGAAAGCTGTTTTATATTTTACCGGATAATCAGAAACATCAGGCCAGTAATCAATTTTTGTACTTCCGGGCTCAAATGTTTTTCCATGTGTATAATGGTTCCAGCCTCTGCCTGCGCCATCCCCTTCTGCATTAAACCAACCCTGGTAGCCGGTCATTACTAAATTGTTGTAGGACATGAATTTCCAATCTTCATTTTTCTGCTTTTTTTGTTGGGATTGAGCGGGTTTAAGCTGTGAAAAAAGAACGAGAAGCGATAAAATAATTTTTAATCTCATTGCAAATAATTTATTAGATTAAATAAGCAGTAGAAGGAGACTTTTATATTAAATTATATTGTTGAGGCGTTCTTTTATACCAGCAACTGGCTGCTCCTATTAAAGCAGCTTCCTCGCCAAGGATTGCCTTTTGTATTTTTGTTTTAAAGGGTAAGCTATTAAGTCCTTTTTTTAAGGATTCTGAAAACAGATCAAATGAATTTGAAATATTTCCTCCAATTACAACTGATTCAGGTTGCTCAGTTATAATATATTCCTTTAAGAAATCCGCCAAATTGTGCCCGAATTCATTAAAGATTTTTTCTTTGAAATGATTTGTTGAATTAAGTTCCGACAATTCCTTTACCTCCTTGATCTGTTTTCCGGATAATTCATAAAAACGTTTTGTAAACCACCTTGCAGAAAGATAATCTTCAGCTATTCCATCTAAAAAAGGAGAATTCCATAAATCCGCATCTTCTGAAATGCCATTGTAATACCTTGCTGAGCCAAGACCTGTTCCCAGCGTCAGTCCGATCACATTATCCATTCCTTTAGCTGCACCACCAAAAGCCTCTCCCCGCAAATAACATTCAGCGTCGTTGATAAAAAGCAGGTGCCCTGGCTCCATATTCAACCTTTTTGATAAAATTGATTTAATGTTTAAATTAAAAAGTGCATCATACTTATTCTGATTTTTCATAAGAGAAACGCCTGATTCATAATCAAAGGGACCTGGTATTGCAATTCCTAATTTTTCACTTGAATTAGGATATTTTGAACGGGCTTTTTTAATAATAGTAATCCAAGTAGAAAATATTTCATCTGCTGTACCTTGTGCATTCACAGATTCCCTTGCCATAGAATCTTCTATAAGGGACCTGGTTTTTAAATTAATAAGAGCAGCTGTAATATGTGATCCTCCTATGTCCACACCCATTACGATTGAATTATCCATGTATCTTTTATATTTGTTTCTTTTTTAAAAAATAGATTTTGAATTGTTTAGTTTGTGGCAAAATTCTGTCTGCCATTAAAAGGCCTTAAGGACAACTTCTTACCAGCTTATTATTTTGTTGCTTGCAAATCTGATAAACTGGTACTTTCATAAGGTACTTCTGAGAGTCCGTTATAATAATGAAGCATAACTTCTTCTTTTTTATCATCAATCGAAATCCGGGCATATCCTGGTAAATCGGTAATCATAAACTTGTTAATAAACTTCTTTTCTTCCTCAAGTATTTTCATTCTAACGGTATTTGTAGACGGCTGCCAGGTAAGATTCTCATCTATCCATCTTCTTCCTTTAAATTCTGTGTTGATATTTTTGGGGGTCGGTGGTTCCAATTGTCTGTTCACACTATTTATCATCACCTGAACGATGTTGCCATTTGCTGTTTTTCTGCTTAATACAGAATACATATGCTCATGAGCACACAACACAATCACTTTATGTTTTGCGAGCAAATTTAAAAACCTGTTTCTTAAGAGAGAATCTTGCACAGGGCGGCGAATTCCGCTTAATAAATGCCAGCATCGTTGGCTGACAGGAATTACAGGCTGATGGGTCAAGACAAATTTATACTTAGCTTTTGAATGATTTAATTCTTTTTCTAAAAAAGAGACCATATCAGTTTCTGGAATATTTTTGTCAATTGAAAAAAACTGGTCTAAAACAAATAATTCTGCATTTTCGCTAATCTTATAAGTGTACATTCCATTACCGACCGATTTAGCTACTTGTCTTTCGATAAAAGGCCTGATCACTTCATCCCATGCTTCAGGTTGACCAGGACTATTGCTTACATCATGATTTCCTTTTACTAACACCCATGGAACAGTTAGCTGCACGTTATGCAACATATCCACTGCCCCCCGATTCATTTGTCTTGCTAAAATAAAATTACCTGAAACACCTTGCACTAAATCGCCTAATTGAACAACCGCTTTTATATTTGGCAGGGCTAAGGATTGCTTTTTTATCACCTGCAGAAATCTGGGCATGAAAAAAGCCGTGTATTGAGGATATTCATTAAAGATTTGATTGTAATCCTGTGGCCTTGTCATTACATAATCCAAATCATGATCATCTAATCTATCATAATGCATGTCGCCAAGAGCAATAAAACTGACCTCCTGGGATTTTGCAAAAATTGAACAACCAAAAAAGGTGCTGATCAGAAATAGTCTTTTAAATAGCTTCATTTCGTCAATGTTTTTATTTTGAAACAATCACTTCAAATACATCTTTGATGCAATCAAATTTGTCATGCACGGTATAAATAGTTTTGCCGATACCAGGAGAAACTCTTATACTCTTACTTTTACCAGATGAAGAATTCCAATTATATTCACCGGAATAGGAGGCTACAAGAGTTGCTGCCTTTCCTTTTTTTAAATGAATCGTCGATTTCTTGTTAACATTCTTCATCATTGTAAAATCGTCCCTTATTACACCATCTGCACATATCCATTTTAAGTTTAAGCGATTGTTTTCAACTTCGAGAAAGACTGCTCCGCCATCATTTGCATTGGAATAATACATAGCGTCGTGAGGAAATGAAGTTTGCGTTCTGCTATCAATTTTTCCAGATGAACCACTTACCACATACACTATTCCCCTATTGTTTATTGAGTCTTTTATATAGGGGCACGAGTTCTCGCTTCCGTTATAAAGACCTGAAGATTCACTTAAGTTGTGTTCAGATGCGTTAAAAGTTGATTCTTTTCCGTAATGCCCATTAAGTAATTTGGAACGTTCGTAACTGTGGCTATGACCAGTCAGAATTAAATCAACCCCCGATCTTTCCAGAATCCGGATAAAATTTTCCCGAATCTTTATCAATTCATTCTCTTTATCTGAGTTATGGCCACCCATTGTATAGGGAGGGTGATGCCAATAAGCAACTATCCATCCTTTATTCTTATTCGTTGCCAGGTCT
>Ga0157370_10005558_pt1 | contig 14131 bp, 11 predicted proteins | sample C35metaG_FD_113463 | JGI IMG/M metagenome (GOLD analysis project Ga0157370, IMG submission 113463) | Corn rhizosphere microbial communities from Kellogg Biological Station, Michigan, USA - C3-5 metaG | ecosystem: Host-associated > Plants > Roots > Rhizosphere > Soil | place: USA: Michigan...
GGGAGAGGGCTAGGGAGAGGGCCTGCTGCGCGCACGATTTTGGTGATGCCGGCCCTCTCCCCCAGCCCCTCTCCCGTAAACGGGAGAGGGGAGCAAAAAACCGATCACCCCGGAGCGCCCCATGGCCATCCTCACCAGCCACATCAACACCCGCAGCCCCGAATTCGCCGCCAACACCGACGCCATGCTCGCTCAGGTCAATCACTTGCGCGCCCTCCTCGCCCAGGTGCAGCAAGGCGGCGGCGCCAAGGCGCAGGAACGCCACACCTCGCGCGGCAAGTTGCTGCCGCGCGAGCGCATTAACCGTTTGCTCGACCCCGGCTCGGCCTTTCTTGAAGTCGGCCAACTGGCTGCCCACGAGGTGTACGGCGAAGACGTGCCGGCCGCTGGGGTGATTGCCGGCATCGGTCGCGTCGAGGGCGTGGAGTGCATGATTTTGGCCAACGACGCCACGGTCAAAGGCGGCAGCTATTACCCGCTCACGGTGAAGAAGCACCTGCGCGCACAAACCATCGCCAAGGAAAACCGTCTGCCGTGCATTTACTTGGTGGACTCGGGCGGCGCCAACCTGCCGCGCCAGGATGAAGTGTTCCCCGACCGCGAACATTTCGGCCGCATCTTCTTCAACCAAGCGAACATGAGCGCCATGGGCATCCCGCAAATCGCCGTGGTCATGGGCTCGTGCACCGCTGGCGGCGCCTATGTGCCGGCCATGTCGGACGAAACCATCATGGTCCGCAACCAGGCCACCATCTTTCTCGCCGGGCCGCCGCTGGTGCGCGCCGCCACCGGCGAAGTGGTCAGCGCCGAAGACCTCGGCGGCGCCGACGTGCATTGCAAAACCTCTGGCGTTGCCGACCATTACGCCGAAGACGACGAACACGCGCTGGCCCTGGCGCGGCGCTGCATCAGCAACCTCAACTGGCGCAAGCAAGGCCAGGTGAACAGCCGCGCGCCGCAACCGCCGCTGTACAGCAGCGATGAGATTTACGGCGTGATTCCCGCCGACGCCAAGCAACCGTTCGATGTGCGCGAGGTGATTGCCCGCCTGGTCGACGGCTCGCAGTTCGATGAATTCAAAGCCCTGTTCGGCAGCACGCTGGTGTGCGGCTTCGCCCACCTCGACGGTTACCCGCTGGCGATCATTGCCAACAACGGCATTTTGTTCGCCGAGTCGGCGCAAAAAGGCGCGCACTTTATCGAGCTGGCGTGCCAGCGCGGCATCCCGTTGCTGTTTTTGCAGAACATCACCGGCTTTATGGTCGGGCAGAAGTACGAAGCCGGCGGCATCGCCAAGCATGGCGCCAAGCTGGTGACCGCGGTGGCGTGTGCCAAAGTGCCGAAGTTCACGGTGATTATCGGCGGCAGTTTCGGCGCCGGTAATTACGGCATGTGCGGGCGCGCGTATGACCCGCGTTTCCTGTGGATGTGGCCCAACGCGCGCATCGGCGTCATGGGCGGTGAACAGGCAGCGGGCGTGCTGGCGCAGGTGAAACGCGAGCAGGCCGAACGCAGTGGCCAGCAACTGAGCGCCGAAGACGAAGCGGCGATCAAGCAGCCGATCCTGGCGCAATACGAACAGCAGGGTCACCCCTATTACTCGAGCGCGCGGTTATGGGATGACGGCGTGATTGACCCTGCGCAAACCCGCGAGGTGTTGGGCCTGGCACTTTCCGCAAGCCTGAACGCGCCGATTGAGCCCACCCAGTTCGGTGTGTTCCGGATGTAGTTCAGCTGAACGGCGTTTCCTGTAGGAGAGGCTTCAGCCTCGATGCTTTTGAATTCTTCAGCATCCCATCGAGGCTGAAGCCTCTCCCACAAAAAGCCAGCCCAGCTCCCCATAGAGATTTGTGCAATGACTGACTTCACCACCATCGAACTAGATATCAGCGCCAACGGCATCGCCACCCTGTGGCTGAATCGTGCGGACAAGAACAACGCCTTCAATGCCCAGATGATCCGCGAACTGGTTCTGGCGTTGGACATCATCAAGGCCGACCGCAGTATTCGCTTCATGCTGCTACGCGGACGCGGCAAACACTTTTGCGCCGGCGCCGACCTGGCCTGGATGCAGCAATCGTCCAACCTCGACTACAGCGCCAACCTCAACGACGCCCGTGAGTTGGCCGACCTGATGTACAGCCTGCATCAGTTGAAAATCCCCACCGTGGCTGTGGTGCAAGGTGCGGCGTTTGGCGGTGCCATCGGCCTGATCAGTTGCTGCGACATGGCCATCGGCGCGCGCGATGCGCAGTTCAGCCTGTCGGAAGTGCGCATCGGCCTGGCGCCTGCGGTCATCAGCCCGTTCGTGGTGCAAGCCATCGGCGAGCGGGCCGCGCGCCGCTTTGCGCTGACCGCCGAACGCTTCGACGGCCAACGTGCGCAGCAGTTGGGCTTGTTGGCTGAGTGCTACGAACCTGACGAGCTGGAGGCCGAAGTCGAAAGCTGGGTCGCCAACCTGCTGCTCAACAGTCCGTTAGCCATGCAGGCCAGCAAACAATTGCTGCATGAAGTGGGCACGGGCGCGCTGACCCCGGCCCTGCGCCGCTATACCGAAAACGCCATCGCCCGAATCCGCGTCAGCGCCGAAGGTCAGGAAGGCCTACAAGCCTTTCTGGCCAAGCGCAAACCCGCCTGGCAGGAGCCGCAGTCATGATCAACCGTTTACTCGTTGCCAACCGAGGCGAGATCGCCTGCCGCGTGATGCGCACGGCCAAGGCCATGGGCCTGAGCACCGTGGCCGTGCACAGCGACATCGACCGCCACGCCCGCCATGTGCGCGAGGCCGACAGCGCCGTGAACCTGGGCGGCGCCAAGCCGGCTGAGAGCTACCTGCGCATCGACAAACTGATCGCCGCGGCGCAGGCCAGTGGCGCTCAGGCAATCCACCCCGGTTACGGTTTTCTCTCCGAAAACGCCGAGTTCGCCCGTGCCATCGAAGCGGCTGGGCTGATTTTCCTCGGCCCGCCCGCCTGCGCCATTGATGCCATGGGCAGCAAATCGGCCGCCAAAGCGCTGATGGAAAATGCCGGCGTGCCCCTGGTGCCCGGTTACCACGGCGAGGCGCAAGACCTCGCCACCTTCCGCGACGCCGCCCAGCGCATCGGTTATCCGGTATTGCTTAAAGCCACCGCAGGCGGCGGCGGTAAAGGCATGAAAGTGGTCGAGCACGAAGGCGAGCTGGCCGAGGCCTTGGCGTCTGCGCAGCGTGAGGCGCTGTCCTCGTTTGGCAACAGCCAGATGCTGGTGGAAAAATACGTGCTCAAACCTCGGCACGTGGAAATCCAGGTGTTCGCCGACATGCACGGCCACTGCCTATACCTCAACGAACGCGACTGCTCGATTCAGCGCCGCCACCAGAAAGTGGTTGAAGAAGCCCCCGCCCCGGGTCTGAGCGCCGAGCAGCGCCGGGCCATGGGCGAAGCGGCGGTTAAAGCGGCCCAGGCCATTGGCTACGTGGGCGCCGGCACGGTGGAGTTTTTGCTGGATGCGCGCGGCGACTTTTTCTTCATGGAAATGAACACGCGCCTGCAAGTGGAGCACCCGGTGACTGAAGCCATCACCGGCCTCGACCTGGTGGCCTGGCAAATTCGCGTGGCGCGCGGCGAACCGCTGCCGTTGACGCAAGAGCAGGTGCCGTTGATAGGCCATGCCATTGAAGTGCGCCTGTATGCCGAAGACCCCGACAACGACTTCCTGCCCGCCACCGGCACCCTGCAGCTGTACCGCGAATCGGCACCTGGCGCGGGTCGGCGCGTGGACAGCGGCGTGGCGGAAGGCGATGTGGTGTCGCCGTTCTACGACCCGATGCTGGGCAAGTTGATCGCCTGGGGAGAAAACCGCGAGGAAGCGCGCCTGCGTTTGTTGGCCATGCTCGGCGAATTTGCCGTAGGCGGCCTGAAGACCAACCTGGCGTTCTTGCAGCGCATTCTCGCGCACCCGGCGTTTGCCGCTGCCGAACTGGATACCGGCTTTATTCCGCGCTATCAGTCCGAGCTGCTGCCGCCTCCCGGTGAACCGCCCGAAGCCTTCTGGCAACTGGCCGCCCGCGCCTGGCAACTGACCGCAACGCCTGTGTCCCGTGACGATGATCCCCACAGCCCGTGGGCCGCCAGCACGGGTTGGCGCGCCGGTCTGGCCAGCGAAACCGACTTGCACTTGACCTGCGCTGGCGAACAACGCGTGGTGCGCCTTCGCGACGCCGTCGCGACCATCACCCGCCAAGGCGATCAGCTACGGGTAAACGCCAACGGCGTCACCACCCAGCACCTGGCCATCCGCCAAGGCGCGACCTTGTTCCTGCGCTGGAATGACGAGCTGCACGCCGTGCAACAGTTCGACCCCATCGCCGCTGCCGAGGCCAGCCATCAGCAGCACGGCGGGCTGACGGCGCCCATGAACGGCAGTATCGTGCGCGTGCTGGTAGAAGCCGGCCAGACCATTCAAGCCGGCACGCCGCTAGTGGTACTGGAAGCCATGAAGATGGAACACAGCATCCGCGCCCCGCACGATGGCACCGTCAAAGCGCTGCACTGCGCCGAGGGCGAAATGGTGGCCGAAGGCGCGGTGTTGGTGGAGCTGGAATAAACGCAACTGCTGTTGTAGGAGCGAGCTTGCTCGCGAACCCTGCAAACGCCATTCGCGAGCAAGCTCGCTGCAACACCACTCGCGAGCAAGCTCGCTGCAAACATCATCCGCGAGCAAGCTCGCTCTTGCAGTAGAACAATGTTTTTTTGGGAGAGTGAAATGGTCTTGCCCACCCACGTCCGCCTGGTCGAAGTCGGCCCGCGCGACGGTTTGCAGAATGAACAACAGGCCATCAGCGTCGAGGCCAAGGTGCGTTTGGTCGATCAGCTGTCCGCCGCTGGCGTGCGCTATATCGAGGTCGGCAGTTTCGTGTCGCCCAAGTGGGTGCCGCAAATGGCCGGCTCCGCCGAGGTATTTGCCCAGCTCCAGCGCCAGCCCGGCGTTACGTACGGCGCCTTGACGCCCAATCTCAAGGGCCTGGAAGCAGCTATCGAAGCCGGTGTCACCGAAGTGGCGGTATTCGCGGCCGCATCGGAGGCGTTCTCGCAGAAGAACATCAACTGTTCGATCAGCGAGAGCCTGGCGCGCTTTGCGCCGGTGATGGAGTTGGCGCAGCAGCATAACGTCAGCGTGCGCGGTTATGTGTCCTGCGTGCTGGGCTGCCCGTATGAGGGCGAGATTGCGCCAGAGCAGGTGGCCATGGTTGCGCGCGAGCTGTTCGCCATGGGCTGCTACGAGGTGTCGCTGGGCGACACCATTGGCACCGGCACGCCAGCCAGCACCCGCCGGCTGTTCGAGGTGGTCGGTCGCGACATCGCCCGCGACAAACTCGCCGGCCATTTCCACGACACCTACGGCCAGGCGCTGGTGAACATCTACGCCAGCCTGCAAGAAGGCATCGCCGTGTTCGACAGCTCCGTCGCCGGCCTCGGCGGCTGCCCATATGCCAAGGGCGCCACCGGCAACGTCGCCACCGAAGACGTGCTCTATATGCTCAACGGCATGGGCATTAACACCGGCATCGACATGGCGAAACTGATCGCGGCCGGCCAAGGCATTTGCGACGTGCTGGGCAAGGCCAACGGTTCGCGGGCCGCCAAGGCCTTTCTCGCCAAGCAGTAAACGGGCTACTGCGCAGCCACCGCAGGCTGCGTCGTTGCCACGTCTTTGGCCACCCACTCGGCGGTGCTGAACGGTTTGCGAATCAGCCGCTGCTCGCCGGCCAGTTTGATCGACGCATCCAGCTTGCCGAGAAATTCGGGGTCCAGTCGGGTCTGGAACAAGTGGCCCAGTTGCTCATCGCCCAGGTCGGTTTGCAGGATCACCGCCGGGTAACCCGCCAGGCGCGAGACCAACTGGATGTACGCCTCTTTGTTCGCCTCGTCACTGACCCACTGCACGGCGGTTTCCTGCGCTTTGAGCAAGCGTTTGACGATGTCCGGGTGCGCATCAACAAAGGCCCCCGAACCCACCAGCACGCTCTGCACACTGCCGGCGCCGTTGAGGTCTTTGGTGGTCAGCGGAATGTCGACCAGGCCGCGCGCGCGCAGCGCCGTCAGGTTGGAAGCACCCCAAGTGGCATCGATCTGCTTGGCTACAAGCGCCGAGGTGGACGCGGTGAAGTCCAGGTTAATGACCTTGAAATCTTTCTCCGTCAGGCCCTGGCTCACGAGCGCGGCGTCGAACGACAGTTGCACAGCGGTACCCCGGAAGATGCCCACGCGCTTGCCCTTCAAATCCGCCAGCGACTGAATACCGGAACCCGGTAGCACGCCGAGATACAGCTTCACGTCGCGCGCCGTGGCGCTCAGCAGCCGGGTGTCGAGGCCGTTGGATTTACCGACGATGGCCGCCAGGTCGCCCAGGTACGCCAGATCGACCTGGCCGTTGGCGAATGCTTCGTTAATAGCGGGACCGGCGCCCTTGAAGAAATTCCACTGAACCTTGATGCCGTCGGCCGCCAGCGCTTTTTCGAATAATTGTTGCTCGCGCACCACGTCGACGATGCCGCCGCCGCTGTGGGTGGCCACCGCGCTGAGGTCAGGCACGGCGATGCGAATTTCCGTCAGCGGTTCTGGCGCGCCGTGAGCCACCAGCGGAAACACGCCGAGTAATCCTGCCAGCAGCGGCGAGGCGAACAGGCTCAATGCCGAGTTAAAGAAGGTATTCATCGTTGCAGGCTCCCGCCAAAAAATGCCGGCACCGCGCCGGCGTGAGCCGGGAATAAGACACAGGAGAAACAAAACTTTAAATACTATTAAATTATTTTTTAGTAACCATATGACCTAAGTGCTCATCAGCGTGGCCCCGAACGCCCATGCGGGAAAAGCATAAAAAGTATTCAAGAAAGGCATTTGCCTGGCTGCGGGGGCGGCCCTTAAATGCGGTTCTTAGCTTAAAAAGCGCAGATAACCTAATTTGATATACCTATGAAGAATATATCTAAGCCCTTCTCCCCTGCTCTCGCGTCATCGGGTTACTGATATGGCCAGCGTCCGTTCCCTTGCGCTGAACCCGCCCGCTCGACGCTTCGCCTTCAGCTCAAGCGTTGCGCGTCGAGCGCTGTGGCCCTGGGTGGTGCCGGCCTTGTTGTTGCTGGTCTGGGCGCTCGCCGCGCGCTACGGCTGGATGTCTGCGCAAACCCTGCCGGCGCCCGCCTTGGTTTGGCAGACCGCACTGGAACTGGGCCGCGACGATTTGCTCGGCCATTTGTGGATCAGCCTGCAGCGCTTGTTCTGGGGGTTGTCAGTTGGCGTGACGGTGGGCGCGGTGTTGGGCGCTACGCTGGGCTTCAGCCCACGGGCAGAACGCCTGGTATTCCCGACCTTCAGCGCCCTGGCGCAGATTCCAACCTTGGCGTGGATTCCGCTGTTCATGCTGCTGTTCGGCATTGGCGAAACCTTGAAGCTGGTGGTGCTGGTCAAGGCCGTGGTGGTGCCGGTGACCATCCACACGCTGGTCGGCGTGCGCGACGCCCAGCCCAAACTGCGCGAAGCCGCCGCCGTGTTGCGTTTGCCGACCTACCTGCTGATATGGCGACTGGTGTTGCCCGCCGCCCTGCCGTCATTCATGGCGGGCTTGCGCTTGGCGCTGGCCACCGGCTGGTCGTCATTGCTGGCCGTGGAGTTGCTGGCCTCCAGTGAAGGCATCGGCTACCTGATGGTCTGGGGCCGCCAGTTGTTCATGCTCGACGTGGTGTTCGTCTGCATCCTCATCATCGGCATCGTCGGCGTGCTGATGGAGCGCGGCATCACCAGGCTCGACCGCGCGCTGTTGTTCTGGCCGCACCCGCCCACCGCCGAGTTTCGCCGCCGCCCCGTGGGCAGTGGTTGGCAGCGCTGGCAGCCGTGGCTGCTGCCGCTGGGCCTGGTGGCGGTCTGGCAGGCGGCTAGCCAATTGCAATGGGTGGACAGCAACGTGCTGGTCAGCCCCTGGCAGGTGGTGCTCAGTGGCTATGCCGGCGTGAGCGACGGCAGTTTGCTGACGGCCATGGGCCACAGCCTGCTGCGCGCGCTGGCCGGTTTGCTGGTCGGCGGCGGTCTGGGCTTTGTACTGGGCGTGGTGCTGGGGTTGTCGTCGCGCACCGACCGGCTGCTGGGCCCGAGTTTATCCGCGCTGCGCCAAATCGCGATTTTCGCCTGGGTGCCACTGCTCACCGCCTGGTTCGGCCTGGGGGAATTGGCGAAGTTGGTGTTCGTCGGCCTGGCGGCGTTTTTCCCGTTGCTGGTGGCCACCCAACGGGGCATTCGCAACCTGTCGCCGCAGTTGGGCGAAGCCGCTACGGCGCTGCGCCTGAATCTATTCCAGCGCTTGCGCCTGCTGATTCTTCCGGGTGCCACACCGGCGATTTTCGCGGGTCTGCGCCTGGGCCTGATCTACGCCTGGCTGGGCACCATTGGCGCGGAATATTTCATGGCCTCGGGCTACGGCATCGGCACCTTGATGATCGGCGCGCAGCAGCTGTTTCGCATGGATCAGGTAATGGCCGCCATGCTCCTCATCGGCCTCACGGGCGCCGCCCTAAACGCCCTCGGCCAATTTATCGAAGCGCGGGCAACGCGCTGGAGAACCGCATGAGCACACTCGCCTTTCCAACGGCCAAAGCGACCGCCGCGCCGTTGGTGCGCTTTAACCACGTGGCCAAACACTTCGCCGTTGACGGCGGCGAGCTGGAAGCCATTCGTGAATTCAATCTGGACATCGCGCCCGGTGAATTCGTCGCCATCGTCGGCTCCAGCGGCTGCGGCAAATCCACGCTGCTGCGCCTGCTGGTGGGGCTGGATAGCGACTTTCGCGGGCAGATCGAGGTGGCCGGCAAACCGGTGCAGGGCATCGGCGGCGACCGCGGCATTGTGTTCCAGGAGCACCGCCTGTTTCCGTGGCTGACGGTGGAGCAAAACATCGGCCTGGGCTTGGTCAACGAACACCTGAACCAGGCCGAACGCTTTCGGCGCGTCAGCGAATTTATTCATCTGGTGGGTTTGCAGGGCTTTGAACGCGCCTACCCGCATCAACTATCGGGCGGCATGGCGCAGCGGGTGGCGATTGCTCGAGGGTTGGTTGCCAGCCCACAAATTTTGCTGCTCGACGAACCGTTCGGCGCGCTCGACGCCCTTACCCGTCAGCACATGCAAGACGAACTCCTGGCCATTCGCCGCCGCGCAACGATCACCACGCTGTTGGTGACCCACGACGTCGAGGAAGCGATTTTTCTCGCCGACCGCGTGGTGGTCATGGAGCCGCGCCCCGGACGAATCAAGCGCGTGGTGGCCATCGACCTGCCGCACCCACGGGCGCGCAGCAGTTTCGAATTCCATCAACTGCGCGAAGAGCTGCTGCACGAATTGACCAGCGACGGCGAATACGTGGCCCCGCCCGTGGTGCGCGTGGAAGACCTGCCGCTGGCCTACATCGCCTACTGATTTCTACCGCTTTAAAAAAGGATGCTGTGCCATGAGTAAACGCCCGAACTTCCTGGTGATCGTCGCCGACGACCTGGGCTTCTCCGACCTCGGCGCCTTTGGCGGCGAAATCGCCACGCCAAACCTCGACGCCCTGGCCACCGCTGGCGTGCGCCTGACCGACTTCCACACCGCGCCCACCTGCTCGCCCACCCGCTCCATGCTGCTCACCGGCACCGACCACCACATCGCCGGCATCGGCGCCATGGCCGAAGCCATCGGCCCGGACCAGCTCGGCAAACCGGGCTACGAAGGCTATTTGAACGAGCGCGTGGTGGCCCTGCCGGAGCTGCTGCGTGAAGCGGGCTACCAGACGCTGATGGCCGGCAAATGGCACCTCGGCCTGACCGCTGACCAGGCGCCGCACGCTCGCGGTTTCGAGCGGTCGTTCTCGCTGCTTCCCGGCGCCGCCAACCATTACGGCTACGAACCACCGGAAGACGAAAACACCCCCGGCATCATCAAAGCGACACCCGTGCTGTACATCGAAGACGACCAATTCGTCGATACGCTGCCGGACGACTTCTACTCATCCGACGCCTTTGGCGACAAGCTGTTGCAGTACCTGAAAGAGCGCGACCAGGCGCGGCCATTTTTCGCCTACCTGCCCTTCTCCGCCCCGCACTGGCCGCTGCAAGCGCCCGCCGACGTGGTGGCCAATTACCAGGGCCGCTACGACGCCGGGCCCGAGGTATTGCGCCAGGAACGCCTGGCCAAACTCAAGGAATTGGGCTTGGTCGGGCAGGACGTGGAAGCCCACCCTGTGATCGCGCAGAACCAGGAATGGCAGGCGCTCAGCGACGAGCAGCGGGCGATCTCTGCGCGCACCATGGAAACCTATGCGGCCATGGTCGAGCGCATGGACTGGAATATCGGTCGCGTGGTCGATTACCTGCGCCAGCAAGGCGAACTGGACAACACCTTTGTGCTGTTCATGTCCGACAACGGCGCCGAAGGCCTGCTGCTGGAAGCGTTTCCGTTGTTTGGCGAAACGCTGCTCACCTACCTCGACACCCACTACGACAACAGCCTGGACAACATCGGCCGCGCCAATTCCTACGTCTGGTACGGGCCGCGCTGGGCCCAGGCGGCGACCGCGCCTTCGCGTCTGTACAAAGCCTTCACCACCGAAGGCGGCATTCGCGTACCGGCGCTGGTGCGTTACCCGGCGTTCCAGCGGCAAGGGCAGATCGTTAAGGAATTCAGCACGGTGATGGACATCACCCCCACCATTCTTGACCTCGCAGGCGTCCGCCATCCCGGCAAGCAGTGGCGAGGCCGCGAGGTGGCGGAGCCGCGCGGCAAATCGTGGCTGGGCTACCTGAGCGGCGAAACCGAGCAGATTCACGACCAGCACACCGTCACCGGCTGGGAGTTGTTCGGCATGCGCGCCATTCGCCAAGGCGATCTGAAAGCCGTGTTTATTCCCGGCCCGGTTGGGCCTTCGACTTGGCAGCTGTATGACTTGAGCAGCGACCCGGGTGAGATTCACGACCTGGCCGAACGCGAGCCCGAGAAGCTGGCCGTGTTGCTGGAACATTGGCATCAGTACGTGGCGGAGACGGGGGTGATATTGAGCAAGTCGCCGTTTCAGGCTTAAGAGCATCGCGGCTGAAGCCGCTCCTACAAGGGAGCGAAGCCGCGGCGCCTGCCTTTTGTTTTTTTGTGGGAGCGGCTTTAGCCGCGATGCGGTGGGACGGCGAAAGAGCGGTTTGGGGAAAACCCTTCAATCACCGCGCCTGGACCCCCGCCTTCGCGGGGGTGACGGAGTACATGCATGGGGCTGCGTAATTCCGGGCAGGCCAGGTGCAAGGCCGACTAGGCGGCCATGCCTTTAGGCGTGAAGCGCGCTGCGCAGCCGTTGGCTCTCGGCTTTCGCACAATTCACCTCTACCTGCGACAACCCCAACCAATGCGCCATGGCCATTAAATTGTCCGCCAGGGCCTGCACGCCCTCTTCATCCAGGCCCACGGTTTCCTCGTGCACTGCGTGCACCAGCAAACGTCCACTGCTGCGCTCGGCGCGCAGGTCGACCCGGGCGGCCAGCCGCTCGTTGTGCAGGAATGGCAGCACGTAATAGCCGTACACGCGTTTGGCTTGCGGGGTGTAAATCTCGAGGCGGTAGCGGAAGTCGAACAGCCGCTCGGTGCGCGCGCGCTCCCAGACAAGCGAGTCGAAGGGCGACAACAACGCCGAAGCTTTTACGCTGCGGGGAATGCTGAGGGCTGGAAGGCTATAGGCGGTTTTGTCCCAACTCTGCACGGTCACCGGTTGCAACGCGCCGGCTTCGACCAACTCGGCCAGCCGCGCCTGGCTGTCTTTGGGGTCGAGGCGAAAGTAATCGCGTAAGTCTTTTTCGGTGGCCACGCCCAACGCCGCAGCCGCGTGCAGCAGAAGCTGGCGTTGCGCCTCGGCTTCTGGCACGTCGGGGTGGTTGAGCCAGGCGTGGGGGACTACCCGTTCGGGCAAATCGTATAGCCGTTCGAAACCGCGTCGGCCGGCCACGGTGACTTCGCCAGCGGCGAACAGCCATTCCAGCGCCATTTTCTCCGCGCTCCAGTCCCACCATGGCCCGGCCCGCTCTACCCGGGTGGTCAGCGCGCCGGCGCCCGTCGCGCCACTGTGGCGCACCGTGGCAAGCACCCGCTGCACCACCTGTTGCTGCTCCTTACCGAATGTGGCCAGGTGTTGGTAGATGCCCCGGCCGTGGGCGGCGCGCTGCATGCGCCAGCGCATCATTGGGTATAACGCGAACGGCATCAGCGAGGCTTCGTGGCCCCAGTACTCAAACAGGGTTCGGCGTTTGCCGCGACCCCATGCAGCCTGCTCGAGCAGGCTGGGCGAATAGTCGCCGAGGCGGGAAAACAATGGCAGGTAATGGGAGCGGACCACGGCGTTCACCGAGTCGATCTGCACCACGCCCAAGCGCTCAATCAACGCGTTGAAACGCGCCGGTTTGACTTCGCTGGCGCGGCTGCGGTCGGCAAAACCTTGGGCGCTCAAGGCCAGGCGGCGGGCCTGGTTAAGGGATAGCGATAGCGGTGTGGACATCGGCTGCACCTGGTTCGGCTTCGGGTGCAGGATACGGCCTGGCGAACGTGAATACAGTCGCGCTGGGGCCGTTTTTTGCCAAAAGCGCCAAGCGCTCTTTGGCTTCGAGCGGCGTTGGCAGTTGGCCAACGGGCAGCCACCAGAGAGCCAACGACGGCGTGTCGAGTTTCTCCATCCAGCTTTTTTTCGACTTCAGCACGCTCAGGTGGTCGCCGCTATACACGTAGGCCTTCAACGCCTCAAACGAGGTCCAGACCGAGAGGTTGACGATGAGGCGCGGGTCGTCGAACAGCACAATCGAGGTGGCGTCGCCCTCTTCCGTTTGCAGCCGCCAGACGAAACCAGGGCTGCGGTCGGCCAATTGATTGATGGGGTCCAGTTGCTCAACAAAGCCCCGCATCAACGGGTCATCGAGCGGGGCTTTGGTGCGGGCAATGTTGACTTGCGCCAGATGGAACTGCGAGTTCATGCGGTCTTCCTTGGTTGCGGTGGTGTGGGCTCAACGTTTCAGGGGGTCGTCCCAGAATGGCCGTTCCACTTCCTGCTCGATGTCGGAACGCGACAGGCCCAAGTCTTTCAGCGTAGCGTCCGGCATGCTCGCCAGCAGGCGGCGTTGCGCGGCCAGCTGGTGCCAGCGTTTCACTTGCAGCCACAGCCGGGCGAACAGGCCCGGAGAACCCTGCCGCGAACGTGGCAAGGCGGTGGCGATGGCATAACCTTTTTGCGCTTTCATGATCAGCTCTCCTTGTTCAATGCTCCCCGTGAGGTGTGCGACGAACTGCTGCGCTAAGGGGATGGCGAGAGTGTCTTCCCGGCGCTAAGATCAATCCAACGAATGTTTCTTATGCGACCCATCTCGGGAGTTGATGAATGAGCAGCTATGTCGGCATCGACAGCGAACTGTTACGGACTTTTGTGGCCATCGCCGATCTGGGCGGTTTTACCCGCGCGGCGGAAGCGGTAAACCGCACGCAGTCGGCGGTGAGCATGCAGATGAAGCGCCTCGAAGAAGACGTAGTGCAGCGCGCCTTATTCGAGCGCGATGGGCGTCAGGTGCGGCTGACGGCCGAGGGCCAAGTGCTGCTCGGTTATGCGCGGCGCATATTGAAACTGCATGGCGAGGTGATGAATACCTTGCGCGAGCCGCACATGGTCGGCTCGGTGCGCATCGGCACGCCGGATGACTACGTGATGCGCTTTCTGCCGGGCATTTTGTCGCGCTTCGCCCAGGCCTATCCGATGGTGCAAGTGGAGGTGCATTGCGAATCGTCGTCACAACTCTTGCAGCGACAGGATCTGGATTTGTCCATCGTCACGCGTATGCCGGGCGATGAAATCGGCCAACTGCTGCGCCAGGAACGGTTCGTCTGGGCCGAGGCCTTGGGCTTCAGTCCGCACGAGCAAACGCCGCTGCCCTTGGCGATGTTCAACAGCGATTGCTTTTGCCGCCTATGGGCGTGCAATGCGCTGGACACCATGGAGCGGCAATACCGCGTGGCGTACACCAGCCCGAGCCTGTCGGCGATCATGGCGGTAGTCAGCGCCGGGCTGGCGGTCACGGCCCAGCTGCAAAGCCTGATTACCCCTGACA
>Ga0157370_10005560_pt1 | contig 14130 bp, 13 predicted proteins | sample C35metaG_FD_113463 | JGI IMG/M metagenome (GOLD analysis project Ga0157370, IMG submission 113463) | Corn rhizosphere microbial communities from Kellogg Biological Station, Michigan, USA - C3-5 metaG | ecosystem: Host-associated > Plants > Roots > Rhizosphere > Soil | place: USA: Michigan...
CTGCTTCGGGATGAAGTAATACATCATGCCGAGGAAGCCGGCCGTCAGGAAAAAGCCCACCGCGTTGTGGCCGTACCACCACTGCACCATCGCGTCCTGCACGCCGGCGTACGCGGAATACGACTTGGTGAGGCTCACCGGGACCGCGGCGCTGTTCACGATGTGGAGCAGCGCGATGGTGAGGATGTACGCGCCGAAGAACCAGTTCGCGACGTAGATGTGCTTCACCTTGCGCCTGGCGATGGTGCCGAAGAACACGACGGCGTAGGCGATCCACACGACGGCGATGAGGAGGTCGATCGGCCACTCGAGCTCCGCGTACTCCTTGCTCTGCGTGATGCCGAGCGGCAGCGTCACCGCGGCGCCGACGATCACCGCCTGCCATCCCCAGAAGGTGAAGGCCGCGAGGCGGTCGGAGAAGATGCGCACCTGGCAGGTGCGCTGGACCGTGTAGTACGAAGTCGCGAACAGGGCGCAGCCGCCGAAGGCGAAGATCACCGCGTTGGTGTGCAGCGGGCGCAGCCTTCCGTACGAGAGCCACGGGATGCCGTAGGTGAGGTCGGGCCAGATGAGCTGCGAGGCGATGATCACGCCCACGAGCATGCCGACCACGCCCCAGACCACGGCCATCACGGCGAACTGGCGCACGACCTTGTAGTTGTACATGCCCTGCGCTTCCATGGGTTCCTGGTGCCCTCCGATGCGGGATACGGGAATCGTAGGTCGCGGCGGTGGACGTGGTTTGATCGGGGTCAAGCCGCGCATGCCGCGCGCACGCTTACGCTGGCTCCCGCGGGACGTAGCGTCGGATCGCCATGCGGAGAGGGCCATGAGCGAAGCGCGTGTGATGGTGGTGGATGACCTGCCCGGGAACGCCGACTCGCTGGCGGAGTACCTGCGCAGCCAGGGCGTCGACGCGCGGCCGACGTACGACCCGGGCGACGCGGTCGTCCTCGCGCACGCGTGGCTGCCCGACGCGGCGGTGGTCGGCATGCCGCTCGCGAATGGCGCCGGCTTTCCGCTCGCCCGCCACCTGCGCGATTCCATCGGGCCCGAGTTGAAGCTCGTCGCCGTGAGCCGCTGGACCGCGGCGCCCGATCGCGAACGCCTGGAGCGCGCCGGCTTCGACCGCGTGCTGGCGTGCTCGGCCGCGCCCGACGAGGTGCGCCGGGTCCTCTCCGAGCCGACCCCGCGCATCGTGGAGGACATGGTGCGCGCCAGCGTGACGCGCCTCGAGCTGATGATCGAGCTGTGCTACTCGATGCTCGAGCGCCCGCCCTTCCGGGACGACGAAAGCCGCATGCGCGTGTACTGGAGCGTGCATCGCCTCGTCGACATCCTGCATCGCGACTGCCCGCGCCTGCCGGCGGGCGAGCCGCGCCAGCGCATCGGATCGCGCATCACCGTGCTCGAGAAGGCGATCGCCGAGCGCCTCGCACGCTAGCCCGGCACCAGCACCGCCGCGCCCTCGATCGCGCCGCGCCGCAGGTCGTCCAACGCGAGGTTCGCATCCTCCAATCGGTAACGGCGCGTCGTGGGATGCACGTTCGCGCGCGTCGCCGCTTCGAGCAGCTCGTCGCCGTCGCGCCGCGTGAGGTTGGCGACCGAGCGCACGCCGCGCTCGCCCCACAAGAGCGCGTAGGGAAACGAGGGGATGTCGCTCATGTGGATGCCGGCGCAGACGACGCGCCCGCCGCGCTCCACCGCGCCGAGCGCCGCCGGAACGAGCGCTCCCACGGGAGCGAAGAGCAGCGCCGCATCGAGGGCGACCGGCGGCGAGGCGTCGGAATCGCCCGCCCAGCGGCAGCCGAGGTCGAGCGCGAAGCGCTGCGCGGCGCGATCGCCGGGCCGCGTGAACGCGTACACTTCGCGTCCCTGCGCGATCGCGATCTGCGCGACGATGTGGCCCGCGGCGCCGAAGCCGTAGATGCCGAGCCGCCGCGCCTCGCCCGCCATGCGCAGCGCCCGGTAGCCGATGAATCCCGCGCACAGGAGCGGCGCGGCCTCCTCGTCGCCGTAGCACTCGGGGATCGGGAAGCAGAAACGCTCGTCGGCCACGGCGTACTGCGCGTAGCCGCCGTCGCGATGCAAGCCCGTGAAGCGCGCTTCGGCGCACAGGTTCTCGCGCCCGCCGCGGCAGAAGCCGCATATGCCGCAGGCGCTCGCGAGCCACGGCACCCCCACGCGCTCGCCCCCGGCGAAGAGCGAGGCGCCGGCGCCGCGCTCGACGATGCGCCCGACGATCTCGTGTCCGGGAACGATCGGCATCTTCGCTCCGGCGAGCTCGCCGTCCACGATGTGCAGGTCGGTGCGGCAAACGCCGCAGGCCAGCACGCGCAGCAGCACTTCGCCGGGGCCCGGAACGGGCACGGGAATGTCTTCGGTCCGCAGCGGCTCGCCCGGACGATGAAGCCGCATCGCCTTCATGCTCCGCACCATGGCGGCGAGCTTGCGCGTACGCCGCATCCGGCGGCTTGACCGCCATCAAGCGGGCCGGCGCCGCACGCGACATAGTGGGCCATGATCAGCGACCTCCTCGAGATCGTGCGGGGGCCGCGCGAGCCCGAGATCCTCGACCGGCATCGCGCCGAGGCGATCGCGCGGCGCGTGCGCGCGTTCGCGCCGCTCTTCGCGGTGCTCACGCTGGGATGGACCGCGGTGGACGCGGTCGCGTTCGATCCGCCCACGTTCGTGCGCCTCGTCGTGCTGCGCATCGCCGCGAGCGGCGCCTTCGCGCTGCTCGCCTGGGCATGCCGCGCGCGGGCGAGCGGGCTGCGCCAGGCGGAAACGTACCTCGGGCTCCTCTTCGTCATTCCGGCCCTGCTCTTCCTCTCCTCGTCCCACGTGCTCGCCGGCGCGCCGCGCTCGGGACTGGCCCCCACCGCGATCTCCCTCTACGCGTTCGTGCCGTTCGTGCTCGCCGCCGGCGTCGCCGCATTTCCGCTCACGGCGGTCGAATCGGCGGCGCTCGCCACCATCGCGCTCCTCGCCGAGGGCTGGGCGCTCGCGCTGGGGATGCTGCCCGCCGAGCCGCTCGCGCCGCTCGGCGCTTTCTGGCTGCTCACGCTGATCGCCGTCGTCGCCGGATTCTCGAGCATGAGCCAGCTGCGGCTGCTCGAGGAAGTGGAGCGCCAGGCGATGCGCGATCCGTTGACCGGCTGCCATCGCCGCGAGAGCGGCAAGGAGCTGCTCGACCTGCAATTCGTGATCGCCGCGCGGCACGGCACGCCGCTGTGCGTGCTGTTCGTCGATCTGGACCATTTCAAGCGCGTGAACGACGGCTTCGGCCATGAGGAAGGCGATCGCGTGCTCGCCGCCGCTTCGGCCGCGCTGCGCGCGATGATGCGCGAATCGGACGTCCTGCTGCGCTGGGGCGGCGAGGAGTTCGTGGCGGTGCTGCCCCACACGACGAAGGACGAGGCGGTCGCGCTGCTCGGGCGCCTCACCCGGCATGGCGTCGGCATGTTGCCCGACGGGCGGCCGGTCACGGCGAGCATCGGCATCGCCGAGCTCCTCGCCGACGGCGCGCGCAGCGCCGCCGAGCTGGTCGAGCTCGCGGACCGGCGCATGTATCGCGCGAAGCAGGCGGGCCGCAACCGCTACGACGACGGCAACTCCGAGCCACGCGTGCTGCTGCCTGCCGGCACCTGATTACTCCAAGGGAAGCGCAGATGAACGCGGATGACTAACTTACCGCCTTACTCCCCGAGGACATAAGTGCCTGGCGCAGCGCAAAGCGCAGCGTAGGGCGCGCGAGAAGCGCCGAGCGGCGGCGGCCGGCGCGGGCGAGAGGAATGGCGCGCGAGCCAGCGCTGCCACTCGGGCCACCACGAGCCCGCGGCCGCGGGCGCCTCGGCCGCCCATGCGTCCGGATCGAGGTACGGCTCGTCCGCCTTGCGCGTGGCGACGCGATAGTAGCGCCCCGGCCGCTCGCCCGGCTCCGAGACGATGCCCACGTTGTGCCCGCCGCTCGCGAGGAGGAACGTGACCTCCGTATCGGTGAGCGCCTCGATCTTGTACACCGAGCGCCAGGGGGAGACGTGGTCGCGCTCGGTCGCCACCACGAACACCGGCACGCGGATGTCGTCGAGCGCCACGGGCTTGCCGTCCACCCGGTACTTGTGCGCCGCGAGCGCGTTCTCGAGGAAGAGGTGGCGCAGGTATTCGCTGTGCATGCGATAGGGCATGCGCGTGCCGTCCGCGTTCCAAGCCATGAGATCGGTCATCGCTGCGCGCTCGCCCATCAGGTATTCGTGCACCACGCGCGACCACACGAGGTCGTTCGAGCGCAGCATCTGGAACGCGCCCGCCATCTGCCGCGTATCGAGGAAGCCCTGCTCCCACATCACGTCCTCGAGGAACGCGAGCTGGCTCTCGTTCACGAACAGCGTGATCTCGCCCGCCTCGGTGAAATCCGTCTGCGCGGCGAAGAGCATGAGCGAGGCGAGGCGCCGGTCGCGCTCGCGCGACATCGCGGCGGCCGCGATCGCGGCCAGCGTGCCGCCGATGCAGTAGCCCACGAGATGCGTGCGCGGCGCGCGCGTGATCGCGTGGATCGCATCGAACGCCGCCATCACGCCGAGCGTCCGATAGTCGTCGAAGCCGAGGTCGCGATCCTCCGGCGTCGGGTTCTTCCACGAGATCATGAACACGGTGTGGCCCTGCGAGACCAGCCAGCGCACGAGCGAATTGGACGGGCTGAGATCGAGGATGTAGTACTTCATGATCCAGGCGGGGACGACCAGCACCGGCTCGGGATGCACGCTGCCGGTCGTGGGCGAATACTGGATGAGCTCGACCAGGCGGTTGCGGAACACGACCTTGCCCGGCGTCACCGCCACCTCGCGGCCGGGGCGGAAGCGCTCCGCGCCGGCGGGCTTGCGGCCCGCGATCGCACGCTCCCAGTCCTCGAAGAAGTTGCGCGCGCCCTCGGCGAAGTTCGCGCCCGCGGTGCGCACCGCGCGTTCCGTCACCACCGGGTTCAGCAGCGGGAAATTGGACGGCGAGAACATGTCGAGCCACTGGCGCGTCGCGAAGACCGCCATCTCCTCGTGGCGCGCCGACACCCCCGGCACGTCGATCATCGCGTTGTGCCACCACTGCTGGGTGAGGAGGAACGCCTGGTGCACGACGTTGTAGGGCCAGCGCTGCCACGCGGCATCGTCGAAGCGCCGGTCCTGCGGCAGCGGCTCGATGCAGCGCTCGCGGTCGCCGCCCGGCAGCCCCGCGCGCGCCGAATAGTTGGCGAGGCGCACGGCCTTGCGCACGCCCTTCTGCGCGAGCTGCAATTGCTTGCCGGGCGAAAACGCGAGGTGCGACGCCCAGTCGAGGAACGCCCCGCCGATCGCCATCGGCGAGAGTCCGCCGGTGTAGCGCGCGGCCGCGGCGTGCGTCGCGCGGTCGATGATCTCGGCGAGCGCGGTCGCGGCGTAGGAGTCGCGGTCGAAGCCCTTCGGAAGCGGCGCCGGCGCGAGCGAAGCGGGAACGGGGGGCCGCGCGAGGGAAGCGCGAATCGGCGGCCGCGCGCGGGCAAGCGCCGGTCGCGCCGGGAGCGCGGTGCGAGGATGGGAGGCCATGCTCCGAATTGTCCGGCCGCACGGCGCCATCCGTTTGATGACGGTCAACGCGCCCGGAGCGAGCCGCACTAGCATTTTCCGATGAAAGGTCTCGCGCCCACGCCGCCGTCCCAGGTCACCGCGCTCGATCCGATCGAGTCGGCGCTCGGCTTCTGGAATTGCTGCGCGAGCCTTGCCGGGCTCTGGTGGTCGCGGCACGGCGGCGTCCCGCCGGAAGGCATCGCGCGCGCGCGGCTCGAGGCGCTCGTCGCTTTCGCGCGCGAGCGCTCCCCGCTCTACCGGCGGCTCTACGGCGCGTTGCCGCACCGGATCCATTCGATCGCGCAGCTGCCGGCGGTCACGCGCGGCGAGCTCATGGCGCATTTCGACGAGCTCTGCACCGACCGCGAGGTCCGGCGCGGGGAAGTCGAGCGCTTCCTCGCCGATCGCGGCGCGGTGGGCCGGCTTTTCCTCGGCCGCTACCACGTGTGGAAGAGCTCGGGCACCTCGGGCGTGCCGGGCCTCTTCGTGCAGGACGCGCAGGCGATGGCCGTCTACGAAGCGCTCGTCGCGGCCGCGCTCGAATCGGCGAGCGTCGATCCCGCGCGTCTCCTCGCGGGCGGCGGGCGCTCGGCGCTCGTCATCGCGACCGGCGACCATTACGCGAGCATCACGGCATGGCAGCACCTGCGGCGCGTGTTTCCCGCGGTATCGGCGCGCAGCTTTTCGGTGCTCGCGCCGCTCGCGCGGCTCGTTCGCGAGCTCGACGATTTCCAGCCCGCCTATCTCGCGAGCTACCCGTCGGTGCTCTCGCTCCTCGCCTGCGAGCAGCGCGCGGGAAGGCTTCGCATCGCGCCCGCCCTCGTCTGGTCGGGCGGGGAGAGCCTCTCGCCTGCGGCGCAGCGCGCGATCGAGGGCGCCTTCGGCTGCACCGTGATGAACGAATACGGCAGCTCCGAATGCCTCGCGATGGCGCACGGCTGCCGCGCGGGATGGCTGCACGTGGACGCCGAATGGGTGATCCTCGAGCCGGTGGACGCCGACGGCCGCCCCACAGCGCCCGGCGCGACGTCGCACACCGTGCTCGTCACCAACCTCGCGAACCGCGTGCAGCCGATCCTGCGCTATGACCTCGGCGATCGCATCACGCTCGCGCCCGGCCCATGCCCGTGCGGTAGCCCGCTTCCCGCGATTCGCGTCGAGGGACGCAGCGCAAGGCCGCTCGAGCTGCGCGGGGCCGACGGATCGACGGTGCCCGTTCCGCGGCTCGCGCTCGAGACCGCCGCCGAGTCGGCCGCGCAGGGCGCGCGGTTCCAGGTGGCGCGCATCGCCCCGGATCGCGTGGCCGTGCGCGTCGACGGGGGCGACGGCTCGAGCGCAACCGCGAAGAGGATCGCCGCCGCGCTGCGCGCCTACCTCGCGGCGCAGTCGCTCGCGAATGTGCGCGTGACGGCGGCGCGCGAGGCGCCGCGCCCGGATCGGGCGAGCGGCAAGCTCGCGAGCGTCGTCGCCGAGGCGCCGTGCCGCGCGACGACGCGGGCGTGAAGGGCGCCGAGGGACTTTCGAGCGCCGAGGCGCGGCGCCTCGCGCGGCTGCATGGCGCGAACGAGCTGCGCCCGCGCGCACGGCGCTCGATCGCCGCGCGGCTGCTGCGCCGCTTCCGCAGCCCGCTCGTGCTCATCCTCATGGCGGCGAGCGCGGTCTCGGCCTTCACCGGCGACGTGGGAAGCTTCGCGATCATCGCGACGACCGTGCTGCTGAGCGTCGCGATCGATTTCGTGCAGGAGCACCGGGCGGGACGCGCGGCCGAGGCGCTGATCGGCCGCGTCCAGGTCCATGCGAGCGTGCTGCGCGACGGGCGCCTGGTCTCGCTCCCCGTGACCCGCCTCGTGCCCGGCGACGTGGTGCGCCTCGCGCCCGGCTCGGTGATTCCCGGCGACGGGCGCCTCCTCGAGGCGAACGTCCTGCACGTGAACGAGGCGCTGCTCACCGGCGAGCCGTTTCCGGTCGAGAAGCGCGCCGCCGCGGGTCACGGCCACGCGGGCGACGATCTCTTCATGGGGACGTCCGTCGTGAGCGGCACGGCGACGATGCGCATCGCGCGGATCGGCGCCGCGACCGAGGTCGGCAAGATCGCGCGCACGCTCGCGGCCGAGCCGCCACCCACCGAGTTCGAGCGCGGGCTGCGCGCGTTCGGCATGCTCATCATGCGCATCACCGCATTCATGGTGCTCTTCGTGCTGCTGGTGAATGCCGCGATGCACCGGCCGCTGCTCGAATCGTTCGTGTTCGCGGTGGCGCTCGCGGTGGGGCTCACGCCCGAGCTGCTGCCGATGATCCTCACCGTCACGCTCGCCCGCGGCGCGATGCGGCTTTCCGCGGAGCAGGTCATCGTGAAGCGCCTCGCCGCGATCGAGGGACTGGGCAGCATGGACGTGCTGTGCACCGACAAGACCGGCACGCTCACCCAGGCGCGCATCCGGCTCGAGCGCGTGGTGGACCTCGACGGCCGCGAGAGCGAGATCGCGCGCACCCGCGCGTGCCTCAACAGCGCGTTCCAGGCCGGCATCCGCACGCCGCTCGACGAGGCCCTCCTCGCGCACCAGGCCGATGCGATCGGCTGGACCAAGCTTGCCGAGGTGCCGTTCGACTTCGAGCGCCGGCGCGTCGCGGTGCTGCTGCGCCACGGCACCCATCGCATGCTGATCGTGAAAGGTGCGCCGGAGGAGCTGCTGCGGCTCTGCACGCACCATGAGGCCGGCGGAACCGCGCGGCCCTTCGACGAGGCGGCGCAACGGCGCGCCGCGGACGAGCTCGAGGCGCTCGGCGCCGCGGGATTGCGCGTGCTCGCCGTGGCGCACCGGGGCCTCGAGCGCGACCACGCGACCATGCACGACGAGCACGGCCTCACCCTGGACGGTTTCGTCGCCTTCGCCGATCCGCCGAAGCCCGGCGCGCGCGAGGCGCTCGCGGCGCTCGCGGCGAGCGGCGTCGTGGTGAAGATCCTCACGGGCGACGGCGCAGCGGTCACGCGCCACCTGTGCGCCGCGCTCGATGTCGAGGTGAAGGGAGTCGTCACCGGCGCCGAGATCCAGCGCATGGACGATGCGGCGCTCGCGGCGCGCGCGCAGTCGGCCACGCTCTTCTGCCGGGTGAACCCGGCGCAGAAGACGCGCATCGTCGCGGCGCTGCGCTCGCGCGGCCACGTGGTGGGGTTCCTCGGCGACGGCATCAACGACGCGCCGGCGCTCCACCGCGCCGACGTGGGCCTCTCGGTCGCGAACGCGGTGGACGTCGCGCGCGAAGCGGCGGACCTGATCCTGCTGCGGCGCGACCTCGGCGTGCTCCATCGCGGCGTGGTCGAGGGGCGGCGCACGTTCGTGAATATCCGCAAGTACGTGCTGATGGGAACGAGCTCCAACTTCGGCAACATGTTCAGCATGGCGGGCGCCTCCCTCTTCCTGCCCTTCCTGCCGCTGCTCCCGTCGCAGATCCTGCTGAACAACCTGCTCTACGACGTCTCCGAGATCCCTCTCCCGCTCGATCGCGCCGACGCGGCGGAGACCGCGCGGCCGCAGAGGTGGGACATGGCGCTGGTGAGGCGCTTCATGTGGGTGCTGGGACCGGTGAGCTCGCTGTTCGACTTCCTGACGTTCTACATCCTCCTCGGCGTGCTCCACGCGCAGGCGCCGCTGTTCCGCACCGGATGGTTCCTGGAGTCGCTCGCCACGCAGGTGCTGGTGATCTTCGTGATCCGTACGCGCGGGAGTCCCGTTGCGAGCCGTCCGCATCCGGCCCTCGCGGTGGTAGCGCTCGCGGTGCTCGCCGTCGCGGCCGCGCTTCCCTTCACGCCGCTCGCCGCGCCGCTCGGCTTCGTCGCGCCGCCGCCGCTCTTCTTCGGCGTGCTCGCCGCGCTCGTCGCCGCCTACCTCGTCCTCGCCGAGCTCGCCAAGCGCGCCTTCTACGGACTGCGGGCAAGCGCCGGGCCGAGCGCCGCATGACGCCGGTTGACCGAGGTCAACGGTGCGCCTCGCCCTCGGCCTATGCTGGAAATGATTTCGAGGCCGCGGCCCGCGGCCATCCGCATTGGAGGACATCATGGCCAACATCGTCTCCCGCAGCGATCCGTTCCAGGAGCTCGCCCGTTTCGACCCGTTCCGCGACTTCGAGAGCTTCTTCCCGACGCCGCGCAGCATGCGCCGCTGGATGGCGGAAATGCCCGTCGAGGCGCCGATCAAGCTGGAGGTGACCGAGGACGACAAGGCGTACCGCGTGAAGGCCGAGCTTCCCGGCGTGAACAAGGAGGACATCGGCGTCGAGATCGACGGCAACCAGGTATCGCTCTCCGCGCAGGTGAAGCGCGAGTCCGAGAAGAAGGAAGGCGAGACCGTCGTCCACAGCGAGCGCTACTACGGCCGGCAATATCGCAGCTTCACGCTGGACAAGGACATCGACCGCGGCAAGGCCGAGGCGAAGTTCGAGAACGGCGTGCTCGAGCTGACACTGCCCAAGAACGGCGGAAAGCCCGCGCAGCGCATCGAGGTCCGGTGAGCTCCGGCCGCCCGCGGGCGGTCCCGGGGACGGAAGGCGCCGCGCAACGACCCGAGTTCCTCGCGCTGCCGGCACCGCGCTTCGACCGCGGCGTGAGTCTCGCCGAGGCGCTCGAGCGGCGCGCGAGCGCGCGCGAGTTCTCCGATCGGGCGCTCGATCCAGGCGTCCTCGCGGGCCTGCTCTGGTCGGCGTGCGGCGTGAACCGTCCGTCGTCGGGCCATCGCACGGCGCCCTCGGCGCGCAACTGGCAGGAAGTCGACGTGTACCTCGCCACCGCCGACGACATCCGGCTCTACGATCCGCCGCGCCAGGTGCTCAAGCGCGTCGCCGAGGGCGACCATCGCGCGGCGACGGGAATGCAGGACTTCGCGGCGCGCGCGCCGGCGAACCTCGTGTACGTCGCGGACTTCGCGCGCATGCCCGACGCGTCGACGGAGAGCCGCAACCTCTACGCGGCGATCGACACCGGCGCCATGATGGAGAACGCCTACCTCTACTGCGCGGCCGCGGGCCTTGCGTGCGTCGTGCGCGGCCTCGTGGATCGAGAGGCGCTCGCCCGCGTGCTGCGGCTGCGCCCGGCGCAGCACGTGATGGTCGCGCAGTCGGTGGGCTATCCGGCGGCGGCCACGGCCTGAGCGGCCCGCGTCGTACGGCGCACCGCACGGTGCACGAGCACCGGGAGGTCGCCGAGCGTCATCACTTTCACGGTCTCGCTCGCGAGGATCACCGCGTCCGCGCCGCTGCGCCCGTGCGAGGCCATCACGATGAGGTCGCAGCGCCGATCGCGCGCCTGGACCACGATCTCCGCGCTCGGCGATTCCCCGCGCACCAATGCGCAATCGCACGCGACGCCCGCGAACCGTGCCATGTCGCGGATGTTCGAGAGATACTGCTCGCCGCGCGATTCGAGCACCTTCTCCAGGTGCTCCTCGAATCTCGCGTCGTCGTGGGTCCATGCGTCGAGTCCCGTGCCGGCGGGCTCGGGAACCACGTGCAGCGCCGTGATGCGCGCGCCGAACGAAGCCGCGATGCGGATCGCGGCCGCGGCCGCCTCCTCGGAGAGGTGCGAGCCGTCGGTGGGAACCAGGATGTGCTTGTACATGCGCGTCCTCCCAGGCTCAAGTGCGACGCCAGCTCTCGAGGGCGCGCTCGCTCGCGATCGCCTGCACGACGTCGTTGAGGGCGGCCGAGCCCGCCTCGAGCAGGTCGTCGAGGGTGACGATGCCGCAGAGCGCGCCGCCCTCGTCCACCACCGGAAGCCGGCGCACGCCGCGGCGCCGCATGATCTTCAGCGAGTGCAGCGCGTCGTCGTTCTCGCGCGCGACGACGAGCCCGCTGCCCATGATCTCGCCCACGGTGAGCGTCGCCGGATCGATCCCCGCGGCCACCGCCTCCATCACGATGTCCCGGTCGGTGACGATCCCCACCGCGCGCCGGGGCTTGCCGTCGTCCACGACGATCACGCTTCCCACGTGCGCCTCGCGCATGAGGCGCGACGCCTCGGAAAGGTTGGCCTCGGCGCCGATCGCAACGACCGCCCGGTTGCACACGTCCCCGGTCTTCATGATGCGCATCCTTTTCGAGATCTTCGTAACCCATTTTCACGGTGGGCGCGCCGGGCGGATTGATGGCGGTCAAACTCGCAACGCAGCCGTGTGCGAGCCTCGATCGATGAGCCTCATCACCCGCATGCCGTCCGGCGCGCCGCGCGCCCCGTCGGCGCCGTCCCTCGAATCGAAGGTCGCGTTCCTGCGCCGCGCGGATGCCTATCCGGAGGGCACGCGCGAGGTCGCGGCGATCGAGACGCACCTGTCGTGGGTGTTCCTCACGGACACCCATGCGTACAAGCTCAAGAAGCCGGTGCGCCGCGACGAGTGCGACCTCACCAGCGTCACCGCGCGGGCCGCCCATTGCCGGATGGAGGTGGTGCTCAACCGGCGGCTTTCCGAGAGCGTCTATCTGGGCGCCGTGCCGCTCGGGCTCGACCGCGCGGGCGCGCTACGCCTCGATCGCGGCGGAGTGGTGGTCGATTGGCTGATCCGCATGCGCCGCCTCCCGGCCGAGCGGATGCTCGACCGCGTCATCGAGTCGCACCGGCTGCGCGACGGAGACCTCGTCCCGCTCGTCGCGCGCCTGGTGCGGTTCTATCGAACCTGCCCGCCCATGCCGATCGCCGGCGCGGAGTTTCGCGCGCGGCTCGCCGCACGCATCGCGCGCTCGACCGCCGCGCTTTGCGCGCCCGAGGCCGGGCAGCCGCGCACCGGCGTCGAGGACGTGGCCGAACGCCAGCTCGCGTTCCTCGAACGCCATGCCGAGGCGATCGACCGCCGCGTCGCGCTCGGCCGCATCGTCGAGGCACATGGCGACCTGAGGCCGGAGCACGTTTGCCTGGAGCCCGAGCCGCAGGTGATCGATTGCCTCGAGTTCTCGCGCGAGCTGCGCGTGCTCGATGTCGCGGAGGAGCTGGGATTCCTCGCCCTCGAATGCGAGCGGCTCGGCGCGCCCCGGGCGAAGAGCGAGATCTTCCGGGAATACGCGGCGCGCTCGGGCGACTCGCCGGATGCGGCGATCGTGGATTTCTACCAGTCGGTGCACGCGTGCGTGCGGGCGATGCTCGCCGCCACGCACCTCGCGGAGGGCGGACGCGACGACCACGTCAAGTGGCGCGCGCGCGCCGCCGAGTACCTGCGTCTCGCGGCGCTGCGCGTTGCGCCCGAACGGCTGCCCTAGCGCGACGAACCGACCGCCGCGGGCGCCTCGATCGAGCCGGTATCGAAGCCCGTGCTGCGATCGATCCACAGCGTGCCCACCACGGCCGAGGCGATCAATACCAGCGGGATCGCGAGCCGCAGGAGGTCGGCGACAGGCGAGCGGCGGGACAAGGGTTGCGCGGGCATGGCGTTTCTCCTCGATTCCGATGTCCCAACCGTAGTCCTCGCCGCGGGCCGCCGCTGTGAAGCAGTTCGCAGGTTCGCGGGGCGGCCGTTACAACCGTCAGAACGTGGGGGGCAGCGGCTCCGGATCGCCGGGCGCTTCCTCGACGCGCCGGTGGTCCTCGCTGTAGGGCGTACCGGGCGCATCCGCCGCGCGCGGCGCCCCATCGGCCGTGGGCGCACGCGCGGACGGCTCGCCCTGCACGACGGCGATCGCGAGCGTGACCGCTCCGACCGCCATCAGGATCGGCACCATCATCCGTGCGATGGGAACATCGGACGCGGGGTCGTGTTCGACACTGGGGGAATTCGACATGGCTCTCTCCGGGCCGGCGGACGGGTTCCGCAAGAGCCAAGGTAGGCGAGCCCGGCCGCCGGGGATACGGAGAAGCGCGGGCGGCCAGCGCGGAAAAATCCGCATGTGGGCCACGCGGGGGGCGCCTCAGGACGGCGCGTGCAGGTGGAGGATCGTGCGCGCGATGAGGGGGGCGATGGAAACACGATCGACGCGCGCGAGGAGCGCGCGATCCGTAAGGCCGGCGCTCGCGACGGTGTCGGCCACCACCAGCCGCTCGATCGGGCTCCTCGCGAGAACTTCGTTCGCCGGGCCGGCGAACAGGCCGTGCGTCGCGGCCGCGAGCACGCGCGCCGCGCCATGCGCGAGGCAGCCGCGCGCGGCGCGATCGAGCGTGTGGCCCGCGCTCACGAGATCGTCGACGATCACCGCCGTCGTGCCGCGCACCTCGCCCACCAGCGCCTCGCCGCGCAGCTCGCCCTCGCTGCGGTGCTTCTCGGCGAACGCGGCGGCGACGGGACGCCCGAGGGCGGCGGCGAGCTTCGCGCGGAAGCGCTCGGCGCGCTTGATGCCGCCCGCGTCGGGCGACACCACGCTCGCGGGAGCGTCTCCCACGAGGCGCGCGACCTGCGCCACCAGCGCATCCGCCGCTTCCAGGTTCAGCGTGCGGCAACGGTACGCGTTCTCGAACGCCGCGAGGTTGTGCACGTCGACCGTGACCACGCACTGCGTTCCCATCGCCTCGAAGAACGACGCGACGTAGCGCGTTGCGACCGGATCGCGCGCCTTGGAGCGC
>Ga0157370_10005561_pt1 | contig 14129 bp, 15 predicted proteins | sample C35metaG_FD_113463 | JGI IMG/M metagenome (GOLD analysis project Ga0157370, IMG submission 113463) | Corn rhizosphere microbial communities from Kellogg Biological Station, Michigan, USA - C3-5 metaG | ecosystem: Host-associated > Plants > Roots > Rhizosphere > Soil | place: USA: Michigan...
GACGAGACCGACCAGACGTCGTGCACGGCGTGGAACTACCACGGCTCGGGCATCGGCAACCTCGAGAGCCTCGCCGCCGTGTTCCTGCGCAATTTCCACCAGGCGTACGTGTCGGCGAAGGCGCAGGGGCTGCCCGCGTCGTACTACTACCCGCTCGTGCACTGCGGAACCTCCTTCGGCAACTACAAGGAGGTGCGCGCGTACCTGCTCCAGTCCGCCACGCTGCGCGAGAAGGTGAAGAAGATCCTCGCCAAGCTGGGGCGCCTGGTGGACGGCAAGCTCCTCATCCCCGAGGAAGTCGTGCACTACTCGGAATGGGTGCACGTGATGCGCGAGAAGATCGCGAACCACCAGGAGATCGACTGCAGCAACGTGCGCGCGACGATCCACCCCGCATGCCACGTCTACAAGATGGTGCCGCAGGACGTGATCTACGACGACACGGTGATGGACGGCAACCGCGTCGCGGTCTCCACCGGCATCATGGAGACGCTGGGCGCCCAGGTGATCGACTACTCGACGTGGTACGACTGCTGCGGCTTCGGCTTCCGGCACATCATCTCGGAGCGCGAGTTCACGCGCTCCTTCGCGATCGACCGCAAGATCCGCGTCGCGGTCGAGGAGGCGCACGCCGACCTCATGATCGGCCATGACACCGGCTGCATCACCACGCTCGACAAGAACCAGTGGATCGGCAGGGCCGCGGGCAAGGCCGTGGAGCTTCCCGTGCTCGCCGATTGCCAGTTCGCCGCGCTCGTGTGCGGCGCGCATCCCTACAAGATCGTGCAGTCGCACTGGCACGCCTCGCCCACCGAGACGCTCATGGACAAGCTCGGCATCGACTGGCAGGCGAAGAAGGCGGAGTTCGTCGCCTATCTCGACCAGGTGAAGGAAGGAAAGCAGGAGAACCTCTACGACCCGCGGCGCATGATCACCTCGGGCCCCGGCTACATTCCCATCGCGAGCGCGAAATGAACGCACCCATCCTCATCGTCGGAGGGGGCCCCGCGGGGCTCGCCGCCGCCCAGGCCCTCGCCGGCATCGGCCAGAGGTCCGTCATCGTGGAGAAGGAAACGCGCCTGGGCGGAGCGCCGATTCTCTCCGGCTACGCGAAGCTCGTGCCCTCGGGCGAGTGGGCGAAGGACGCCATCGGCGGCATGGTGCGGCGCGCCGAGGAGAGCCCGCTCATCGCGCGCGAGCCGGGCTGCACCGTGCGCGAGTTCTCGGGCGAGCCGGGCCGCTTCCGCGCGCGCCTCTCGAACGGCAAATCGATCGACGCCTCGGCGGCGATCCTCTGCACCGGCTTCACCCACTTCGATTCGGTGAACAAGCCCGAGTGGGGCTTCGGCACCTTCCCCGACGTCGTCACCACGACGCAGGTCGAACAGATGATCTCGTCGGGCCAGGGCGTGCGCTGTCCTTCCGACGGGCGCAAGCCCGAGCGGGTGGCGATCCTCCTGTGCGTGGGCTCGCGCGACCGGCAGATCGGCCGCGAGTGGTGCTCGAAGATCTGCTGCACGGTGTCCGCGAACCTCGCGATGGAGATCCGCGAGGAGCTGCCGGGCTGCCACGTGTACATCTACTACATGGACATCCGCACCTTCGGGCTCTACGAGACCAAGTACTACTGGGCGAGCCAGGAAGTGCACAAGGTGAAGTACATCAAGGCGCGCGTCGCCGAGGTGACCTCGAACGGCGAGCGGCTGGTGCTGAAGGCCGAGGACACGCTGGTGAAGCGCCCGATCACCATCCCCTTCGACCTGGTGGTGCACGCGATCGGCATGGACCCGAACGTGGACAACAAGGACATCGCCTCGGTCTTCGGCGTCGCGCTCGAGGAGCACGGCTATCTCGCGAAGAAGGACTCGTACGGCACCTTCGGCGAGACCTCGCGCGAGGGCGTGTTCGTGGCCGGCTCGGCGACCGGCCCGGAGACGATCGACGACTCGATCGGACAGGGCAAGGCCGCGGCGATCGCCGCCTTCGGCCTGGTGCACGCGCGCTCCGGCGCCGGCGTGGCGGCCTGAAGCGCTCCCGGATGCTCGCGATGGCGCTTCCCCGCGTCGCTGCGCAGCCGCCGGCCCTGCGCCCGCAGCTCGAGATCTCCGGGCCCAAGCTCTCGCTCGCCTTCGAGTCGCTCGCCGCGGCCGCCGAGGAGACCGGCGGGGTCGAACGCTACGTCGAGGCGCTCAAGCTGAAGAGCGGGCTCTTCGCGAAGACGCTCGGCGAAGGCCGCGTGCGCGAAGTTCCGCTCGCCGATTTCCGCGCGCTGTGCGCGTGCATGTCGACGGTGCGCCGCCGCATCGGCGCGTACGTCGAGCCCACGGCGTTCGAGCGCCTTCGCAACCGGGTCGCCGCCCTCCTCGACGGCGCGCACGATACCGGCACGACCGATGCGCGCATCGAGGCGTTCTGCGCCGCCTTCCCGGGGGACCGCGCGCATCGCTGGGTGCGCGACCTCGCCGCCGAGGTGCTGCACCAGGTGGATCCCGAGCGCTACCCGATGACGACGCGCTGGATTTGGGACGCGCGCGCGAATACCGGCATGGTGCGCGAGATCTGGCACGGCGAGGACGTGGACCACATGTCGATCGCGGTCGCCGATCGCTACGAGACCTACCTCGTGCTGCGCGAGGAGCTCGCGCAATTCCTCGCGTCCCACGGCGTCTTCCGCGACGTGATGTTCTATACCGACCTGCTCGCCGCGCGCGTCTACGCGATGTACATCCAGGAGCAGGGTGGAAGCTACCTGCGCGCCGACTTCTCCAGCGCCGAGGAGCCGATGATCCATGTGCGCCGCCTGCTGGGCCTGGACGCGGTCGCGGAGAACGGCCGCACGCGCCTCAAGGCCGCGGACGGCACCGCGGTGGTGATCGACGACCCTTCGCGGCCCGAGTGAGGACACCATGCCGATCCACGAACTCTCCCTCATCCGCCCCGAGAACCTGAAGACGCACGAGAACCTCGTGCTCGACGGCGTGGACGTCTCCGGACACTGGAGCACGTTCATCGAGCCGCGCGTGCTGAAGGACTACAACGAGAACCTGCAGGAGGAGATCGCGGCGCTGCCCGGCGGCGAGCACATCCACCGCTGCTGGCAGTGCGGCTCGTGCACCAACTCGTGCACGGTGAACGCGGTGAATCCCGACTTCAACCCGCGCTACTGGATCTACCTCATCCGCCTCGGGATGGAGTCGGAGCTGCTGCGCGACAAGGACATCATCTGGCAGTGCGTGTCGTGCAACAAGTGCACCTACGCCTGCCCGCGCGACGTCTTCCCCGAAGGCGTGATGAAGGCCACCGCGCACTGGCTGGAGCTGCAGGGCCACACGAAGAAGTCGAGCTCCACCGAGTTCGACGAGGAGTTCTCGAACCAGGTTCTCGCCACCGGCAAGATCGAGGAAGGCCGCATCATCCGCGGCTTCTTCGCGCGCACCGGCCAGCCGCTCCGGCAGGAGTGGCTGATCGAGATGGCGCGCCGCCTCGCGCGCAAGATGCCGATCCTCATGGGAATCCGCATGGCGATCTCGGCGGTGTTGCGTCCCCGCACGCGCAACTGGGGCAAGACGAGTGCCGCGATCAACGAGTACATCGCGCAGCAGGAAGCGCAGCATCGCGAAGCGTTGAGGATCGCCAAATGAGCGAATCGAAAGCGAAATACCGGAAGGTCGCCTACTACCCCGGCTGCGCGCTCGAGGGCACCGGCCACGCCTACAACCGCTCGACCAAGGCGCTCGGCAAGGCCCTGGGGCTCGAGCTCGACGAGGTGAAGAACTGGAACTGCTGCGGCGCGATGGAGGTGAAGAACATCGATCCGAAGGTGCAGACCTACCTCTCCTCGCGCGTCCTCGCGATCGCCGCGCACGAGATGAAGGCCGACACGGTGATGGCGCCGTGCAACGGCTGCTACCACAACCTGAAGAAGGCCGAGCACGACCTCGCGCACGATCCTTCCTCGCGCGAAGTGGTGGAGAAGATCGCGGCGAAGGCGGGCGACGCGCCGTATCGCGCGGGCGAGGTCGAGACGATCCACGCGCTCGACTGGATCAAGCACGGCATCGGCGAGGCGGGGCTCAAGGCGCGGGTGAAGAACTCGTTGAAAGGCCTCAAGGTCGCCAACTACTATGGCTGCATGTACACCCGCCCGCGCCACATCTTCCCGGAGAAGGACCAGGGGCCGGGAAGCGAGTCCACCTCGAAGCCGCACTTCATGGACGACCTCCTCGAAGCGGCCGGCGCGGAGAACGTCGAGTTTCCGCTGAAGACCGCGTGCTGCGGCGGCGCGCACACGCTTTCCGACAGCGACATGTCGACCAAGCTCGTGCTGAACATCCTGCGCGCGGCCGAAGCCGCGGGCGCCGAGGTGATCGCGACCGAGTGCCCCACGTGCCATTCGGGCCTCGAGATGCACCAGGTGCGCGCCGAGAAGGTGCTGGGCGAGAAGACGAAGGTGAAGATGCTCTACTTCACGCAGCTCCTCGGCATCGCCCTCGGGCTCTCGCCGCGCGCCGTGGGCGTGCACGAGAACGTCTCCGACGGCATCGAGGCGTTGCGCGCGAGGAACGTGGCGTGAAGACGATCGACGCGATCGAGCGGGAGCTGGGCGAAGCGCTCCCGGCGATGGGCAGCGGCGCCGCGGCGGCGCGATGGCTGCTGGGCCTCGCCGAGCAGGTGCTCGAGGTGTGGGTCACCGCGCGCGGCGCCGTACCGACGAGCGAAGAGCGCGAAGGCTTCCGCCTGCTCGCCCTGCATCGCCAGGGCGCGCAGGATCTTGCGAGCTTCAACGCGTGCCGGGAGACGTGCCGCGAGATCTGCTACCACTACAACCTGCTCGCGCTTCCCGCGCCGCCCGCGCAGGCCGCGCAGCGCCTCCAGATGATGGGCCTCCTCGTGCGCCATCTCGCCCTGTTCGTCGGAGGAAAGCTCGAGGTGGAACGGCTGGGCGAGTTCTGTTGCGCTTCCAGGCCCTTGCGCGCGGACGATGCGAAAAAGGGGTCAGATCCCTTTTCGCAAGAGAGCGCGCAGCTCCCGCCTTCGCAACGAAAAGGGATCTGACCCCTTTTTCGAACCGGAGAACGAGATGCCCGACGTACGCGGCTGCACCCTCCCCGACGACCTCCTCTACGACGTGCCGAACCACATCTGGTTTCGCGAGACCGGCGACGGCAACGTGAAGCTCGGCATGACGACGGTCGCCACGGCGATGGCGGGACAGCTCGTCGCCTTCACGCCGAAGAAGGTGGGACGCAAGGTCGAAGCAGGCAAGTCGTGCGCGACCGTGGAATCGGGCAAGTGGGTCGGCCCCGCGAAGTCCGCCGCGGCGGGCGAGATCGTCGCGGTGAACGAGGATCTCTCCGGCAAGCCCTCGCTCGCGAACGAGGACCCCTACGAGAAGGGATGGCTCGTGATCCTCAAGCCCGACGACTGGGCGAGCGTGAAGCCCACGCTCACGCCCGGCAGCCAGGTCGCCGGCCCCTACGAGGCGAAGATGGCGGCCGACGGATTCGCCGGATGCGGTTGCGCGACGAAGTGACAGCGCGACCCTCACCCCGGCCCGCTCCCAGGCAAGAGCGAGGATCGAGCCCGCTCGAGGAGAACGCACGCCACGCGGCGGCGCTCCTCAAGGCGATGTCGAATGCCTCGCGCCTGGTGATCCTCTGCCATCTCGCGCAAGGCGAGCGCAGCGTGGGCGAGCTCGAACGTGCCGTGGGCTTGAGCCAATCCGGCATCTCGCAGCACCTCGCGCTATTGCGCCGCCAGTCGGTCGTGACGAGCCGGCGCGTGCGCCAGACCGTGCTCTACTCGATCGGCAGCGCCGAGGTCGCCGCGCTGATGGCGACGCTGCACGAGCTCTTCTGCCGCGCGGACTGCTATCCGTAGAAGACGCGCGAATGCGCGGCGCACAGCTCGCGCAGCGAGCTCGCCGGATCGTTCGTGAAGCCCGCTTTGGGATAGGCGCAGAAGAGCGGGAAGCGCTCGCGGTTGCAGAGCTTGTTCCAGAGGTGCTCGAGGCGCACCGTCGCGGCGGCGTTGCCCTGCGCCCACAGCAGCGCCACCATCTCGCCGAAAGCGCGCACGCTCCGGCCGCCGCGCCGCGCCTCGTCGAGGAGCGTCGTGACCACCCGCAGGAAGCGCTCCTCGTCGGGCCAGCCGTCGACCATGAAGTCGCGCAGGACGCGTTCGGCCGGGATGCCGAGGTAGCGCCGGTCGTGCCGCAGGGCGGCGAGGTCGATACCGCGCGCCTCGAGCCGCACCTCGAGCGAGGCGAGGTGCTCCGGCGTGGCGATCACGATCGCGGCATCGCCGTTCGCGAGGCCGCCGCCGATGAATCCCTCGAGCGCGTCGAGGAAGATGCGGTCGTCGCCGTAGATCTGCACGGCATGGTCGCAGGGAGAGATCTCGCCCCAGAAGATCGGCGACCTCGGCATCGGGGTGACGGAGCCCATCCAGCGAATTCCCGCGGAAGAAAGAGCCACAGCTTGCCGCGGCGCGCCCGCGCCGTCTGTCGGATCGGTCCTACGGCGAGCCGCGCATGCGCCGGCGAAAGCGGTCGGGCACGTGCGGCGCGTGCGTGAATACGCGCACGTACGAAACGCATTCGTAGAGCGCGCCGCGCGGATTGCCGCCGGCGAGGCATTCGATCGAGCGCCGGCGGCCCGGCACGCGCGATTCCTGCGGCGCGCAGTTCGCGCAGGTCAGGCACAGGCCGCAGCGCGGCCCCCGCGGGGTACGTCGCGTCTCCATGCAAAGGAGTCTAGGCAACGGCGCGGCGCGCTCCTCCCGGCGCGGCGCGCATGCGCGAGTCGCCCGCGCGCTGATTCCCTTGTCGGCTCCTCGCGAAGCCCTGCCTGTCGGACCAGGCAGCCCCTCTTCGCGACGCCGCCTCCGACGCATCTCGCCGGGGCGAGACCACACGAATCGCCTGCGGCGTCCCACAAATTGCGAGCGCGCACTTCGAGTCCTACTGGCATTGCACATCAAGACCCGGAAGACAAGATGCCATGCCCAAAGCAACCATCAGCCGGCGCGTGCTCGATACGCTGATCCGCGCCAAGCTCACGAAACTCAACGGCTGCCTGAACGTCGAGCCGCTGCCCGTCGCATGGCGGCGGCGCGACGCGAGCGGCTGCAACTGGGAGATTCCCGGCTGGACCGGCGACGCCCACCTCGTCGAAACCTGCGTCGTGCAGCTGCGCGATTACCTGCGGTTCCTGCGGGAGCAGTTCGACATTCCCGAGGACGAGACCGCGTCCAGCAATTCCTAGCCCGCCGGCGCGGTGGACGGCGCGGAACGCCGCTCCTGCGTTTCCACGCGCCGATGCTGCGCGAGGCTCGCGCGCAGGTCGTCGATCTTGCGGTGCAGCTGCTGGATCGCGAACTCCGCCTTCACGTTCACCTGGAAATCCTGGTCGGCCTGCAGCCGATCCTTCGCCGCCTGCCGGTTCTGGCTCATCATGATGATGGGCGCCTGCAGCGCGGCGATGCACGAGAGGATCAGGTTCAGGAAGATGTAGGGATAAGGATCCAGCGGGCGCGCGGCGAGGATCAGGCTGTTCACCAACGCCCAGCCGACGAGGAACACGCCGAAACTGATGATGAAGGTCCACGAGCCGCCGAAGCGCGCGACCATGTCGGCCACGCGCCCGCCCAGGCCCATGCGCTCGTCGGCGATCTCGTTCACGTTGCGGATCTGCAGGCGCGAGAGCAGCTCGTCGGCCGAGCGCAGCCGCTGGATCACCACGCCCATGAAGTGGCGCGCCGCCGCCTGTCCCTCGAGGAGCGCCGCGACCGCGTCGAGCGGCACGCACACGAGCGCGGTCTCGGCAGCGGCGCGCGCGCTCGCCGTGCGGTGCTGGCGGTCGAACACCGCCAGCTCGCCGAAGAAGGATCCGGCCTCGAAGCTCGCGAGGATGATCTCCTCGCCGCGCGTGGGCAGCACGATGTCCACGCCGCCGCTTTGCACGACGTAGAGGAACTGCGGCACGTCGCCCTGGGAGAACACCGTCTCGCCCGCCGCGAAGCGACGCATCTGCGCGGCGCGCGCGAGGTCGGCGAGCTCCTGCGCCGGCAAGTGGCTGAAGAGGGGAACGTCCTCGATCGCTGCGACCACATCCATGGAAGCCTCCTCGCGCGGGATGGACCGGCTGAACTGTAGCAGGACCTTCCCCAACGGATGCTGTCGCGTAGGACTCGTCCGACAGCAGGCGGCTCCCGCCGAAGCCACAATGGCGAAATCTTCGTTTCCTCGGGTCCGGCGGACCCGGGCCCGCCCATGGCCATCGCGCAACCCGGCTCGCCGGCCTGCCAGGCGCGCGAGATCTTCACTCGCGCGGCGGCGCTGCTCGCGGCCTCGCGCGGCTACCGGGAAACGCTCGAGCACACGCTCGCCGCGTGCCTGCCCGCGCTCGGCGATTTCGGCTTCTTCGACGCGCGCGACGAGGCCGAGGTGGTGCGCATCGTGCGCGCCCACGACGACGACGAGGCCCAGGCGATCCTCGCGCCCACGCGCTGGACGCCGCAGGCGCACGCCCCCGGCATGAACGTCTGCGCGCTCACCACGGGCGAGGCCGCGTTCCATCCACGCATCGACGACGACTGGTACCGCAAGGCGGCGGCGAACGAGGCGCAGCTCGCGTCGATGCGCCGCCTCGCGTTCGGCTCCATGATCAGCGTGCCGATGCGCTTCGCGGGCGAGCTGATCGGCGCGCTCACGCTCTTCATGCGCCGCTCGGGCCGGCGGCACGACGCGGACATGCTCGCGATCGCTTGCGACCTCGCCGGGTTCGCCGCACCCGTCATCGCCAACGCGGCCCTCCTGGAAAGGCACGAGCGCGCCAGGAGCGCGCTGCTCGCATCCGAGGCGCAGCTGCGCATCTCCTACGAGGCCGCGGGCCTGGGCGCATGGGACTGGCGCGTCGAGGAGAACCAGGTCTATTGGTCCCCCGAGTATCGGGCCATCTACGGGCTGGATCCGCAAGAGACGCCGAGCTTCGCGAAGGGCATCGCCCTGGTGGTGCCCGAGGACCGCGTGGGCGTGGAAGCGGCGATGCGGCTCTGCCTCGAGACGGGCGCCGAGTTCCGCTCGGAGCACCGCATCGTCCATCCGCGCAAGGGCCTGCGCTGGATCCATGCCATGGGGCGGCCCGAGTTCGCCGCCGAGAATCGTGCGATTCGCGTGGCCGGCATGGTGATGGACGTGACCGACCGGCGCGAGTCGGACCGCGCGCGCGCCTACATGGCGGCGATCGTCGAGTCCTCCGAGGACGCCGTCATCAGCAAGACGCTCGACGGGATCATCACGTCGTGGAATCCGGCCGCCGAACGCCTCTACGGATACCGCGCCGCCGAGGTCATCGGCCGGCCGATCACGGTGATCATCCCGGCGCAGCTGCACGGCGAGGAGCTGCAGATCCTCGCGCGCGTGCGCTCGGGAGAGCGCGTGGACCACTTCGAGACGATTCGCATGGCGAAGGACGGCAGGCACATTCCCGTCTCGCTCACGGTCTCGCCGGTGCGCGACGCCGACGGGCGCGTCATCGGCATCTCCAAGATCGCGCGCGACCTCACGGCGCTGCAGAGGGCGAACCGCGAGCTGCATGCGCTGCGCGATCGGCTCGCCGAGGAGCTCGAGACGACGCGCCAGCTGCAGCAGATCAGCGCGCGGCTCATCCATCGCGACGACAAGCTCGAAGACCTCCTCGCCGAGATCATCGATGCCGCGCTCACGATCACCGGGCGCACGCGCGGCGTGATCCAGCTCCACGACCGCGTGAAGGACACGCTGCGGCTGGTCGCCGCGCGGGGATTCGACGCGGCATTCTGCGACGCCTACCGCGAGGTGCTTCGCGGCGAGGGCCTGCCGAGCGCCGAGGCGGCGCGCACCGGGCAGCGGGTCGTGGTGGAGGATCTGGCCGAATACGCGGAGCGCACCGGGTCGAGGCGCGCGAAGAGCCTCCTCGATGCCGGCGTGCGCTCGCTCCAGTGCACGCCGCTCACCAGCCGCGACGGGCGCGTCATCGGGACGTTCATGACGCACGGCGCCGAGCCGTCTTTGCCCGGAGAGCGGGAGCTGCGTCTCCTCGACATCCTCGCGCGCACCGCCGCCGACCTCATCGAGCGCGCCACCGCGCAGGCCGAGCTGCGCGAGGCCGACCGGCGCAAGGACGAGTTCCTCGCGATCCTGGCGCACGAGCTGCGCAATCCGCTCGCGCCGGTGCGCTACGCGGTATCGATCACGCGCGATCCCGCGTCCACCGAGGACGCGAGGCGCCGCGCCCAGGCGGTGATCGAGCGCCAGGTGAGCCACATGGCGCGCCTCCTCGACGACCTGCTCGACATCTCGCGCATCGCGCGCGGCACCGTGGTGCTGCGCCGCGAGCGCCTCGACCTCGCCGCATGCCTCACCGCGGCGATCGAGGCCGCGCGGCCGTTCCTGGAGCCGAAGGCACATCGGCTCGCGACGCGGCTGCCGGCCGAGCCCCTCGCGCTCGATGCGGACCCCGTGCGCATCGCGCAGATCTTCACCAACCTGGTGAGCAACGCCGCCAAGTACACCGACCCGGGCGGCAGCATCGAGGTGGAGGCGCGGCGCGAAGGCGACGACGCCGTGATCGTCGTGCGCGACAGCGGCATCGGCATCCCGGCCGAGCTCAAGCCGCGGCTCTTCACGCTCTTCTCGCAGGCGGGCTCGGCGCTGGACAGATCCGAGGGCGGGCTGGGCATCGGCCTGGCGCTCGTGCGCGGGTTCGTCGGGCTGCATGGCGGAACGGTCGAGGCGCACAGCGAGGGCGCGGGACGCGGGAGCGAGTTCGTGGTGCGCCTGCCGCTCTCGCCGGTGAACGCGCCGCAACCCTTGCCGGTGGAGGGCGTGAAGGCCGCGGGACGGGCGCTGCGCGTCCTGGTGGCCGACGACAACGAGGACATCTGCGAGACGTGCGCGACGCTCCTCGGCCTGTGGGGACACCGCAGCCTGGTGGCGCATGACGGCGCGCAAGCGTTCACGCTGCTCGAGCGCGAGCGCCCGGACGTGGCGCTCCTCGACATCGGCATGCCCGGCGTGAACGGCTACGAGCTCGGCGAGCGCGTGCGCCGCGAGGCGTGGGGCCGGCGCATCGTGCTGGTCGCCGTGACCGGCTGGGGACAGGACGAGGCGCGCGCGCGTTCCAGCGCCGCGGGATTCGACTTCCACCTCACGAAGCCCGTGGAGCTCGCCGAGCTCGATCGCGTCCTCACGGCCGCCGCGACCCTCGCTCCGGTCGCGCGCTGCGCCGCGCCCGCGAGCGCCGCCCCGTCCTAGGAGCCGCGCGAGCGGGGCTCAGAAGCGGCGCTGGTATTGCACGCCGACCGAGTACTCGTGCATCTGGATCTTCTCCTGCATGGAAAGGCCCGGCGCGAACGCGTTGAAGAGGCTGGGGCCGGTCACGTCGTTCGTGAACGCGTACATCGCCGCGACCGTGACGTAGCTCGAGGAATCGACCGCCCAGGTGGCGCCGCCGGTCACATGGTGCTGCATCACGCCGGGCGCGAGGATGTTGAACGTGACGTCCTGCGGCCGGATCGGGTTCTCGCTGTAGTTGTATCCGGCGCGCAGCGTGAGCTTCGGATCCACGCGGTACTCGACGCCGAGCTTCCACACGTCGATGTCGCGCCAGCCGAAGCCCGCGCCGTTCGACCCGCCCAGGCATGCGGAAGGATCGCCCTGCACGCACTGCAGGATGAGGCTGCCGGGATTGCCGACCGATTTCGCGTCGCTGTAGTTGATGCGCTCGTAGTCGATCGCGACGAGCGCCTGCGGGGTCGCCTGAAACGCGATGCCGACGCCGTAGTGCGAGGGAATGTCGAACCCGCCCGCCTCGGCGAAGAGGCCCTTGTACTTGTCGAAGCTGCCCATGCTCATCTTGGTCGTGTACTGCGCGCCGATCGCGAAGCGATCGAGCACGGCGTAGTAGCCCACGCGCGCGCCCCAGCCGGTGGAGCTGTCGTAGCCCCGATTCGTCACCTCCCCCGGGCTCGTCGACAGTCCCGCGAACGCCTGCAGGCCCTCGGCCTTGAAGCGCTGGTAGCCGAAGAGCGGCGCGATGCCGATCGATTGCGTGGGCGTCATCTTCCACGCGAACGTGGGCGCGACGATGAGCTGCGAGAGGTCGACGCCGAGGCGCCCGTTTCCGCACAGCAGGTTGTACGGACCCGGCGCGGGGTTGAAGCCGGTGCCCGGTCCCGTCGCCGGGCCGCACGCGCCCGGTGAAGAGAGCTGGTCGCCCGGATAGTCGGTATTCATCCCGCCGTTTCCGTACACCGTGACGCCGAGCGACATGTCGGGATTGAGCAGCCGGTTGTACGCGAGCTCGGGAATCGGGAAGTAGTTGCTGTCGCTGTCGGCGGAGCCGTTCAAGCCGGCCTGCGGCGGCGCGCCGCTGCGCTCGGCGCTCCGCCACGGGCTGAAGAGATCGAGCCCGGCCTCGAACGTGTTGCCGGTGAAGGCCATCGTCGCCGGGTTGTTGGCGCCGCCGAATCCCGAGCCGGTGACCGCGATCGAGGCGCCGCCCATGCCTTTGGCCTGCATGCCGTAGCCGTGCGAGAAATAGCCGTCGGTCGCGTGGGCGACGAACGGCGCCGCCGCGGCGAGCGCGGCGATCCACTTCGATTTCATGCGTTCCCCCTGGTGGTCAGATGAAAAGGCTCACGTCCGCGTCCCGCGCCATCGGCAGGAACGTGGCGGCGCCCACGTATTCCTTCACTTCGGCAATGAAGTCCTCGTGCGAATAGCCGAAGAGGTCCACCGTCATCTGGCAGCCGATCAGCTTCACGTCCGCCTCGACGCACGCGCTCCTCAGCTCCGCGACCTGCGCAACGCCCTTGTTCTGGATCGTCTGCTTCATCATCGTCGTCGCGAAGGCCTCGAAGCCGGGGATGATCGCCTGCATCGCGTTGGGGATGTTCCAGCGCATCGAGCGCAACCAGTCCGGGCCGAAGGGCATCTTCATCGGCATCGCGGGATTGCCGAGCGGGCTCACGCGCAGTCCCGAGAGGTCCTTCCTGAGGAGCTCGAGGCCGTAGAAGGTGAAGAACACCGCCACGTCCCAGCCCAGCGCCGCGGCGGTGGAGGCGAGGATGAAGGGCGGATAGGCCCAGTCGAGCGTGCCCTTGGTGGCGATGATGGTCATCGACGGCGTGCGCGAGGCGCGCAGCGCCTCGAGCTTCGCCTCGAGGCGCTCGTCGAGGATCGCGTCCACGCGTTCGCGCACGAGGCGCTCGAGGAGCTGCGGGTCGATGAGTGCGGATGCGGGGTTGTCGCCCATTGCGGCCTCCTCGGTTTTCCCTTCGCGGCGCGGGAATATCAATCCATGCTAATACGGGGTGGGGGTATGCGCAAACGCCTTTCCTTCGGTATCAACGGACGAAATAGGCACACGTGCGATGCATCTTCAGAGGCGGCGCCGCACCCGCGATACCCCGGGCGGTATCCCGCGAGGCGCCCCCGGTTATACTCGCCGCGTCCCGTCCCGAAAGGTCCCGCGATGTCCAACCCTGCCAACCTGCACGATCCGCAAGCGAAGAAGGCGATCGAGGCACGGCTTGCGCGGGTCGAGGGACAGGTGCGCGCCATCCGGCGCATGGTGGCCGGGGACGAGGCGTGCGAGGACATCGCGCTCCAGCTCGCCGCCGCCCGCAAGGCATTGGACCGCGCGTTCTACGAGATGGTGTCGTGCATGATCCGCACGGAGGCGCCGGCGGGCGCGGCGGCGCGCAACGAGCGCGCGAAGAAGGTGGCGGAGCTGCTCACGCGGTTCGCCTGACTTTCCGGGGAGAAGGCGAGCTCTATCTCGCCGAGTGGCCCGCCAGCTTCACCTCGACCTTCTCGCTCGCGTCGAGGCTCGCGTAGTACTCGCGCAGGATCTCGAGCACCTCGGGACGGCTGAACTCCGGCGGCACCGGCTGGCCTTCGGAGAGCCACTTGCGCAGCTTCGTGCCCGACACGAGCAGGCGATCGGCGTCGTCGTGCGGGCAGGTGCGCGCCGAGGCCATGCCGCCGCACTTGTAGCACCAGAACGTCCAGTCGATCTTGAGCGGGCGGATCTCGAGCGCGTCGGCGGGGATCTGGTCGAAGATGCGATGCGCGTCGAACGGCC
>Ga0157370_10005563_pt1 | contig 14127 bp, 20 predicted proteins | sample C35metaG_FD_113463 | JGI IMG/M metagenome (GOLD analysis project Ga0157370, IMG submission 113463) | Corn rhizosphere microbial communities from Kellogg Biological Station, Michigan, USA - C3-5 metaG | ecosystem: Host-associated > Plants > Roots > Rhizosphere > Soil | place: USA: Michigan...
AAGTTAAAAGCTTTCATACTCTATAATATTTTTTAGTCGTTTACCGTGAGAGCTGCAATTGCCAACTTTAAGCATGGCAATTGCAGCTCTCACTGCCTGGCTTAACGATCCCAATAGGATCTATATCCAAGGCAAATACCTATATGAACAATACGGTTCCAACAGATCTTTGTTGGCTTTCTTCAATACCGGAAGCACTTCATTTCATCTTACAAAATTAACAAGCGCGATTTCCGCGCTCAATCAGGACTCTAACATTGAGCCAAAGCCATTAAAGGTTCCTGATATCATTCCACCTTCAGATACTCCGGAGCGGGTAAAGATCAGCTACGATTCTGCGCCTGATCAGATTCTATTAATCCTGGAGAAAAAGCGTTTGAATTACGCCAAAGCACGCAAGCTTTTTGAAATGATCCGGGTAATGGAAAATGATGAGCAGCGCCTGGAGGCAGGCCTGGAAATTCTTGCCCTGATGGATGAGGTCAACGAGGCCTGGGCAATTATTGATGAATGGAATGAAACTGGCCGGATCAGGGAGATAAAAGAAAAAGAATCTATGGCTGAGGTTCAAAACATGAGCATCCCGCAGTTGTTCCAGGAAAAAGCCCGGCTCGCACCAAACATTTCCAAAGACAGAAAAAAATTTAATAATGCGAAGACTGACCGGGAACGGCTGAAGTACTCGAAAAAACTTGAAGCAAATGAGCTAAGATATAAGCTGGTTCAGGAAAGGATTGCCACCGGTGCTGTTTAGTTCTTTAGAGATCAGGAAGGATAGTCCGGAAATTCTCAAGAATGCTGATAGTATTAGTTTAAATAAGTCTTTCGTATTTGTTGATGGCGACAAGCGAAAATTACTTACCGAAAAAATTGGCTTGATCACCAAAGACAAATCTGTTTTCTTTAAAACCGATGGCGCATGGAGCATGATAGATCTGGTCGGTCATACCCTGGAACAATCCGGACCTGCAGAAATTCATTTTGCAACCTGGTCAATCGGACCTGAAGCAATCCGGAATTTTATCCATTGGCAGGAAATCGGCACGATCACTTCCATTTATGGTGTAATAGATGAAGGGTTTAGAAATCGAAAGCCTGATTTGTTCCACCAGGCGAAGGCTGCATTTGCATCTCTAAAGTTTTATAAAAGCCATGCTAAACTGGTAATCATTAAGAGTGAATCGCACCAGGTCACGATAATGGGATCAGCTAACCTAACCAGAAACCCCAGGACAGAAACCGGAATAATTATTTGTGACCAGGCCCTAGCCGATGCTAATATCAAGTGGATCATGGAGGGGTCTGGGTATGAGTAATCAATTAACAGAAATCGAGCGATTTGCCTATTGCTATATGGAAATTCCGGAAATATCGATTATCACTGGAGCTGATGCAGGTTTAATTGAAGATCCAACAACAGATGAAGGAAAGGCTTTTCTGAAAGGGAGGCTGATACGCAAGGCAAATTTTAATGAAAGTATAATCAAGTTAACTGATCAGCTCAGTTCACCTGCTATGGCAATTGAACAGAAGATGGCTGATCGAATATATATCAAAGACTTAACGCTCCGATGAACAGTTTATTCAAGGTTTCTAATTACGATCAGATCGTTGCAAACCTAAAAGATCCAGAAGCTGATACATCCACCCTTACCCCTCATCAGCAGCAGCTGCTCGCCAGATGGAATGAGGCATTTACCCTATTACGCAATTATCACTCTACTGCAGATGCTGCAGCGATATTGATGAAACGTTTCCCTGGTCTTAGCCGTGCTACCGCATACCGCGATTGTGCTAACGCTCAAAGCTTGTTTGGCGATATCTCTCAATCTACCAAACAAGGTATCAAACATCTTTCCACTGAGATTTTGCGCGATGCAATCAATATTGCCCGGATAAAAAATAATGAAATGGGAATGATCGCCGGTGCAAAGGAAATTGCCAATGTAAATGGTGTAAACCAAGTGGATCCGGACTTACCAGATTTTAGCAAGTTAGAACATAACACCTACAATATCAGCATGCCCGAGAATGCAATTAAAGCATTACAAGTTCTGATATCAGGTGGACAAATCAATCTAGGGGGGCTTGTAAATGAAATGGCCAACCACGCTGAAGACGCTCAAATTGTAGAAGATGGTGAATCTAGTTAAGCCTGATGGTTCACCATTAATAGACACTGGAGCTGGAGCAGCTGCAGGTAAACGTTTGCTGCTAAATCCTATGCAGCTGATACTCGAGCTCGCGCCTCAGCGTATCCGGGTTACTCAGGTCGGCCGTGGTGGTGGTAAGTCAACTGGAGCCGGCTTAGATATCAAAAATGTGGTTTATGATATGCCGCGCTCCAAAAACTTTATCCTGGGCGAAACCTATCAGCAGATCCTAACCAGAACGTTGCCGAGTACGATTAAGGCTCTGGAGATGCTAGGCTTCTATAAAGATCTACATTACTTCGTTGGACGTTTGCCGCCTAAAAACTGGAAGTGGAATAGTCCGTATGAGCCGCCATTGGATGCCATGCACACCATTACTTTCTTTAATGGTGCTTGTTACGATCTGCTTAGCCAGGACACCAATAGCCGTGGTGGTAACTATAGTTCCGGCATGGTTGATGAAGCTCAGGATATTGATCAGGGTAAATTAGAAAGTCAGGTAATTCCAACTATGCGTGGTGAATATGAGCGGTTTAAGAATTGTCGCACATATCGCCGTTTGTCTATGTACTGCTCAATGCCGCGCATGCGCCGGGCTGAATGGATATTTCAATATCAGGAATTAGCGAGGCAATTTCCAGGTGAATATTTATGGATCGATGGCCCTTCCGCTATTAATGCACACAACTTACCACCAGATTGGTTTAAGGACCAAAAACGAATACTTATCCCATCTGAGTACGAAATCGAGATATTAAACATACGCCCTAAAAAAGTAATTGGCGGGTATTATCCTTTATTCAATGACAGGTTACATACGTACGTCGATTTTAACAATGATCACCTAGATGGCATTATAGACAATAATAATGGCTACAACCCAAAGGCCTTTGAAGAATTAAATTCACTCCAGGACAATGACGTAGTGTTTGATGAGCCACTCGAGATATCTATGGATTATGGTGCCTGGTTCAATGGTATTGTGACCTGTCAGGAATCGTTTAATGTGTTCAGATATCTATCGGCAATGAGTATCGATGGTACCGAAAGGTTCGAGGATCTGTTGCTTAAATGGTGCGCATACTACAGGTTCCATAACCGCAAGGTGGTAAATTTCTGGTATGATCATACCGCTATTGGTAAAGATAGTAGAGGTGCAACCTATGCAGAGATAGTAATTAAGACATTAACCAATCACGGATGGAACGTTATACCTCATTACATTGGCCAACAGCCTAGCCATGATGATCGTTATAAGTTCTGGGGTTATGCTCACAAAGGGGATCATCCCAACCTACCTAAGTTTATATACAACAGGCATCATTGTAAGTATTTGATTATATCCATTAACAATGCGAATGTTAAGCAAGGCCGCAATGGGTTTGAAAAAGATAAATCAGACGAAAAGATTAGATCAATTGACCAAAGAACTACAACCCACTTTTCCGATGCCGGTGATACCATAGCCATGGGTAAATATGCTTCAAGGCTTGAGGATCGCGCGCGCGTAGCCAGGGCAAGGACTAGATAAATAATGACATAAGGCAAAAACCTCACTTGATTGCATCTCGTGGGGTTTTTCTGCGTAAGGGGGACGCCTCTCAGCCCCCTGCCCTGTCTGTATGCCCTCATATTCCGTATAATTTAACAAAAGGGAAATTGCCTTTTTCGATAGGGCTGGCGGCGCACTCCGTGGGGATTTTTGAGATCCGGAAGGGAATCTCAAAAAGCAAAGCGTCTATAAACCAAAATTTTAAGCAAAAAATGATGAAAATATTTGAGACAGAAAAAAATATGCAAAAAAGTTGAAATAAAATGTATAAATCCTTTATTATAATAAAGACTTTTCGTATATTTATGTATGAAAACAAAAGCAAAACCAAGTGTTGCGACTTTAGAAGTTAGCAACCCAACCGAGAAAGCCGAAGCAACAAAATTAAAAGTGCTTAATGCTGAAAAAATCGAAGAAGCCGAGGTAATCGAACCGCAAAAGCCAAAACCCAATTTGGAAATGACAACAAGTATTATCAGTGATCTTCACACCAAAATTAAACATGTCGCAAGGTTAAATTACTACATCAAAAACTTAGACGAGTTTACAATTGAATTGCAGGACGAAGATTTAACTAAGAATGAATACCATTATCAAGGTTGCTCTCTGGTGCTTAATGATGATAACAGAAACAAGTTTGAATTGAGAAATCCGGTGCTTATCAGTGAAGTTGTAGGCTTTTTGTCTGATAAATTGGTTAATAAGCGCTCCGAAATAGAGGCCGAAATCGTATTACCTTAAAAAAATGGCCGTTTGCCTTTCGTAGAGGTAAACGGCCTAAAAACCCACATAACTAGATTTTTATATATGAAGAACCCAAATATAGCAATCACAGATTTAGCCGAAGCCTTTATAATCCATCTTGATGGTATTTTTTGGAATGGGTACGCTGAGCAACTGGCAAACGACAATCCCGAGTTATACAATTTCGAGTACGATCAATTTTTTAATTATTATGCGTAATGATTTTTTGATGTTATCGGAAATTACCGTTTCTTATAAACCAACCTTTCAAATCTCCGAGTGCCCGCAGATATCACAAAGCAGCCATTCAGAACATATATTTCGAAAATATTGGCCGCCCGACATTAACCTTTATGAAAGATCATTTTTGTTACTTCTGAATCATAGCAACAAAGTACTTGGCATTATTGAAATAGGTTTGGGTGGTATTGATCGGTGCGTAATCGATGTATATAAGATATTGCAAATCGCTCTCGCCTGTAACGCTACCGGCATTATAATAGCCCACAATCACCCAGGGGGTACGCTCCGGCCTAGCCCAGCCGATTCAAGCATAACGGAAAACTTAGATAAAGCCGCCCAATTAATGCGTATAAGACTTTTAGATCACATTATTTTAACAGAGCACGGATATTACAGTTTTGCAGATGATGGGCTTTTGTAAGCCTCAAAAAGCACTAAAAATGGTGCTTTTTTTTTGTGCCTGGTCTACTTTTTTATTTTCTTCAGTCGCCCTGAATAAAAAAGTAGCAAAAAACAAAAGGGGCTATTAACCCCTCATCATTTCTTATCGTGAACCCACTCCTGCCATTCTGCTGGAGTTTTTGAAACAACTCGATTTTGATTAAAAAATAGTCCATTGTTGTGTTGCGGGTTGGGCCATGAAAACTCTATAAGCTTCCGATTGTTCCCTTTTCTAAACTCGAATCCTCTTGGTCTGTGAATCATACCATTTGCAACGGAATTGGGACGTGACAAAAGAAGATACATTGTTACCCCATTCAATACAAATTTGACATACCTTAGCTCACCACCAGATATTCCAAAATTTACCTGCAGGTACTGATGATGTAAGAATTTTTCTGCATTGGAATCACAGTATAGTCCCCACCCCTCTGGAAAATCCCTTCCTTTATAGAGAATATCCAAAAATATTGGATCAATATCAAAATGAAATTTCTCAGCACCCACATATATTTGATCAGAAGCAATGTAGGCACAAGTAGTTTTAAGGAGCCAGCGTTCAATATCTTCTCCAGAGAATAAAGAAAATTGATTTTGAAAGTCATCTTCTATCAGTCCCTTATCGTATTGAGCTATTTTCTGGTGTAACCGCCCCATAGCTTTGTCAAAGGGAGAAAGCATCCCATTATGCTTTTCGCAAAGTACATTTGTAACTAATGCAGTTTTGGCAATATTAATTGGTCCTTTTGACTTGTGCCAATTTAAACCAGACATAGATACAACTTTTGAGTTCGACAAGTTATTGAGTAAATATTCACTTATATAGTGTTCACGGGAAATTTTATCACTACAATCGGACATAAATTTAGCATAACACCTTGGGTGGCTAAATTCTGAGATTGGGTAGTCATTGTGCTTGAAAGGAGCCTTGAAAACGATACTCCCGTTCCAACAACAAAATTTAACCTTTTTTTGGCTACCACATGGACAAAACTCATAAACACCTATTTTTATTCTACTAGTCATTTTACTCATCGCTTTAAATCGAAATATTTTTATAATCCATTAATTAATCTGAGAAAAGCTGCTCCCTCAAATCCTCAAAAATTTCTTCCATCCCATCAGCTTGGTCTTTTGTCCTGGGATCTTGATTCTTTTGATATAGCTGATCCAAATTCCTGGTCACTACGACCAGAGTGTCAAAAAGCATCCTGGCTTTTTTTTCTGTTAACTTCAGTGTTATAATTTTTTCCATATACGAAGATGTAAATCACACCCGGCAAAAAATTACGGTTTCCCGTAGTTCGAAATTTTTTCACCTTAAATTTTCTCGATGGTGATTTTGTATCTGGCTCCGTTAACTAAAAAACCATCCATATCAGCGTTTGCTTCATCATTGAATACAAATGTTGTTTCAACTTCCGGCTCTATCGCCCGGCTTCCAAACTGTGCTTTAATTTGAAAAAAACGGTGGCTCGGTTTCATCCCAATCCGGCCTTCTTTATATAATAACTCTAACGCAGGATATTCGCGTTTATTTATTTCTCCCATAGCTCAACTTGTTTAATACGATATCCTGCTTTAATTAAAATTTCCTTCATCTTATCTTCCGTGATCACTTGCCCATCACGAAACTTCTTTTTTGTTACGTTGGCTGTTCCTTCTGGAATACCCAAATCGATATACCAGCCCCGTCGGCTGATAAGATCTGAAAATGCTTCTCTGATTGTCATATCCAAATCTATAAATTATTTACCACAATAAAGACTAAAAGTACGTTTTTTCCTGTCGTTTACCGGAGGAGATAAGCTAACGACATTCGTATTATGATCGCTCTCAACAATGCATTAAAACTTTTAGCTGCTCATGATTACAGGGATGGTAATGGAACTATCCCAATTGTAATTATGAAATGCAACCGCGAAAAGAAAAAAGGTGGCCAGCTAATACAAATTGATAAGGCTTGCAGCTGTGGCCTCCCTCCGACCTGTAAAAATGCCAACGAAATGCGCGGGGTAATGGATATGGAGACAGGTAAAAAGTATGCAGTACACAACCGGTTGATATTTCAAATTAATGGCAAGGAGGTGTACTGGGTATGAGCGGAGCAGTTATTAAAAGAGGCAGTACCGGGAATACTCTATATGCCTTCAAAAGTGGTGGTGCCTCTTTGCTGAGTATTGGAGAGCCTAGCCCTAAGGCAGCTCACAAGCAGGGCAAATTAAATTCCGATGAAGAATCTGGCAAATCTTTTTTTGTTCCCTGGGGAACCAATAATGACTTTCCTACTCAAGTCGCCAAGTTAATTAGAAAAAGTACCGTTGGCCGCGCGGGCTTGCAGCTGCTTACAAAATATCTGTATGGTCAACGCCTGATGACTTATAAAGTTGTGGATTATGATAACAACGGCCAGGAGGTAATTAAGCGTGAAAAATGCCCCGAATGGGATGAAATTGTAAACAGATCCAATTTTAACATGGTTAGATTGGGTTTAATGCAGGATTATGCCTATTACGGTATTAACTTCCCAGAATTTCGCATGAATGGTAACAAAAGCAAAATTTGGGCTATAGATTACCACAAAGCATCTCACTGCAGGCTTTCGCCCTATATAAACGGTGTAATTCCAAATATTTGGGTAAATGGCGACTGGCAGTCCGCTACACAGGAAAACAGCGATAAAATAGCTCATATTGATTCAATTCGCTTCTATGATCAGTTAGAATCGATCAAAACCAACACTACAGATTTTAAGTATGTGATGCCACAGTTCTGGCCAGACGTATTGAACGATTATTACCCTGTTGCTTATTGGGATAGTTCCAGGGAAAGTGGATGGCTCGATATCGTTACCTCGATACCAGCTTATAAAAAAGCTCTATTTAAAAATCAAATGAGTTTGAAATACGATGTTCAGATTCCCATGGAATACCTGGAGGAGTTATACCCTAATTTCAAAAGCCTCGAGGTGGATAAACAGGATGAAATAATTGAAGATCTGATCGACGAAATCAATGATAATCTTACCGGTGCCACAAATGCACAAAAAGCCCTGGTATCTTTTTTCCGGACGGACCGAAATACCGGCAAGCCTGTTGGTGGTTGGGTAATAAAACCAATTGATGATAAGATGAGGTCTGATGCTTATCTACCAGATGCTGCTGCAGGCAACTCAGAAATATTATTTTCTATGTTGATCAATCCTGCAACCATGGGACAGGGTAATACTGGCGGTGATTACACCGGTGGAGCAAACAATGGTGGATCAAATATCCGAGAAAGCGGGCTTTTTATGCGAAGCCTTTTGAAAGCAGATCGTGATATCAATATGGGCATCTTCAATTTTGTGAAAGCATATCATGGACTGGATCCAGAGATAGAGATCGGAGTTCAGGATCAGGTATTAACTACACTCGATACCGGCGCTGGATCCAAAAAAATAGTTAGCTAATGAAATTAATCAGCAATATAGACGAGGTTCGGGACCAGGTTCCCGTAAGCATGACAGGGAACATCGATATTCTTAAAACTTACCTTGCATCGGCAGAAAACCAATTTATCAAATTTATGATTGGCAAGGCGCAATACGATGTTCTCGCTAATGCTTATTTAACAGCAGGAAAAACACTGCAGGGAATTGCAAATGAAAATATACGTGAGGCTATTTTATTATGCCAACGTGCGATCGCAAATCTTGGGTACCTGATGGCTTTGCCGATTTTCAATGTATCAATTGGACCGTCTGGTATTCAAATATTCAGTAATACCGACACCAAATCGGCCTTTCAATGGCAAGTGGAGGATGTAAAAAAATCGCTACAGGAGATTGGTTACAATGCAATAGAAGATCTTATGGATCATCTGGCGGAGAATTTAGCGGAATTTCCGGAATACGCAGATTCTCCGGAATTTATCCGTTCGAAAAAATATTTAATCCAGAATGCTAAGGATTTTAACGAGTTCTATGCTATCGGAAACAGCCGGTTTACATTTCAAATGCTTTTATACGTAATTGGTCGTATTGAGCAGCAAAGTGTTATTCCAATCTTTGGATCTGAATTTTTTGCCACTTTGAAAGAAAACGGAATTTCCGGAAAAACAGCGGAATTATCGGAAAATTACATTAAACCAGGTATAGCATGTTTAGTTGTTGCAGCAGCCTCTGTTGAACGAATTATTGTTATCGATTCCGGTATTGTGAAAGTAAATATTGGTGGTAATTACGAGGCCGTAAAAGACACCAGCGGTAATTACAGGCAATCTGTTAAAGATGCCGCTGATCAGCTGACCATTGCCGGCAACAAGTTTCTTCAAGATGGGTTGAACTTTTTAATGCTAAACCTTGAAGATATTCCCGGATTTACGGTACAAACAGTAAAACGGGGTCGATTTAAAGCTAAAAACTCACCAGATAAAGGACTATTTGCATCATGATCTACTTAAAGAACACTCTAAATTATTTAACTGACCATCCACAGGTAGGAATGGCAGGTGGATTTGGTAGCGGTATGCTCCTATCGATCCAGTCGGTTGTGACCGACGAACATTCTTTAAAAATTGTTGCTGGCCTTGGTGTTGTATTCGGAATGCTAGTAGCCGCAATAACACTTGTTTTAAAATTCATCGAATTAGGTGAAAAATTATTATCAAAATTCAAACGTAAATCATGATATCTAAAAATGTAATCAAAAAAGTTAAGGAATACGGTGCAATCATCGCAAACCTTTTGTTGTTTTTCGTAGCTCAATATGTGCTCAGGTGGATTGATCCAACTGCAGGCGCCTACGATGCCGGCGTTCTCCAGTCGATTAACCTTTCCCTGGTTAAAGCTGCAGTATGCTTTACTTGTGGTTGGCTTGCATTTAGTGCGTTCTGGCCAGATCAGAAAAACTATCTAAAGAATATTTTTAATCACGAATTTAAATCCTTATCGCCATGGCAAAAAGTCTTAGTATCCTGTTCGCTTTTGTTGTTTTATGTGGGCTCAATTGTTCTGCTCAATCTAACCTCAGCTTAAGGGATGGCGTTCGGAAAACTTACACCGCTGCCATTGGCGTCAGGGAGAAAACCGGGCGGAATGATGGTGTCGCCGTCGAAAAATATCTTTCTTATGTATGGCTTAAGTCCGGGAATCCGTGGTGCGCTGCATTCGTGTCTTGGACACTTGGACAAAATGGAATTAAGAAAGGTAGATCCGGCGGTTGCGTTCAACTCATGGAGCAAGGGAAAACCATCTATAAAGCTGGAAAGATTATCCGAAATCCATCGTTTGGCGATGTCTTTTTCATTTACTTCCCAGAGAAAAAAAGGGTTGCTCATACCGGCTTTGTTGATCAGTGGGAACAGACTTATATCATCACCGTTGAAGGCAATACCAATGAAGCTGGCAGCCGCGAAGGCGACGGAGTATATCGTAAACGGCGTTTAAAATCTCAAATATATGCGGTTAGTAGTTTTATTGATTAGCGTAGTTTTGCTTTCAAGCTGCAGTAAACGGATTGTTGATCTGCAGGAGGCAACACACAAAACAAGGATTGATAAAAGCCTTGATAGTAGCTCTCTTGTCCAGGTGAACACGAAGCTTGCGGCATATCGGTTCACCTATGAAGATTCAGAATATGAATATTTTATTGATATAACCCCTGGCGATGAGCCGATAGAATTTTCCCTGGCTAAAGGCTTTGCCGGCAAAGCAAAGGATATCAAAATTAAAGGAAAAGTTAAGCAAGGTAAAATCGATCATAATTTTACTGCAGCAGAAAAAGACAGCTTAGCAGCTGCAGCTTTAAATAAGGATGAGAATGCCGTTACAGAAGATAGTTCAAAGAGCAAAGCAACTAATCGCACCGGTTCAGGTGCTGTTTCATTAATTATCTTCATAGTTGCAGCATTCGCGGGCATTTGGCTATTTTTACATTTTAAATCCAGATAGATGAAAACAGTTTCCGGAAGTTACACCAAAGATTTAAACGTTGTTGATTTTTCGTTTCAGATTCCATCAGCATGGGAAGAACTCGAAGCGCACCAATATGCGCTAATGGTTGAGCTTAAAACGTTTTCTAAAGCAGATAAATATACCATCGCGGTAAGCATGCTCACAGCATTGTTTGGGACCAAAAATTACCATGTATTGCTTAATCTTCCTGATGAACAAAAATTTCAATATATAGCGCTGACAAACTTTATTGTTGAAACTCCGTTGCCAGTAAAAAACTTTTTCCCGAAACTTAAAATCAATAAAAAGGAATGCTTTGCGCCATCCGAAAGGTTAACTGAGCTTACTTTCGGCGAATGGTGTTTTGCTTATCAGGCCTGGGATTACTATCGCAACTACAATGATAAACAGTCATTGAACGAACTTATTGCAATTCTTTACAGACCTGCAGCTGTAGATCCTGATGCATACGATAACACTGGTGACATCAGGGAGGCATTCAATGAGAACCTCATCGAAAAACGCGCAAAGGGAGTAAATGCCATAGAACATAGGTTAAAACTTGCTGTTTATGGTTGGTTTACAGCTGCAATTACCGCTCAGATGGCAGGCAGGCCTACCGCTTTCCCTTCTTCCGAACCGGTGGAAGAAAACAATACAGCAACAGCTGATCCGCAAAGTATTTTCACCATATTTCGCGAATTATTGGGGCCAAAATGGGGTACTACGAATATTCTTCGAAATGAAAATGCGGGATTTGTACTTGATGGTTTAGAAGAGCAACGGATCGCTTATAAAGAATCATTAAAAAGCGCTGGCTTGTAGAATCGAGCTGTCGTTTATCAGCGACAATCATATCACGTAATTCGTGGTATGGATATCGCCCTCTTAATCGAAAAATTTGAATCTTATGCGGCCAGTATCAAGGAAATAAAACATAACCCGGCTGATTTAAAAACCCGGGCTTTTTTTAACCTTGATTTTGAAGAATTACAATTAGCTCTCCGTGACGGTTGTAAATTTCCGCTTATGCTTGTTCTTACCCCGGAGGTCGGTAAGGATGGCAGTATCGATAACGTGAACGAAAAATGGGAAGGGACTTATATGATCCTGGACAAACTTGCAAGTCACGATAACAAAAAACAATGTGTCGACAGCTGTAAAAAAATTTCCGATAAAGTTTTCAATCGGATGCTATACGATGCATCTGACTTTTTCGATGGCGACCTGGTGCATACTGATGAGGGCATGATCGGGCCCACAACCGATAAGCTCTATGGCTGGGCAGTTCCCTTTACGTTTACCCAGGCTTATAACGCTGAATTAAATCCTAATGATTGGGAGGATCTGTCATGAGTGTAACCCTTTCATTGGCTCCAGATCAATTTTCTTTTAGTAATGATTTTATTACTGCAGAGTTTTTATGTACTAATTATCTGCTACAGGCTGGCCGGGCAGCAATTTCCACTTTAAAATTTAATAGTTTCCCAGCTGCAGGTGGATCATTTATTTTGTCTTATGGTAGCTATTCAATCAAACTGACGTCAGCTGTTGCACCTGGTATTGATGGCTTAGAATTTCCTGCAGATGCCGCCAATGCTGGGGTGATCCTACCCTACTTACGTCAAAATTATCTGTTAAACCGTGATTTTAATATCACCGCATCGGGTACAGATAGCATTGTTTTTACGTCAAAAAATAAGACTATAGGTCTTGATATCGCGGTTTCAAGTAAAGTAAATGCCGATGTAATTGTGACAAACACACAATTAGGCCTGCAGGACATCAAAAAATCCAATTATTCTATAAGCTTTCGATTATTTATAGAAAGTATAGATAATACAGCATTTGTCCTGGCTTATGAATCTAATTTACTAATGCGGAATGATCGTCCAGGCGTAGCTATTGCGCAAATCGGGGATAAACTGCACCAGGTAATTGCATCGGACCTGATGAACTTTGGAATCGAGATACCTACAGATCAACCTTTAAAATGCAAAAAAACTTGCAGACGATATTATTTTGAGTTCGCAGAAAGTTTCGGTGATCCGATTACCGTACAAAAGCTTTACACCTCTACATTTTTCAATGTATTATTTGGTGGCCAGAGTTACCAGGCTAAAAATTCGCTAAAGCTTCAGGCGCTCCTTAACCCAGGTACCCAAAATAGTGATCGCTTTTTAAAGCAAGGATCTGCTATTCAATATAGCAGAGAAGATCAGCCACAATTTCTCTTTTTCTATAATATCAGAAATACTGCAGCAGCGACCAAATTACTTGCAAAAAGGTATTTCAACGATGGTACTACCGATACAACTACCCTATCAACATTTACTCTCGAGCAGGGCATGAAATATGGATTCAATGTCAGTTACGGGAGTGTGTTTTTTCAGACGAATAAAATGGATCAGTACGAGGTTTACCTGGTTAACTCTTTTAATGAAAGAATCTCGGAAAAACAGACCTATGTAATAAATCGTGATATCGTTCATTTTAAACGCTATTTTCTTAATTACAGCAGCTGGGGCAGTCTTGACAGCAGGTTATTTACTGGTAAACTTCAAAATTCTTTTAGTCTCAGTTATGAAAAAGCCAATAGGATCCAAAAGCCCGGATATAAACTAGTTGATGGTGCTTCCATCATTCATTCGAAATCTTTAATTGAAAAATTTAAGGCTTCAACCGGATTTATAGATACTTCAGCTATATCGGCAAATAAAGACTTCTTTTTATCACTTTGGGTCTATAGGTACTCTGACCAGGTAATCCTACCAATCGAGATAACCAGCTCTTCAATCGAAAATCCTGGTGATGAAACCTTTTTGTGCGCTCAGACTTTCGAATATCAATATCTATTTGAAAACGATCAGTATTCAGAAACTGACCCGCAAGACACTACAACATTGCCATCAACACTTTTACCAGAGCCGATTGGCCCTATAATAATTTATGCAGGAACCCCTGCAAATCCTTCTCTAAATATCGTTCAACAGCAAATTCCTTAATAATGTCAACTGAAATAATAAAAGCGAGGGTAATGAACCTCAATGCTCCTGAAG
>Ga0157370_10005565_pt1 | contig 14122 bp, 13 predicted proteins | sample C35metaG_FD_113463 | JGI IMG/M metagenome (GOLD analysis project Ga0157370, IMG submission 113463) | Corn rhizosphere microbial communities from Kellogg Biological Station, Michigan, USA - C3-5 metaG | ecosystem: Host-associated > Plants > Roots > Rhizosphere > Soil | place: USA: Michigan...
ATCCGAGCCGTACACGGCCGACGCGCCGTCCTTCAGCACCTCGATGCGCTCGATCGCGGTGATCGGGATCACGGTCAGGTTCACGCCCTGCACGCCGTTGATCTCGCCCGCGAAGCCGTTCACGCGCTTGCCGTTGATGAGGACCAGCGTGTGGCCGCCCTGCAAGCCCCGCAGCGACGCGGTCTGCGCCGAGTTGGTGGCGGCGCCGATCACGCTGGTGAGGCTCACGTTGCCGAGGCTGTTGTTGGCCGAGATGAAGTTCAAGAGCTCCATCGGCGTCGTGGCGCCCGACTTCTCGATCTGGTCGCGCGAGATCACCGTGACCGGGAGCGCCGTCTCGCCTTCCACGCGCTTGATGCTCGTGCCCGTGACCTCGATCCTTTCCTTGGTCTGGGCGGTCTGTGCGCCTGCGACCGCCGGATGGAGCGCGGCCGCGACGGCTGCGGCCAGCAGCGCCGCGCGCGTCATTTCGAAGCGTTGTTTTCGATTCATGTCTTCCCCAGGATGAAGTGGCTTGCGGAAGTTACAGAGCGCCGATTTCGCGCGTCAACGAAATCCGTGATGGAGCTTTGCGCGCCGTTGCCGCACCGCCACGCGCGGTGACTTTGTGGTGGGCTCGCGCCAAGAAATTTGTGTGCGCCTAGTCGGCGCCCTGCGGCTCCCGGCGCCGTCCCTCGACCAGGCGCGCGGTGAGCGCGCGGATGTCGCGCTCCGCCCGCGCGATGAGGGCGACGAGACGCCGCGCGCGCCGCGTGAGGCGCCGCGCCTCGGGCGGGGCGAACACGTCGTCGAGCGACATCGGCCGCTCGCCGCTTTGCACCCAGCGCGCCACTTCGTCCTCGCCCACGCCGAGCGATCGCGCCGCCTCGGCCGCGCCGAGCAGGCCGCGGCGCACGCGCTCGGCCGTCTCGAGCCTCGTTCCCATATGGATGTGCCTGCGGTTGCGTTCAGTCGAGCTCATCTTTCGGTGGCAGTCCCAATTTTTCGCGCAGGAGCGCGACCTCGAGCGTGCGCTGGCCGAGCAGGCGCTCGAGGTTGCGCACCTGCAGCTCCAGGTCGGCGAGGTCGTTCTCGCGGCCGACGTCGGCGGGATCGGCATCGAGGAGGTCGCGGTACACCTTGCGCCAGTAGTAGAGGACGTTGGGCGACACCTGGTGGCGCCGCGCGACGTGCGCGGCCGAGGTGCCCGGAGCCATGGACTCGCGCACGATCGAGAGCTTCTCCGTGAGGCTGCGGCGGTAGCGGCCGCCCTTGCGTCCCGCGCTGGGCACCTTCAACGCTCCACTCCCCGGGCGCCCGCGCGCCGAGTTGACACGGGCGCCGCCGTTTGGTTGTATCTACAACTATATCGTCGGATGGTTTCAGCCCTCGAGTCAATAGGGTCGCCATCCGAACCGGCGGGCGGCGGCGGGACAGACGGGAGGCGCGGCGTAGAATGGAAATCGCGATGGCAACTCCGAACGACAAACGCGTCGCCGCCGGCGTGCGCGCCTACCGCGCCCGCGGCTTCGATTGCCTGTGCGGCAACATGCGCATGGCCTCGCGCGCGCTCACGCAGCTCTACGACGCGTATCTCGCCCCGTGCGGGCTGAGCTCCGGGCAGCTTCCGGTGCTCTGGTCGGTGATCGCCGCGGAGCCCCTGTCGCTGGGCGAGATCGCCGACTGGCTGGTGATGGACAAGACGACGGTGAGCCGCAACGTCGCCGCGCTCGCCGCGATGGGCCTGGTGGAGCTCAAGCCCGGGCCCGATGCGCGCGTCAAGCTCGCGACCTCGACGGGAAAGGGACGCAAGGCGTTCGCCGCCGCGATGCCGCGCTGGAAGGCGGCGCAGGCGAGCGTCGAGAAGAAGATCGGCCGCGGCACGTTCGCGCAGGCGGTGGTCGGCGCGCGCAAGCTCGCGCGCAAGGTGCAGGGAAACGCGGCGGACTGACCGCGATCCCCTCCCCGCCCTCCCCAAAGGGGAAGGAGAACAGCGCAGAAAGAAAAAGGGCCGGCGCAAGGCCGGCCCGGGGGAAGGACCTTCGCAGGCCCTGGGAGAGTCAGCGGAAGCTGTACTTGATCGAGCCGTACACGAAGCGCGCCCGCGCGTCGTAGTACGAAGGATCGTATCCGGCCTGGAATCCGTTCTGCTGGTTGGTGGCCGGCGGATTCGTGTCGAGGACGTTCTTCGCGCCGAGCGTGAAGATCCAGTGCTCGAGCCCGGTGTAGGAGCCCTGCAGGTCCCACAGGCTCATGGAGCCGACCGTGCGCGGATTTCCGTCCAATCCCAACTGCACATCCGTGTAGCTCGCCTGATAGGTGTTCGCGATCGTCGCGGTCCACGGACCGCGGTCCCAGGTGAGCGAGGCGTAGTGCTTCCAGCGCGGAATCACGCCCTGCACGCCCTGGTTGAGCGAGTTGGAGACCGCGCCCGCGTAGAACGCGCCGCTCGGATCCTGGAAGTCGTAGCGCGTGTAGTAGGTGCCCGAGACGTCGAGGCGGATGCGCCCGTACGCCGTCTGCGGCCACCTGTAGTGCGCTTCGACGTCGATGCCCTCGATGTGCTCGGCCCCGAGGTTCAGGAACTGCTGGTTGATATCGACGATCGGTCCCGGCAGGTTGGGGAAGTTGGGATCCACCGGCCCGCGCGTGATGAACTGGCCCCACGCCGTCTTGTCGGCGAGGATCGTGGTCACCGGCACGCCGTTGGTGATCACGTTGTTGAGGCGGATCTTGAAGTAGTCCGCCGACACCGAGAACGCGTTGGTGGGCTCGATCACGACGCCGAAGGTGAACTGCTCGGACTTCTCCGGCCGCAGCTCGTGGTTGCCGCCGAGCGTGATCGGGAACTGCGCCTGGCAATCGGTCCCCGCGAGGCGCGTGGTCGGGCAGCGCACCGGATCGTTCAAGCCGATCACCGACACGCCCGAGGTGAGCGGCGAGTCCAGCTCGAAGAGCGAGGGCGCGAGGAAGCCCGTGCCGTACGAGGTGCGCAAGAGCAGGTCGCGCGTGGGCTGGAAACGCAGGCTGAATTTCGGATTGTTGGTGCGGCCGAAGTCGCTGTAGTCGTCGGTGCGCACCGCGGCGTCGAGCTCGAGCGCGCGCAGCAGCGGGACGTTCATTTCCAGGAACGCGGCCTTCACGTTGCGGTCCGCGTCGATCGCGCCGGCGCTGCCGCCATAGCCGGAAATATCGCCCGCGATGAAGGCGTCCGCCGGCGTCTCGGTGAGCTTCTCCTTGCGCAAGTCCACGCCGATCGCGCCGGCCGCCGTGCCCGCCGGCAGGTTGAAGAGATCGCCGGAGACCTTGCCGTTCACCGAGCTCACCGTCGCCTTGCCCGTGAACACGTCGCCGGTGAAGTTCGCCGCGCGCAGCTGGTCGATGATCTCCGGCGTGTTGGGCCCGAAGAGGTTCACCGTGCCGCTGTTCAGCAGCGGCAGGATGCGCGAATACAGCGGGAAGCCGCCGTTCACGTGCTCGGCGGTCTTGCCTTCGGCGTACGAGTACGAGAGGTCGGTATCCCAGCGGTCGGCGACGGTGCCCTTCACGCCGCCCACCACCTGGAATCCCTTGTTGGTGTCGGTCGTGTCGCGAAGGCCGCTCTCGAACGCGCGATAGCGCACGTTGAGCGGCTGGCCGTCGATGCCGGCGGCAGCGGCTTCGGCGTGCGGATAGAACGGGCTGTCGGGACGGATGAGGACCGTCGCCGGCTGATTGTTCAGACCGTACTGGAACGCGTCGGAGATCGGCACCGGCTGGATGACGATGTGCGTCTTGTCCTCGCCGTAGAGCCCGTGCGCGTACGCCTGCCAGCCCGGGTTGATCTGGTACTTGCCCTGCACGAAGAAGTTCGCGTTCTTGTCGTCGGGGATCGATTCCACGCCCGCCTCGCGCGACGGATCGTAGAAGCAGCCCACGATGCCGGCATCGTCGGGACGGTTCACGAACACGTTCGGGCCGCGGCCGCAATCGGGCGGCGTGTGCCCGGGGATGCCGATGCGGCCCGTCGTGATGCGGCCGGGGAACGTGTTGCTCGATCCGCCGAAGCCGCCGATGTCGAGGAATCGCTCGGTGGAATCGTTGGAGAAGTCGCGGTCCTTCTGCTCCAGCGGGCGCTGGTGGTCGTAGGACGCGTTGAAGAAGACGTTGTAGCGATCCTTCGCGAGGTCGCCGAAGCCGAGCGAGGCGGTGTACTTGTCCTGCGCCCCGCCGCCGCTCCTCGTCGGCGCGCCGTAGTAGACGCTCGCTTCCGCGCCGTCGTAGTCGGAGCGCATGATGAAGTTGATCACGCCGGCGATGGCATCCGACCCGTACACCGCGGAGGCGCCGTCCTTCAGGATCTCGACGCGCTCGATGGCGGCGAACGGGATGATCGCGAGGTTCACCCCCTGCACGCCGTTCACCTCGCCCGCGAAGCCGTTCACGCGCTTGCCGTTCACGAGCACCAGCGTGTGGCCGCCCTGCAGGCCGCGCAGCGACGCCGTCTGCGCCGAGAGCGTCAACGCCCCGATGGTGGTCGTGAGCGAGACGTTGCCCAGGCTGTTGTTCGCCGAGATGATCTGCAGGAGCTCCATCGGCGTCGTGGCGCCCGACTTCTCGATCTGGTCGCGCGACATGACCGTGACCGGCAGCGCCGTCTCGCCCTCCACGCGCTTGATGCTCGAGCCCGTCACCTCGATCTTTTCCGTCGTGGCCGCGGTCTGCGCGAGGGCGTTGGGCGCGAGCGCCGCCGAAACCGTCGCGGCGAGGATCGCGCGGATGAATTTCTCGTGTTGTTGGCGTTTCATGTTGTCGTGGGTCCCCAGTGGAAATTGGCTCGCGGAAAATACGGAACGGCGCGAGCGCGCGTCAACGAATTCCCGCGCCGCGGCGCAGGTCGCATGAGCCGCGCGCAACTCGCCGAACCTCGCGTGGCGTTTCGTCCAAGTTTCTTGTGCTGTTGGCCGGATTCAGTCGGCCTCCCCGGCGGCGAGGCCCGCGCCCGCTTCGAGGCGCCGCGTGAGCGAGCGGATCGTCGCTTCGCAGGAGGTGATGAGCGCCGCGAGCCGGCGCGCGCGCCGCGTGAGGCGCAGCGCATCGGGCGATGTGACGATCTCCTCGAGCAGGAGCGGGCGCTCGCCGCTTTCGACCCAGCGCCGCACCTCGCCCTCCTCGACTCCGAGCTCGCGCGCGGCTTGCGCGGCGCTCACGCGGCCTTGCCGCACGCGCTCGGCGACCTCCGCGCGCGTGCCGAGGTGGATGTGCCTCGCATGGCTATTCATGGAGCATGTCGTCCTTCGAGGGGATGCCGAGCTTCTCGCGCAGCACGGCGACTTCGAGCGTGCGCTGGCCGAGCAGGCGCTCGAGGTTTCTTACCTGCAGCTCCAGGTCCGCGAGATCGTTGCGCAGCGCCGCGTTGCCGAGGTCCGCGCGCACCACGTCGCGATAGACCTTGCGCCAGTAATGGAGGACGTTGGCGGAGACGCCGTGCTTGCGCGCGATCTCCGCGACGGTCACGCCCGCGCCCATCGACTCGCGCACGATCGCGAGCTTCTCGGTGAGGCTGCGGCGGTAGCGCGCGCCCGTGCGTCCGGCGGCCGGAACCTTCATGGGCCGCCCTCGATGTCCAATCCGCGTCGACTTGCCATCCGCGGAGGCTATCGAGCGGCGATCCGCGCGGCGACGTGGGTGTTACGGAATTTGCCGCGGTGCGCTACCCATTTTCCGCGCGCGCCGTGCCGGGGAGAGCGGGCGGCGTTGGAAGGGTGGGCCCGCCTGGATTCGAACCAGGGACCAAGGGATTATGAGTCCCCTGCTCTAACCACCTGAGCTACAGGCCCGTCCGGGGAATGCGACAATTGGGCATTCTAATGGAGGCATCCGCGCGCCACTCCGCATGACCGACGATTTCGACTTCACCAAGCCGCAGCCCGCGCAACCCGCGACGCCCGCAGCGCAATCTCCATCCTCCGCACCCTCCGCTCCCTTCAAGCCGGCGCAGAGCCGCTTCTACGACGCCAAGGTGGCCGAGGAGCTGTTCCGTTCCGCGGGAAAGCCGGAGCGCTTCGCCGCGGGCCACGCGCTCTTCACCGAGGAGGAGAAGGCGAAGGGCGGGCTCTTCGGCGGCCGCAACGCCGCGCGCATGCATTATGTGGTCGAGGGCGAGGTGGCCCTCACCCATCGCGGCAAGCCCCTCGATACCGTCAAGCCGGGCGAGGTGTTCGGCGAGATGGCGGTGGTGAGCGAGCGGCCGAGGAGCGCCACCGCCACCGCGAAGACCGATGCCGCGACCATCTCGCTCGATCGCGGCGAGCTGCAGGCGGCGTTCGCGCGCTCGCCCGAGTTCGCGCTCATGCTGATGAGCGTCATGTTCGATCGACTGCGCTTCCTCGCCGCGCGCCTCGCCACGAGGAAGGCCACGGGCGCCGCGCGCGAGGCGAGCGTCTTCGATGCCGCGACGCTCGCGCAATTCGAGCAGGCGCTGCCGCGCGCGTCCACCGTGCGCCACTGGCAGGATACGGTCGTGATGCGCGAGGGCCAGACGGGAGCGTTCATGTACGTCGTGAAGTCGGGCCGCGTCGCGATCTCGATCCGCGGCACGATGGTCGAGGTGGTGCAGCCCGGCGGAATCTTCGGCGAGATGGCGCTCGTCGACCAGGCGCCGCGCAACGCCACCGCCACGACGCAGACCGAATGCGAGCTGCTGCAGGTCGACCGCCCGTCGCTGCTGGCCGCCGTGAAGGCGCAGCCCGCCTTCGCGATGGCGATGTTACGTGGCGTCGCGGAACGCCTGCGCTACATGAACGAGCAGTTGAACTAGTTCGCTCGGCGGATTGTCCGCCTCACGTGGACACGCCTGGAACGATTTTCCGCCCCGGGGAGAACTGCTCGCAGGTCGCGAACGCGCCGCGGGCGGCGATCCTCGTCGACGGCGAGCGTTACTTCGACGCCTTCGTGCGCGCGACCGCGCGCGCCGAACGCTCAATCCTCATCGTGGGCTGGGACTTCGACAGCCGCACCACGCTCACCTACGGCGCGAACGGCGAGCCGCAGCTCGTGCTCGGCGATTGGCTGAACGACCTCGTGCGGCGCAATCCCCGGCTCCACGTGCGCATCCTCGACTGGGATTACCCGATGATCTTCGGCAAGGGCCGCGAGATCCCGCCCATCTACGGCATCACCTGGAAGCCGCACCGGCGCATCGACATCCGCTACGACGACACGCACCCGATGGCGGGCTCGCATCACCAGAAGCTCGTGGTGGTCGACGACCGCGTGGCGTTCGCGGGCGGGCTCGACCTCACCTCCAAGCGCTGGGACAGCAGCGCGCACGCGCCGGGCGACGCGCGCCGTGCATTCCTCGATGCGCCCTATCCGCCGATGCACGACATGATGGCGCTGGTCGACGGCGAGGCCGCACGCGCGATCTCGAGCGTCGCGCGCGCACGCTGGGAGGCGGCGACCGGCGAGGCGCTCCATCCGATCGAGGTGCCGGGCGACGGCTGGCCGCCGGAGGTCGCGGTCCAGATGCGCGACGTGGACGCCGCGGTCGCGCGCACCGCGCCTCCCAACGGCGAGCACGCAGCCGTGCGCGAGATCGAGCGACTCTACCTCGACATGATCGCCGCGGCACGCGACTACATCTACATCGAGAACCAGTACTTCACCTCGCAGTCGATCGCCGACGCGATCAAGGCGAGCCTCGCCAAGCCCGAGGGACCGGAGATCGTCGTGCTCACGCGCCTCTTGAGCCACGGCTGGCTCGAGGAGCTCACGATGCAGGCGCTGCGCGTGCGGCTCGTGCGCGAGCTGCGCGCCGCCGATCCGCACGGGCGCTTCCGGGTCTACTACCCGCACGTCGACGGCCTCGTGGAAAACACCTGCATCGACCTGCATTCGAAGCTCATGATCGTGGACGACGAGTGGCTGCGCGTCGGCTCCTCGAACCTGAGCAACCGCTCGATGGGCATGGACTCCGAGTGCGATGTCACCTTCGAGGCGCGCGGCGAGCCGCGCATCCGGGAGACGATCCGCGCATTCCGCGATTCGCTCATCGCCGAGCACATGGGTACGGAACGCGCCGCGATCACCCAGGCGATCGCGCGCGAAGGCTCGATCGCCGCGGCGATCGCGGCGCTGCCGAAGAACCCGCGGCGCATCGAGGTGCTCGGGGCGCCCGAGATTGCCGAGACGCAGTTGAGCCTCGTCGCGGTGGCCGACCTCGAGAAGCCGCTGCCGCTCGAAGCGATCGTGCGCGAGTTCGGGCCGGATACGTCCGCCCCGCTCATGCCGGGACGCCGCCTGCTCGCGGGGCTGTGCGTGATCTTCGCCGCCCTCGCGCTCGCATGGACCTACACGCCGCTCGCCGATCTCGTCACGCGCGCGAACGTGGTCCGCTGGGGCCGGGAGTTCTCGGGCTACGCGTGGGCGCCGCTCCTCGTCGTGCTCGCCTACACGCCGGCGAGCTACGCGATGTTCCCGCGCTGGTTCATCACCGTGATCTCGGTGATCGCGTTCGGTCCGTGGCGCGGGTTCATCTACGGAATGTGCGGCATGATCCTCGCCGCCGTCGTGAGCTACATGCCGGGGCGCCTCGTGCGGCGCGACACCGTGCGCCGGCTCGCGGGCCCGCGCCTGAACCGCATGAGCGCGGCGCTCTATCATCGCGGCGCGCTCGCCGTGGCGATCGTGCGCATGCTTCCGATCGCGCCCTTCGTGGTGGTGAACCTGGTGATGGGCGCGATGCGCATCCGCCTGGCCGACTTCGTGCTCGGCTCGCTGGTGGGCATCATCCCGGGAATGCTCACCGCCACCGTGCTGAGCGAGCAGATCTCGCGCCTCCTGGTGGCGCCCGCCGAGATCAACGTCTGGCTCATCGCGATCGCCGTCGTGCTGCTGGTCACGGTCGTCTACCTCGGGCAGCGCTGGCTGCGCCGCCTCGACCGCGAGACGACGGGACGCCCCTAAAGACCATGCCGCGGCTCAAGGTCGCGACCTACAACATCCACTGCGGCATCGGGCGCGACGGGCGCTTCTCCGAGAAGCGCATCCTCGACGTGCTGCGCGAGATCGACGCCGACGTGGTCGCGATGCAGGAAGTGGAATCGCGCGCCGCGGGCATCGACATGCTCGCCTGGCTCGCGAAGGAGACCGGGCTCCATGCGGTGTGGGGCACGACGCTGATGCGCGCCGACGGCCATTACGGCAACGGGCTTCTCGCGCGCTGCCCGATCCGCCACGTGGAGCAGCTCGACCTCACCTGGGAGCGGCGCGAGCCGAGGAACGCGATCGCCGCCGACATCGATTGCGGCGGGGAGCTGATCCGCGTCGTCGCGACGCATCTCGGACTGCGGCCCGCGGAGCGGCGCTACCAGGTGCAGCGGCTGCTGCCGCTCTTCACCGACCGCCCCGAGGATCGCGCGGTGCTCGCCGGCGACCTCAACGAATGGTGGCTCTGGGGAAGGCCGCTGAAATGGCTGCACGAGCACTTCGTCGAGACGCCGCCGCGGCGCACCTTCCCCGCATGGGCGCCGGCGCTCGCGCTCGACCGGCTGTGGGCGCACCCGGGATCGCTCCTGCGCGAGGTGCGGGCGCATCGCAGCCGCACGGCGCGCGCCGCGTCCGACCACCTGCCGCTGGTCGCGACGCTCGAGTGGTGACCTTCGCCCTCTCTCAGCCCCGGGAGCGCGCTTATCTTCCGATCAGTGAGCGATACCAGACGGCGTACGGCTGCGCGATCCACCACTTGAGGGGCACGCGGCCATAGTGGCGGCGCACGACCTCGATCGCCTCGCGATAATGCTCGCGCCGGCGCGTTCCGGTCTTCGTGCGCGCATGCTCGCGGTTCACCGCGACGAAGTGGTCGATGAACACGGGCGTCCCGTAGCGCCGATACAGCCTCCACCACAGGTCGTAGTCCATCGCCATGTGCAGCCGCTCGTCGAGGCCGCCGGCCGCTTCCCAGGCGCGGCGCCGGATGAGCGTAGCGGGTTGGGAGATCACGTTGAGCTGCGCCATGAGCCGCTCGCGGAAGGGGCGGACGAAGACCGGACGCCTGCGGCCCGTGCGTTCGTCGCGGCTCCAGGCGCGGCCGTATGCCATCGCCGGGCCGGGATCGCCCTCCAGCGCCTCGAGCAGCCGAGCGAGGCCGTCCTCGAGCAGATAGTCGTCGCTGTTCAGCCAGCACACGAACGGCGCCGTGCCCTTCGCGATGCCTTCGTTGATCGCGGCCGACTGCCCCGCGTCCGCATGGCTCCTCCATCCCAGCAGGCGAGGTTCCCACTTGCGAATGACTTCCCGCGTCTCGTCGGTGGAGCCCGCGTCGGCGACGTACACCTCGACGGGAAGCGCCTGGGCGAAGATCGAGGCGAGCGCCTGCTCCAGGTATCGTCCCTGCTGGAACGACGGGACCGCCACGGTGACGCGCGGCGCGTCGCTCACGGCTCAGCGGCGCGCGCCCGGATGCGCGAGGAAGTCGCGGTAGGCGAGCGCGAGACCCTCCGCGAGACCCACCTTCGGCGCCCACCCGAGCGCCGTGAGCCGGCCCACATGCATCAGCTTCCTCGGCGTCCCGTCCGGCTTCGACGGGTCGTAGGCGATGCGCCCGGCGTATCCGACCGTTTTCGCCACCAGCGCGGCGAGCTCCGCGATGGGAAGGTCCACGCCGGTTCCCACGTTGATGTGCGAGAGCATGGGCTGCGTGTTCGCCGCATACGCCGCGCGGTCGAGCCCCATCACGTGCACGCACGCCTCGGCCATGTCGTCCACGTACAGGAACTCGCGGCGCGGCTTTCCCGTACCCCAGATCACGACCTCGGCCGCACCCGACTCCTTCGCCTCGTGGAAGCGGCGGATCAGCGCCGGGATCACGTGGCTGTTCTCGGGATGGTAGTTGTCGCCGGGGCCGTAGAGGTTGGTGGGCATCACGCTGCGGTAGTCGGTGCCGTATTGGCGGTTATACGACTCGCACAGCTTGATGCCGGCGATCTTCGCGATCGCGTACGGCTCGTTGGTCGGCTCGAGCGTCCCGGTGAGGAGCGCGTCCTCGCGCATCGGCTGCGGCGCCATGCGCGGGTAGATGCAGCTCGAGCCGAGGAAGAGCAGGCGCTTCACGCCCGCGCGCCACGACTCGTGGATCACGTTCGCCTCGATCATCAGGTTCTCGTGGATGAACTCGGCGGGATACGTGTCGTTCGCGACGATGCCGCCCACCTTCGCCGCGGCGAGCACGACGCACGCGGGACGCTCGCGCTGCAGGAAATCGCGCACCGCCGCCTGCGAGGCGAGGTCCAGCTCGGCGTGCGTGCGCGCTACGATGTCGCGCGCGCCACGGCGCTCGAGCGCGCGCACGATCGCCGATCCCACCATCCCGCGGTGGCCGGCGACGTAGATCTTGTCTTCGCGCTCCACTTGCCGCTATTCGTGCCGGTCGTAGGCGACGAAGCCGTGCTTCTTCACCAGCTCGTCGCGCTCGGCCGCCTTGAGGTCTTCGCGCATCATCTCCTTCACCAGCTCGGCGAAGCGGATCTTCGGGACCCAGCCGAGCTTCTCGCGCGCCTTGCTCGCGTCGCCCAGCAGCGAATCGACCTCGGTCGGCCGGAAGTAGCGCGGGTCCACCGCGACGATCGTGCGCCCGGACGCGTCCAGGCCCTTCTCGTCCTTGCCGCTCCCCTTCCACGCGATGCGGATGCCGACTTCGCTCGCGGCCGCCTCGATGAACTCGCGCACGCTGTGCTGCTCGCCGGTCGCGATGACGAAGTCGTCGGGCTCCTTCTGCTGCAGCATCAGCCACTGCATCTCGACGTAGTCCTTCGCATGGCCCCAGTCGCGCTTCGAGCCGAGGTTGCCGATATAGAGGCAATCCTGGAGGCCCAGCTTGATGCGCGCCAGCGCCCGCGTGATCTTGCGCGTGACGAACGTTTCGCCGCGGACCGGGCTCTCGTGGTTGAAGAGGATGCCGTTGCAGGCATACATGCCGTACGCCTCGCGGTAGTTCACCGTGATCCAGTAGGCATAGAGCTTGGCGACCCCGTAGGGGCTGCGCGGGTAGAACGGGGTGGTCTCCTTCTGCGGCGTCTCGCGCACGAGGCCGAAGAGCTCCGAGGTCGACGCCTGGTAGAAGCGCGTCTTCTTCTCGAGGCCGAGGATGCGGATCGCTTCCAGGACGCGCAGGGCGCCGAGTGCATCCGAGTTGGCCGTATATTCCGGCTCCTCGAAGCTCACGCCCACGTGCGACTGCGCCGCGAGGTTGTAGATCTCGTCGGGCACCACCGCCTGCACGATGCGCAGCAGGCTCGAGCTGTCCGTCATGTCGCCGTGGTGCAGGATGAAGCGCCGGTCCTTCTCGTGCGGATCCTGGTAGAGGTGGTCGATGCGCTCGGTGTTGAAGAGCGAGGCGCGGCGCTTCACGCCGTGCACTTCATAACCCTTCTGCAGCAGGAATTGCGCGAGGTACGCGCCGTCCTGGCCGGTCACCCCGGTGATCAAGGCCTTCTTCATCGTCTCCCTGTCGCGCGGGCGGGGTTGGCCGGAGTTGGCCGGTGCGTTACCCTCGGTGCCGCAAGCAATCCCCCATTATAAGGAGAGCGCCGCCTTGGCCGGCACCCCGGACGCACCTTCCTTCCGCATGCTGGTCGAGCACGGCGGCGGCGACCCGGCGCGGGCGAGCGGACGCGTCGTGCAGGGCGAGGTGCGGCCCGGCGACGCCGTGCGCGCGCTCCCCGCGGGCGTGGCGACGAAGGTGCGCGAGGTGATCGCGGGCTCGGGCGCCGCTCCCCTCGCGAAGGCGGGCGACGCGGTGACGCTCGTGCTCGCCGACGCGGTCGCAGCGAGCCGCGGCGACGTCCTCGCCGCCGCCCAGGACGCGCCGCAAGTCGCCGACCAGTTCGAGGCGCGCCTGCGTTGGGCAAGCCCGCATCGGCTGCTGCCCGGGCGGACGTACCTGCTGCGCATCCACGCGGACGAGGTCACCGCGTCGATCACCATGATCAAGTACCGGGAAGGCGTGGAGGGAGCGCATCTCGCCGCGCGAACCCTCGGAAAGGACGAGACCGGCGTCGTGAACCTCTCGACGAGCCGGCCGGTGGTCTTCGAGCCCTACGCGAAGGGCGCCGCGCTCGGAAGCTTCACGCTCGTCGACAAGCTCACCCGCGAGGCCGTGGCCGAGGGCACGATCGACTTCGCGCTGCGCCGTGCCTCGAACATCCACTGGCAGGCCGTGACGCTCGACAAGGCGCGCCGCGCGGCGCTCCTTCAGCAGCACCCGCGGTGCATCTGGTTCACGGGATTGCCGGCATCCGGCAAGTCCACCATCGCGAACCTGCTCGAGAAGCGCCTGCACGCCGAGGGCCGCCACACCTACCTTCTCGACGGCGACAACGTGCGCCACGGATTGAGCCGCGACCTGGGCTTCACCGAAGGCGACCGCGTGGAGAACATCCGCCGCGTGGCCGAGGTGGCGCGCCTCATGGTGGACGCGGGACTCGTCGTCATCGTGTCGTTCATCTCGCCCTTCCGCGCCGATCGGCGGATGGCGCGTTCGCTGTTCGACGAGGGCGAATTCCTGGAAGTGTTCGTCGACACGCCGCTCGAGGAATGCGAGCGCCGCGATCCGAAGGGACTGTACGCGAGGGCGCGGCGCGGCGAGGTGAAGAACTTCACCGGGATCGACAGCGCGTACGAGGCTCCGGAGGCGGCGGAGCTACACGTGCGAACGACCGGCGCTTCGGCCGAAGACTGCGTGCGCGAGATCCTCGCGCGGCTCGCCTGACGCGCCTCACGCCACCGCGCGCGCCTTCTCCATCCACCCGCGCTTGTAGCGCCATAGCGCGAGGTAGCCGCGGATCGTGCGCAGGACCTTCATCTTGCTCTTGCCTTTCCGGCGCGAGGAATCGAGCAGCATCGCGACCTCCGAGATCGTGATGCCCGTCATCGCCATTTTCATCACCATCTCCACCATGCTCTCGAAGCCGGTGCGCTCGACGATCCCCGGGCCGAACGCCCGCTGCAGGCGCTGGAGCGCCGCGGCGCGGTAGACGCGGAAGAACGAGCTCACGGTGAGGATGCCCTGGATGTCGAGGAGATCCTTCACGATGAGGTTGGCGCCGCTCGAGAGCAGCTTCCTCAGGAACGAGGTCTGGGTGAAGCCGCCTCCGTACATGTAGGG
>Ga0157370_10005568_pt1 | contig 14116 bp, 9 predicted proteins | sample C35metaG_FD_113463 | JGI IMG/M metagenome (GOLD analysis project Ga0157370, IMG submission 113463) | Corn rhizosphere microbial communities from Kellogg Biological Station, Michigan, USA - C3-5 metaG | ecosystem: Host-associated > Plants > Roots > Rhizosphere > Soil | place: USA: Michigan...
TTCTAATACAAAAAAAATACTGACCGCCTGCGAATCTTTAAAACCTGAATTTATATTCAAAAAATTCAGCACCAAAATCAAATCGGCTAAAAGCATTGCTGATTTGCAAAAAGATTCAAAAATCGAGTTTGCAATCCGTCAGCATTTAAAATTTCATTTAAGTTCGTTTTACAGTCTTATAGTTCAGGAACAATTTCCTTTATCTATAAATCTTGGCCCCGAGAAAGATTTCTATCGTTCCAGAGTTGATATTAGTCCGCTTTATTTTGAACCTCAAATTCAATTTGATAAACACGCCGAAGGAATTACCTATACGCTTTCTTTAAAAGAAAATGAAACGGCTTTTCTTCCAATGAACAGCAATGCTGATATTCTTTTAGACGAGCCAGGCTGGTTAATTATCAATAAAAAATTAGGACAGTTAAAAGAGCTTAACGCTAAAAAACTGATGCCATTTTTAAAGAAAAAATCAATCGAAATACCCTCTAAATTAGTCGACGATTATTTTAAGAATTTCATTCCCGAAATAGCAAAAAAAATTGACATTGAAGCAACTGGTTTCGAAATTGAACAGCGCGATGAAATTACTTCCTGCACAATTCAGCCGGTTTATGATTTCTTTAAAAACTGTTATTACCTCAACCTTTATTTTGATTATAACGGTTATTCTTTTGATGCCAGTAAAACAAAGAAAACACATTCGTTTGTAGATTTCAGCGTTGCCAATGAACCTAAAATCATTCAGTTTAAACGAAATTCTGAGGAGAATTTATATGCTGATAAATTAGCCGAAATTGGTTTAATAAAAATTAAAAACGAATTATTTGGATTCAATTCTGACGCTGAAACTTCTGATCCTTATGTCAACGTTCAATTGATAATTGACAATAAAGAGAAACTGGAAAGTTTAGGTTTTGACATTCAAAATTTAAAACTCGAAAGCAAAGAAATCATCACATCTAATCATACTATTGCTGCATCAAAAGATACAAACGGAGATTGGTTTGATATTAAAATCATCATTACAATTGGCTCGTATACAATCAATTTCAGCGAAATTATTCCAAATATAAAAAGCAAGGAAAGACTTTTTCCTCTGCCTGACGGAAATTATTTTTTGATTCCGTTAGAGTGGTTCAGCAAATACGGTTCTCTGGCAAAACTGGCCAAAACAGAAAGCGGCACTTTACTTTTACGCAAAAGTAATTTTACGGCACTGGATGCCATTCCTGAGATCAAAGACGATGTAACGTATAAAGCAGAATATATTGCTTCTGACTTATTAAAAGCAACTTTAAGACCGTATCAAATTGAGGGTGTAAAATGGCTTTTAGGTCATTTTAGTTCCAATTTAGGTGCTTGTCTTGCTGATGATATGGGACTTGGAAAAACATTGCAGACTTTAGCCGTTCTGGTTGCCGTTCAGGAACAATTAGGATTTACTACCAAAACGACCAATTTTGATTTGTTTGCTAATGAAACCACAATTGAAAGAGAACCGCTTAAAGCCTTAATTGTTTTGCCTTCTTCATTGGTTTTTAACTGGTTTAATGAAGCAGGGAAATTCACACCGCATTTTTCGAGAATGCAATATGTGGGTAATGACAGAAAACAATTAGCAAGCCTATTAGCATCAACTGATTTAATTTTTACCAGTTACAGCATTATTCATCGTGATATTTCGATTTTAGAAAAGTATGATTTCCGTTATTTGATTTTAGACGAAAGTCAATACATTAAAAATAAAGATTCTAAGATTTTTAAAGCCATAAATAAAATAAGTACGGGGCATAAAATTGCGCTGAGCGGTACGCCAATCGAAAATTCGCTGGACGATTTATGGTCGCAGATGCAGTTTATAAACCCTGATATTTTAGGAACGTACAATTTTTTCGCTGCCAACTTTAAAATTCCAATTGAGAAAAAACAGAATGAAGACGTTTTATCTGAATTAAAAAATCTGGTGCAGCCTTATATTTTGCGACGAACCAAAGAACAGGTTTTAAAAGATCTACCCGAATTATCAGAGCAGATTTACTATTGCGATATGGATCCTGATCAGGAAAAATTATACGAAAAAGAAAAATCGAAAGCCCGAAACTTTTTATTAAAAACAGATGGTTCTAGTCCGGATAAAATCAGCATTATCAATACGTTGATGAAGTTAAGACAATTGAGTAATCATCCAAAAATGGTAGATCAGGAATCTGAAATTGATTCCGGAAAATATATTGCGGTTACTAATTATCTGGAAAATTTGGTCAAAGCAAAACAGAAAGTAATCATTTTCAGCTCGTTTGTTACCAACTTAAATTTCTATACAGATTGGTGCAAAGAGAACAAAATAACCTACTGCCAAATTACCGGCGAAACTCCGGCAGACAAAAGAGAACAGCAGGTAAAACAGTTTCAGGAAAAAGAAGAGCCTTTATTGTTCTTTATTTCATTAAAAGCGGGAGGTGTTGGTCTAAATATTACCAAAGCTTCGTATGTTTTATTTTTAGATCCTTGGTGGAATCCTTTTGCAGAAAAACAAGGAGTTGGAAGGGCGCACAGAATTGGGCAGTTAAATAAAGTAAATGTGGTTCGTTTTATTTCTAAAAATACTGTCGAGGAAAAAATTATCAAACTGCAGGAAAACAAAAAACTATTGTCGGATTCGCTTTTAGAAGAAAGTTATATCAACGATGAAATTCAGGCAAATTTAGAGTACATTTTGAATTCTTAATCAAATTCCAATAAATTGGCATCTTAATACGTTTAATAAAATTCTTATATTTACAATCTTACAACGTAATAAGATGCCAAAATTTTTATATCAAAGCTTACTTGCGCTTTTTATTTTTACTTCGGCGAAAGCCCAGGAAATACAAACAGAAGTAGTTCCTCCATATAATATTAAAACCGCCACTTTTGTTCAGAATGGTAATAATGTCGTTCCGATCTTTGAACTGAATTCTACATTTGAATTTCAATTTGATGATTTGTTTGGTAACGAAGCTAATTATTATTTCGAAATTACGCATTGCGATTACAATTGGAAACCAAGCGATATTCCTAAAACAGATTATTTAAGAGGTTTTGACGGCCAGCGAATTATGGAATACGCCAATTCTTTTAATACACTTCAGGTGTATTCGCATTACCGACTTCCGTTTCCGAATCAATTTACAACGCAGATAAGATTATCAGGAAATTATATGCTGAAAATTTTAAATGAAGATAAAGAAGTCGTTTTATCCCGAAAATTTATTGTTTATGAGGAACATTGTACGGTTGGCGTGCAGGTAAAAAGAACGCGAAACCTCAGCAATATTGAGCATAAACAAAATCTTGATTTTACAATTGCCTCAAACGATATTACTTTTCAAACGCCTACACAAAATGTAAAAGTGCTTTTGCTGCAAAATGGAAATTTTAATACGGCTATTAAAAATATTGCGCCTCAATATACAATTGGAAATCAATTGGTTTACAAATACGATGCTGAAACACAATTCTGGGCAGGGAATGAATTTTTATACTTTGAAAATAAAGACATTCGGGCAGCAAATAATAACGTAGGCAGAATTGGTTCTAACAATGATATTTACAATGCTTATTTGTATACAAATAGAGCAAGAGGAAATCAGAACTATACCAATTATCAGGATGTAAACGGCAATTTTGTGGTGAAGAACATAAACGGTTCTGACAACACCATCGAAGCCGATTATGCCTGGGTTTATTTTACACTTTCGGCGCCGGCCTTTCAACTCAACAAAGACATTTATATTACGGGAATGTTCAATAATTACAGCCTTTCGCCAGAATATAAAATGGACTATAATACAGATAAAGCGGTATTTGAAAAAGCAGTAATGATCAAACAGGGTTTTACTAATTTTCAATATACGGTTGCTGATAAAAAAGGAAATATCGATTTTGAAAATGCTGTTGATGGCAATTTTTATCAGACAGAAAATGAATACACTATATTAGTTTATTACAGAGAAAGTACAGATCGTTATCAAAGAGTTATAGGAAAAGGCAATGCAAACTCAATAAACATCGTTAATTAAAACATTGTTAAGGTTTTAGGAATCCTAGTTTTTTTTCGTAGCTTTGTACCTATAACGCACACAGATTTACTAGGTTAGTATGGTTTCTCAAATTACACGAGGCATAAAAATATCGGTTTTAACTAGTTTTGAAGGTACTTACTTCAAGAACTACAAGATTCACTTTGCTTTTAGTTATGTGGTTACAATCGAAAACCACAGTAAAGATTCTGTTCAGTTAACTTCTCGTCACTGGGAAATTTTCGATTCTCTAAATGATCTTGATATTGTTGACGGTGAAGGCGTTATTGGTAAAAAACCGGTTTTAAAACCAGGCGAAAATCACACTTACAGCTCGGGTTGTTTATTATCGTCTCCTTACGGTGCCATGAAAGGTCATTTTAATATGATCAATTTCACTACAACCAAAACATTCAAAGTTATTGTTCCTACTTTTAGAATGTGTGCTCCTTTTGCATTGAACTAATTCAGCGTTTTATTTCTACTACTTCTTCCTTTGTAATGGCATACACTTGGTCATTTTCTTCGGGAATTAAGTAAAAATTGCCTGTAAATTCTCCAAAAGAAGGAAAAATCAATTGATGCGGTTTTCTAAAAAAGCAGGACAAACTCAAAAATTGTCTTCCTAATCCTTTTAGTTTTATTCCGGGGTGAATGTGTCCGCAAAAATTAAAAAAGTTTTCTCGCGTTGTGGGGTGATGTGTAAGCAGAAAATCGTTGATTATTAATTCTTCGTAAATTTCGATATTTAAATCGGCGTAGTTTTTTTTTGAAATGATATCATGATTGCCTTCAATTAAAATAATCTGCTGTGAAACCGTTTTAGTCCAATCTGCAAAAAAGTTCCATTCGTTATTGATTTTACTGTGGAATAAATCTCCTAGAAAAATAATCGTTTCTGCATCAAATAAATTTAAAACTTCGTTTAATCTCGCAAAGTTTTCCAAAACAGCTTTTTCCGGAATCGCCATTCCGTGTTTTCTAAAATGCGCAATCTTCCCTAAATGCAAATCAGAGATTAGGAGCATCTTTTTTTCTTCCCAAAAAGCAGCACCGGATTGATGCAAAACTAAATTTTGATTGTTGATACTAATTTTCATATTGTACTTATTTCATGTAACTCGCTGTCATTTTTTTAATTCTTTCCTGCAATGTTTCGCTGGATATTTTTTCGCGTAATCGATCTGTAATTATCGGGAAACTAAACGGAGTTGGTTTTTTACATTGCTTCCAGACAATCGTCTGGTTATTTATTCTTTCCATGGCCTGAATCAAACGTCCTTCTTCTAACTGATGCTCAAAGGTTTCTGTATAAGCCTGCTGTAATAATAAATTATCGGGTTCGTAATCCCTAAAAACTTCAAAAAGCAGTTGTGAACCACTTTGTAAGTGTTTCGTTTTAACTGGCTTTCCGGGCATTCCGGTAAAAACCAAACCCGCGATAACGGCAATATCACGAAACTTTCGACGCGCCATTTCGGTTGAGTTTAAACTTTTCTGCAAATCATGATGAACATATTCTGTCGTGAACAAATTATTATCAAAAACAGACTGCATATCAATTTCCTGATCTGAAAGAAGTTCGAATCCGTAATCGTTATAAGCCAGCGAAAAAGTGATTGGTGACAATAAACTGATTCGATACGAAATTAAACTGGCCATTGCTTCGTGAACATAACGGCCTTCAAAAGGATAAAAAATGGCATGAAAACCTTCGCGTGTTTTAAAGGTTTCAATTAAAAACTCATCATTATTAGGCACAATACTTTCCTTTCTTTGTCTGTCAAAAATTGGTTTTAATGCTTTTAATTCGGGAGTTAGATTGTCTGTATTAGCTGCATATAATTCTTCCCGCAGCAATTCACTCATTTGCGCTGATAACGTCATTCGTCCTCCCATCCAGCTTACTACCCGCGCTGTTTTTTTAGGATCGGCTTTTCGAACTAAAACCTGCATATTTTTAATTTGAAATAATTCGAGCCGCCTTCCGGCAAAAGTAAAAACATCGCCTCGTTGTAATTTTGAAGCAAACCATTCTTCGATTGTGCCGATAAAACCGCCGCTTAAAAACTTCACATTCAAAACGGCATCGCCCACAATCGTTCCCATTTGCATACGGTGATGCATGGCAATAAAACGACTGTTAATTTTAAAACGTCCGTCGGCTTCAATTTCTACTTTTTTAAATTCGTCATAGGCTTGTAAACTCTGACTTCCGTTTGTAATAAAATTTAAAATCCAATTCCAGTTTTCTTTGGTTATGTTTTGATAACAAAATGTTGTTTTGACTTCTTCGTAAATTTTATCCGGAAAAAATCCGTCAGAAACGGCCAGTGTATTAAGATATTGCACCAAAACATCCCAGCTGTTTAAATACGGCATTCGATCTTCGACAACGGTTTTAGCAACTGCTTTTTTTAATGCCGAAGCTTCGATTAATTCCATAGCATGCGTTGCCAGAAAATAAATCACACTTTCTTTTCCCGGCTGGTGTCCGCTTCTTCCTGCTCTCTGCAAAAAACGCGCAACACCTTTTGGACCTCCAACCTGAATAATGGTTTCAACAGGTGCAAAATCGACACCAAGATCTAAACTCGAAGTACAAACTACGACTTTTAATTCTTCGTTTCTAATCGCGTCTTCCACCCACAAACGGGTTTCTCTGCTGATACTTCCGTGATGCATCGCCATTTCGCCCGCAAATTCCGGATATCTCTCTAAAATAGCCTGAAACCAAATTTCGCAGGTAGAGCGTACATTGGTAAAGATTAAAGTGGTTTTACTTTTCCGAATAATTTTGGCAACCTCATCAATTAAATGCAAACCCATGTGTCCGCGCCACGGATAGGTTTCCATTTTTTCAGGTAGAATCGATTCTATCTTGATTTTTTTATTGATGTGCGCTTTAATCAAAACGGAGTTTCTATAAGCTTCAGTATTATGACCTAATAAAACTTCTTGAGCCAATTCGAGATTTCCAATAGTGGCCGAAATTCCCCAGATTCGCATTTTGGTTGCAATCGTTTTTAATGTCGAAAGCGCCAATTCCATTTGCACACCGCGTTTGGTTCCCATTAATTCGTGCCATTCATCAACCACGATCGCGCCACAATTGGCTAACGTTTTTTCGTATTGTTTGGATGCCAAAAGAAGCTGTAAACTTTCGGGCGTTGTAATTAAAAGATCGGGCATTTTATTTTTCTGCTTTGTTCTTTCGCTTTGCGAAGTATCCCCAGACCGAATTCCAACGGTTAACGGCAAATCTAAATCTGTAATAATTCGTTCTGCTGCTTGTTTTATTTCTACAGAAAGTGCTCGCAAAGGCGTAATCCAAATGGCTTTTAATCCGGGTTTATGTTTGCTTTTATAATCGGGATTTTTTTTTATGTAATCGAGCACTACAGGAAACCATAAGGCATAGGTTTTTCCGCTTCCTGTCGGCGCGTTTAACAAACCGTTTTTTCCCTGCAGGAAAGCAGTCCAGGTTTGCGTCTGGAATGGAAAAGATTTCCAACCCTGACTTTTAAACCAGTTTTCGGCTAATACATATAATTCGTCCCTATTCATTTTTTTTCAGGTTCAAAGTTGCAAAGGCTCAGAGGGACAAAGTTTAGCTGTTTCCTGTTTTTTTTCTTTGAAACTCTGTTGCTTTGTCCCTTTGAACCTTTTGCGATTTTTTTAGGTTCAAAGCTGCAAAGGCTCAGAGGGACAAAGTTTAGCTGTTTCCTGTTTTTTTTCTTTGAAACTCTGTTACTCTGTCCCTTTGAACCTTTTACGAAATCATATTTTTTAAATCTTCAATAGAATTGGCTTCTTCTATTTTTTTGTCTTGCCTCCATCTCAAAATTCTTGGAAACCGAGTAGCAATACCGCTTTTATGTCTTTTGGAAAGAGAGATGCCTTCAAAACCAATTTCAAAAACCAATTGCGGTGTTACGCTTCGAACTGGGCCAAAACGCTCTAAAGTATTTTTCTTTATAAAATCATCGACTTTTCTAAATTCGGCATCGGTTAAACCGGAATAGGCTTTCGCGAAAGTGACGAGTTCTTTTTCGCCATTCTCATTGTTCTGCCAAAGCGCAAAAGTATAATCGGTAAACAAATTCGAGCGTCGACCGTGTCCGCGCATCGCGTAGGTCAAAACGGCATCGATTACCAAAGGTTCAATTTTCCATTTCCACCAATCTCCTTTTTTTCTTCCTACCTGATAAGGCGACGTATTTCGTTTTAACATCAAACCTTCGCTTTTCATTTCGCGGGCACGCTCTCTTTCCTTTGCCACATCTTCCCATGAAGTTAAGGAAATCTTTTCTGAAAGTCGAAATGATGTTGTTAAGTCTTTTATTTCATTATATAAATCTTCCAACAATTTCCTTCTATCTATATACGGTAAATTCCGAATGTCTTTTCCTTCCCATTCTAAAATATCATACGCTTTTAAGATTACAGGAACTTTTTCCAGCAGATTTGCCGATATGGTTTTACGCCCAATTCTGGCCTGTAAATCATTAAAAGTTCCGATTTCATTTTCTGGAAAAGCCAGGATTTCGGCATCAATTACAGTTCCGTTTGGAATAATGCCGAGAAAAGATTTAAATTCCGGATATTTATCGGTAACCAGCTCCTCGCCTCTTGACCAAACATAAATTTCATCATCGCGAATAATGGTTTGCGAACGAATTCCGTCCCATTTATGCTCAACAGACCAATCTTCGGGGTTTCCTAAATCTTCGACTTCACCTTCAATTGGATACGCGAGATAAAACGGATAAGGTTTTGATAAATAATCGGAACTCTTTTCATCCAGAATCAATTCCTGAAATGTAATGGTATTTGGATTCCAATTTCCCATTAATTTGTAGGCCAATGCATCTTCATCAACATTTTCTGCTTTTGATAAGGCTCGTGTCATCAATTTTTGGCTTACGCCGATTCTGAAGCTTCCTGTAATTAGTTTGGTAAAAACAAAGCGTTCGTAATAATTTAAGGCAACCCAATTTTCATGCAGATATTCTTTTTTCTCTTGATCGGTTTTCTTTTTTAAAGCGATGATTTCCTGTAGAAATTCGGTTAAACTTTTATCGGAATGTTCTTTTGTAGCTGGAATTATCAAGGCAATGGTTTCAGCCAAATCACCCACAATATGATAACTTTCTTCAAAAAGCCACAACGGAATATTCGCCAATTCATTTGCCCAAAGCCGTAACAAGGTCGTATTAACAGGTCTTGCAGGACGACGATGCGAGAGAATGGCAATTGTCCATACTTTATCTTCCGGCGATGCATTTTTAAAATACGTCGTCAAAGCATCAACTTTTACGTTCGTTTTGTTCGAACTGTCAAGCGTTTTTATAAGTTGGGCAAAATTTTTCATCTCCTTTAATTTTCAGAAATAATCGAAGTTTCACTTTGATCTGCTTCGGTTTCTTTTTCTTCTTTTTCCATTTCCGCAGTTTCACCTTCATATTGTGTTTTTTCGGTTCTGGCGTCGTAACCTAATTCTCTTAAATATTTGGCAAAAATATCGGTATAACCATGCGTGCAGATTACGCGTTCTGCGCCCGTTGCTTTGACGCTTTCTAATAAAGAATGCCAGTCGCAGTGATCGCTTAAAACAAATCCTTTGTCAATGGCACGCCTGCGTCGTGCACCGCGAAAAGCCATCCATCCGCTTGCTGCTCCGGTTACAAAAGGCGTCATTTTTCTAATCCAGATACTTCCGTGCGCACTTGGCGGGGCGAGAACGATATTCCCTAAAAGCGCTTCTCTTTTTGTTTCTCTGGTAATTAATTCGGTTGGAGGAAAATAAACCATTGGACGTAAAACATTCGTCATATTTTCTATCGCGCCGTGGGTATATATTTTTCCAATATCAGTATCTAAATATTTTAAAAGTCTTTGTGCTTTTCCTAAAGAATATCCAAAGAGAATTGAAGTTCTTCCTTCGGCTTTATTCTCAGCCCACCAATTATTGATTTCCGAAATTACTTCGGCTTGCGGTGTCCAGTTAAAAGCAGGTAATCCGAAAGTGCATTCGGTTATAAAAGTGTCACATTTTACGACTTCATAAGGTGTTGAAATTCCGTCGTCTTCGGTTTTATAATCTCCGGTAAAAACCCAGACTTCGCCTTTATGCTCTACTCTTATCTGCGAACTGCCTATAATATGTCCAGCAGGATGAAGTGAAAATTTCACGTTATTGATCACAAAGGTTTCTCCCCACTCTTTTCCGGTAACATTGATCTCGCCTAAACGATGACGAATTATAGGAATATTGGTATGATGGGTAATGTAATTTTGATGTCCCCAGCGCGAATGATCGGCATGTCCGTGTGTAATGATGGCGTTTTTTACAGGACGCCATGGGTCAAGATATACATCGGCCTGCTGGCAGTAAATACCTTTGTCATTAAAAGCTAAAAGGGGAGTTTTCATAATCGTACATTTAAAAAACATCTTTTCAGAAGTACCTCAAATTTAAACCTTTATAAGAAGCTGCATTTTACAACTTCATATGATTAGTTTATTAAATTACAACTTTTTAGTATTGTATTGTGATTTAATCAAATTATCATTTGTACTTTTGTAGAAAATTAAACAATTCGTAAATTTTAAAACAATTTATCCCATGTTAAAAGGATTCTTTCATGTACCAAAAGCGGTAAATGAACCTGTAAAAGGTTACGCACCGAACTCACCAGAAAAAGCAGCTGTTCAAGCAGCGTACACCACAATGTGGAATTCTCAAATTGACGTTCCATTACACATTGGAAGCGAAGAAATTAGAACTGGAAATACAAAAAATATTACAGCTCCTCATGATCACAAACACGTAGTTGGAAAGTATCATTTAGCTGAAAAACAACATATCGAAAAGGCAATTGCAAATGCTCTTGAATCAAGAAAAGCGTGGGCAAATATGGCATGGGAACAACGTGCTGCTATTTTCTTAAAAGCAGCTGAATTAATTGCTGGTCCTTACAGAGCACGTATTAATGCTGCTACTATGATTGGTCAATCTAAAAATATTCACCAGGCTGAGATTGATGCTTCTTGTGAATTAATTGACTTTTTACGTTACAATGTTGAGTTTATGACTCAAATCTACAACGATCAGCCAAAATCTGATTCTTCTGTTTGGAACCGTGTAGAATACAGACCTCTTGAAGGTTTTGTTTACGCTATTACTCCTTTCAACTTTACTGCTATTGCTGCAAACCTTCCTGCAAGTGCTGCTATGATGGGTAATGTTGTAATTTGGAAACCAAGTGACAGCCAAGTATTCTCTACAAAAATTATTCTTGATGTTTTCAAAGAAGCTGGTGTTCCTGACGGAGTTATCAATGTAGTTTTTGGTGATGCTTTAATGATTACGGATACTGTTTTAGCAAGCCGTGATTTTGCCGGAGTTCACTTTACAGGTTCAACTCACGTATTTAAAGATATCTGGGCAAAAAATGGAGCAAACATCCACAATTATAAAACATACCCAAGAATCGTTGGTGAAACTGGTGGTAAAGATTTTATCATTGCACACCCAAGCGCAAACGTAAAACAAGTTGTTACAGGAATTACTCGTGGTGCTTTTGAATTTCAAGGTCAAAAATGTTCTGCTGCATCTAGAGCTTATATTCCTCAAAGTTTATGGCCAGCTGTAAAAGAACAATTAATTACTGATGTAAAATCGATGAAAATGGGTTCTCCGGAAGATTTCGGAAACTTTATTACAGCAGTTATCCACGAAGGTTCTTTTGACAAATTAGCAAGTTATATCGATCAGGCTAAAAAAGATGCTGATGCTGAAATTATCGTTGGAGGAAATTATGATAAGTCTGTTGGATACTTTATTGAGCCAACGGTTATTGTAACTACAAATCCAAAATATACTACAATGGAAACTGAGTTGTTTGGACCAGTTATTACGATTTATGTTTACGAAGATGCTAAATGGGAAGAGACTTTAGAATTAGTAGATACTACTTCTGAGTACGCTTTAACCGGAGCCGTTTTCAGCCAGGATCGTTATGCTGTTGAAGTGGCTACAACTAAATTACAAAATGCTGCCGGTAACTTCTACATTAATGACAAACCAACCGGAGCGGTTGTTGGAATGCAGCCATTTGGGGGCGCAAGAGCTTCTGGAACTAACGATAAAGCAGGTTCTGCATTAAACTTATTACGTTGGGCTTCTCCAAGAACTATTAAAGAAACTTTTGTAACTCCAGAAGATTACAGATATCCTTTCTTAGGTTAATTTTTGTTTCAAGTTTCAAGTTTCAAGTTTGAAATTTGTCAATATAAAAAAGCCGAATCTTAATAAAGATTCGGCTTTTATTTTTTATTCAACTTCTTCCTTTTTTCTTCAAATAATTCATCTATAATAAAAATTGTAGTATTTTTCCTATTTACTTAATTTTCAGCATGATGCATCCTTAAAATACCCTATTTTGCTATTTTTTAAACTTTTTGGTCTGCAAAAAGATAATGCGTCGGTATAATTTTGCCCTTACCAAAATCATTAAAATTATATACATAAAATATTAGACTTATGAGAAATCTAAACAACGTTCCGAAAGTAATTTCAGAGTCAAGAAGCATTGGTCATGCTATCGATTTTAAATGGACAAAAAAGAAAATAAATCAACTGCTGGATCCATTAGAAGGAAACGAAGAGTTAGAAAAAATCTTAATACAAATTAACCATAAAGGTTCTGTAGGGCTAACTGCCGCACTTTTAGAATGGGTATACTGGCGCTTTACAGGATATACACAAACTGTCAATGATACTCAAAAACGTATTGAAGCGCTTTGGTGTTCTATTAATAACCGCGAACAAACAAATCCTTTGTTGTTTGATACTGATCTCAACCTATCTGCGACAGGTTCTGTAAATGGCGCGTTATGGATTGCCTTAATGAATGTGAGAATGATCGATGTAAGATACAGAAAAGGTTCTTACTTTTTACAAGAAGAACTTGTGGGATTGATTTTATTGGCACGCCATATAACACCTAAAAAGAAAATTTTTGACAAATGGTTCAGTCAAATTATAACTGAATTAGCTGCTCTATATCCTTGTCCTTATAGAAATGCAACATTAGATCAAACGGATGAAGCTGTTTATGATTCTTCAAACGAACCTGTAATTTGCCGTGAATTCTTCTTCGATTCTGAATTTAAGCATAGTATTGAAGCATCTGAAAATGCAATCCATAATTTCATCGATAATTTAGATCTTAAAGCAAATCCTTTTTTAGATTTTTCAAGAAAGGCATCTTAGTAATTTTTAATTCAAAAAAATACCCCGAAGAAAATCTTTTCGGGGTATTTTTATTTAAACCTTAAACTTTAAAGGAAGATGTACTACTTTTTTGGTTTCAAAAAATTCATCTTCAAATATTGCGGCTAAATCATACAATGTCGCTTTTGGAAAATCTTTTAATTCATCGGCTAAATCTCCTCCTTTTAAATATAAGATTCCATTTTTTAAAGTATGCTTGTGCTGCTTTTTGATTTTATCGTGTATCCAGGAAACAAAATCCGGCATATTGGTTACGGCTCGGCTTACAATAAAATCGAAATCTCCTTTTACCAGTTCAGCACGCTTTTGTTCTGCTTTTACGTTTTTTAATTCTAATGCATCCACAACTCCTTGAACCACTTTTATTTTCTTTGCAATAACATCAATCAAATAAAAACGAGTTTCAGGAAAAAGAATCGCTAACGGAATTCCGGGAAAACCGCCTCCGGTTCCAACATCTAAAACTGTTGCTCCGGGCTCAAACTTCATGATTTTCGCAATTCCTAACGAATGCAAAATATGTTTTGTGTATAACGAATCAATGTCTTTACGCGAAATAACATTGATTTTCTCATTCCAATCGTGGTATAAAAAGTCTAATTTTTGAAATTGTTCGATTTGAAGATCGGTCAAATCAGGAAAATATTTCAATATCTCATCCATTGCTGTAAATTTTTAACAAAAGTACTACTTTACGATTGAAATATTTAACTCAATTTTGCAAATTGAGAATTTATAATAATTACCTTTGAAA
>Ga0157370_10005574_pt1 | contig 14108 bp, 15 predicted proteins | sample C35metaG_FD_113463 | JGI IMG/M metagenome (GOLD analysis project Ga0157370, IMG submission 113463) | Corn rhizosphere microbial communities from Kellogg Biological Station, Michigan, USA - C3-5 metaG | ecosystem: Host-associated > Plants > Roots > Rhizosphere > Soil | place: USA: Michigan...
ACTACTGCTCAAAAGGTGGCGGCGCTGAAGGATGTCACGCTGCCCTTTGTTGCGCCGCCTTTCAACCAGATAACCTTGAACATTAGCGGCGGTCAGCGAATTTGCGTGGTTGGCCCGAATGGCTGTGGTAAATCGACCCTGCTGAAAGTATTGGCAGGCCTGCTGCCGCCGATATCCGGCCTGCGCGAAGCATGGGTCAACATGGCTTATCTTGACCAGCGGCTCTCCTGCCTTGATCCACAACGGACGGTGCTCGAGCAGCTGCTCGAGGTGAACTCCGTCACTGGGGAGTCCCAGCTGCGTATGCAGCTTGCTCAGCTTGGATTAGACGCCAGTCGCGCGCTGCTCCCCTGCGCGCGACTCAGCGGTGGCGAACAGCTCAAAGCCGCGCTGGCAAAGGTGATTTATGCCAGCTCGCCCGCCGATTGCCTGCTGCTCGACGAGCCGAGCAACCATCTGGATCTTCCTTCGCTGGCGGCGCTGGAAGCTTTGCTCAATCAGTATCAGGGAACACTGCTGGTGGTGTCGCACGACGAGGCGTTTCTGGCGCAGATTGGGTTAACCCATTGGCTGGTGGCGGGGGAGAAAGGCTGGGAGCTCATTCATCATCTAAATCCCGTATGACATTCATATTTATACGCAATTTGACTGATACATTTATGGCGAGATAGTTTTTAATGATAACTAAACCAAAATCTATTGGAGTCGTGAATGAGCAATATCAGCGTTGAGTATGTCGATTATCAGGTTGCAGGGCAGGATTTACAGGGCTGTGTGGTGTTCCCAAAAGGGGCAAAAAACCAGCCGGGCGTTCTGTTAGCCCCAAACTGGATGGGCGTGGCCGACGTGGCAATCAACACCGCGAAATCCGTGGCTGAAAAAGGCTATGTGGTGTTCGTCGCTGACCTGTACGGCGCGAAGGTTCGCCCAACCAATGGTGATGAAGCGGCCGCGGCGATGATGGCGGTGAAAGACCAGCCCGCCGAGCGTCAACGCATGCAAGGCGCGCTTGACGCGCTGCTGGCCCAACAGCACGCGCCAGTTAACGTCGCAAAAGTGGCGGCTATTGGTTTCTGCTTCGGCGGCCACTGCGTGCTCGAACTGGCCCGCAGCGGCGCTAAACTCAACGCCTTCGTGACTTTCCACGGCGGGTTAGACACCAAAGACACCGACGGCGCGAAGAACATCAGCGGCTCCGTGCTGGTGTTGAACGGCGCAGAAGATCCATTGATTCCAGCAGAGCAAATTTCTGGCTTTGTTGAAGAGATGAAAGGTCACCACGTTGATTGGCAGCTCATTAACTACGGCGGCGCGGTTCACTCCTTCACCGACCCAACCGCCAACGTTCCCGGCATGAGCCAGTACAATGAGAAAGTCACCCACCGCGCCTTCGCTCAAATGTACCAACTGTTTGCTGACGTGCTGTAAGGTTTGATTCGGCCCCATTTTGGGGCTGTTTCTAATGTGCCGTCTGAGCCTGAGTGTGGGACGACGGCACAACGCTTGAAAGATCGACTCTTTCCCGAGCTTTGCTGAGGTCATACGTTGCCTGCATTGCCAGCCAAAGGCGGGCCGCGATACCTAGACCCACTTCGAGCCGTAATGCCATTTCAGGAGTAATTGCTGTCTTACCCGCAGCGGCCTTGCTCAAGGCTGAGGGAGATACGCCCAAATCTTTCGCCAATGAGCGAAGCGAGATCCCGTAATCTTCAAGATATTCAGTGATCAAGCCGCCCGGATGCAGAGGGGTGAGCATAGCCATTAGTGATAATCCTCTAAATTTAATATGTAGGCGTCACCGTCTTTGAATTCGAATGTTATTCGCCAGTTAGCGCGAACCGTTATCGAGTAAAGGTTTTGTTTGTCGCCTTTCAGTGAGTGAAATTTAAAGCTAGGATAAAATTTGAACTCTTCTACCGTTACTGCTTCATCAAGTACCAGTAACCGAAGTTTTATACGTTCTGCATCCTTGGCTTGTACTCCACTAGCGTCGTCTTTCTGGTAGAGCTTTTGCAGCCCCTTGTGCTTCCAGCTTTTAATCACGTGACCTTCCCTGTTTCCCGTAAAGAAACATCATATCACCTGTTTCCCAAAAAGAAACACTTTCTACCAAATTGCTATCTTCTCCATCAATCCACAAAAAAACCCGCCGAAGCGGGTTTTTACTTTTAAGACTCAGTACAACCTACTTGCCAATTTCTGACATGACTTTCACGTCGGTCTGGGCAATTTGGCGCTCTTTCCCCCAGGCATCCTTGTACTTGATTAGCCCGGTATCCCGGTCAACTCTTGGTTTGCCTTCGCTGACTATCGTTCGCCCATCGTTGGTTTGAATGGCGTAATTGCTAGAACAGCCTGCGAGTAAGGCGGTAAGAACTAACGCTGATGCAACTAGATAACGTCTCTTCATAACTCACTCCTTGTTGTTAAGTCTGTATAAGGTTTAGCACAGCTTAAGAAATGAGCCAGATAATCGGGCGATTTATCCTGAAGTTTTCGACACCGCGCCAGAGAACTGGCTAAACGCCGAGGGTGGCTGACCGAGCATTTTGCGGAACATGGTTGAGAAAGCCGCCGGGCTGTCATAACCCATGTCTAGCGCAATAGTGGTAATGGGTACTCCTGCGGCGAGCCTGGAAAGTGCCAGCACCACGCAGACCCTTTGTCGCCATTGCAGGAAGGACATCCCGGTCTCTGCCCGAAATTGGCGGTTGAAGGTGCGCTCACTGATGTGCAGCTCCTCTGCCCAGTGGCTGGGTAGGGTGTGGATATTCGGCTGCTGAAGAAACCCCTGACACAGCTTCGCTAGCGCAGTTTGGCGCGGAAAGGGGATATGCAGCGGCAGGGTGGGCGCACGAGTGATCTCATGCATCATCAGGTTGACCAGCGCATCGTCCCGGCCGAAGGCTGCGTATTCCAACGGCATATCCACGGCATCCAATAGCAGCTGGCGCAAAAGCGGGGGAATGGCGATCACTTCGCACTGCTCGCCGTTTCTGGGGGCGGCGGAAGGTTCGATATACAGACTCCGCGTGCTGACGCCGAGCATCACCACTTTGTGTGGTGTTTCGGCGGGTATCCACACCGCGCTTTGCTGCGGCACCACCCAGCTGCCGTGCTGCGTAGACACCTCCATCACGCCCGGCGCGCCGTAGAGCAGCTGAGCCCGCCTATGGCTGTGCCAGGCCAGTTGAGTGCCGTAGGCGTAGTCTGTGCGGATGGCAACCACCGGGCGCGGAGTGGCATCCAGCTGATTAATCGAAACGTTGTGCACGCAGAGTTCTCATATTGGCTGAAACAAAAACATTATTGACTGAGTAACGAAAGCAGGACAAGACTCGACTGCTTAAAGTAAGGCCTGTTTATCAACTTCGGGCTTATCCTCATGTTCACCTTGTACTTCACGCTGGCGCTGTTCGGCTTTCTGGCCGGGATCACCACGCTATTATTTGGTTTTGGCGGTGGTTTCATCATCGTGCCGCTGCTGTATCGCACCTTGCTTACCCTCTACGGCCCAGATAGCCCGATAGGCCACGCAGCAATGCACATTGCGGTGGCGACCTCGACCTGCGTGATGATTGTCACCTCGGCGATGGCAACCCGCCGCCACTGGCGCAGGGGCAATTTGATTCTCGGCTTGGCGTGGCCGCTGGCGGGCTATATCGCCCTTGGCGCGGTGGCCGGTTCTTTACTAGCCAATGCCACCAACGGCGGGGTGATTCGCTGGCTCTTTGTGGCCTATCTGGCGCTGACTATTGCCGACGGTTTGTTGCGAAAAGGGTTTATTTCTCAACAAGCTAGGACAGTTCTCCATCAGCCAACGGCGGGGAAAACTGCGCTAATCGGGGTGGTCATTGGCGCGATCGCCACTTTTCTTGGCGTGGGGGGAAGCGTGATGACGGTGCCAATGATGCGTCGCCGAGGACTAAGTATGAATATCGCGACGGCAATGGCGAACCCTCTGAGTATGCCGGTGGCGATAGTCGGCACCTTGACCTACATGATAGCCGCGCCGGGCGCTGCTTCGCTGCCGGGACACTGGTATTGGGGTTATGTCGACATGCTGGCGTTTGTGGTGCTACTCGCGGGGTCATGGCTGGGAATGCAGACGGCGACGCCGTGGGTGGGGCGCATTCCCGACAAGCTGCACGCCAGAATTTATCTGGTGCTGTTGACGCTGGTTTTGCTCACCATGGCATTTTAACAATGAAAAAGAGAGAATATTGCTATCCTCTCTCTGGGTTGGTTTACCGGCGATGTAAAGCCATTATCTCAATGGACGTTGATCGCTAAACACGGCGCGTGGCTGAGTGCGTCGGCCCAGAGCACCCATGGCACCGGCAAGCACGGCCTCAACAATCAGTAAGAAGAAGGCGAACCAGCTGGCTTTTGCGGTGGCAGCAGCGGCTTTATCGGCTGCTTCACGGGCTTTTTGCTCGGCTTGCTGTTTCAACTCTTCATATTTCGCACGGGCTTGTTGATAGCTTTTCTCGGTCTGAGCGACAATCTGTTCAACTTCCTGATCGCTTTTCCCTGTACGCGCTTTAATGATATTTTTCAACGCCTCACGGTCAGCAGCCTGGAATGTACTTTCGTTGCGCTGAACTAAACCTTTAATAAAGTTTACGACGTCTGTGTCGGCTGTTTGTGGATGATTAGCCGTATTTGCAGCTTGATTTTGGGCATTGTTAACTTCGCCCTCAGCTTTATTTTGCAAATTCTCAGGTTGTAATTCCGGCTTGCCGGTTTGGCGCAGGGTCGTCTCCAGTTCATTCTGCAAACTGTCGAGATTAATATTATTTTCTCCCAGTTTGTCTTTCACCATCTGAGTGACCGGCGGTGCGGCGGCGGATATTCCACTGCCCAAGGTTTGCAGCCCACTGCCTACCACGCTGGCTGCGCCGCTCACTGCGCTATTAACCACAACAACCAGGAACCAGAGGCTGATTAATGTATTGACCCCAAACATTAATACACCGTGCAAAGCCCCTTCGCGCTGCGCCAGTCGGCCACTGGCGTAACCCCCGGCAGCAATGGAAATCAGCATGCTGAGGCCGGTCCAAATAAGGGCTCCAGTACCAATGCCGTCCAACGGATTTTGCTCTTTCAGTGGGTCAATGGTGCTGGCCCCCACTGCAGTACCTAAAATAGATAACAGTAAATAAACCACAATAGAAATAATGACGCCGGCGAAAATAGCGCTCCACGAAATACGTTTTAATGGCACACCATTTACCGGTTCTACATAAGCTTCATTGTAATGAGCCGATGTAGGAGCAGAATGATCGTTCATAGACTCTCTCCCTTTATTGCCGTACTTTTCATCTTTGAATGTTCGAGCGCGCATTCACTGTTCGTGCGCCATGTCACTAATTCCACGTCAAGCGATCACGTTGTATTAGCTGACTTAATGTTAGTCAGAGATTGAGAATTGCACCAACAAATCTTTACTTAAGCAAAATTAGCAGAATATGTTTCGATAACTCTATGAATTCATGCCCAAATAGAACTAACAGATAAAGTGTGGATATCAATGAAATCCTGCTGCTGGCTAATTAGGACAATAAAATTCAATAAATAAAGTCTGTTTTGCTGAGTTGGGATTTTTGTTATTGCAGGGCATAATCGCGACATTCTCAGCAAAGGAGTGCGGTAAACATGAGGGAGAAAGTCAGGACACTCAGCCTGATATTTTGCAGCGCGCTGATATTCAGCGGCTGCACGCCGCCGCCTTTTTCTCAGGCACTGCGCGATTTCTCTCGCCTATTGGACAATGCCCCTGTTCAGGGGCAGGTTTCACTCAACCCGCTGCGCCAGCTCGATCCTCTACTATTGCGGCCTGCCTCTCTGTATCCGCAATTCAGCGAGATGCCCGTGCCAGCGCTCTCGACGCTTTACCATTACAGCCAGCACTGTTCGGGCACTTTCGCAGGGATTCCGCCAGCTTTTCAACAATTCGAACGCGCGCAGTGCCAGCAAACCGAATTGCCGGAGCAGTGGTTTGCGGCTCACCCGATCTATCCACTGGGGGGCAGCAGCGCGTGGCACTATCTTCAGCGCCATCCGTCCGAGTCGGGGCGAATGCAAGCCTACCTGCACGTGCGTGAAAGACCTCAGGCATTGGGCGGCGTGGGGCAGTTATCGGATGACAACCTCGACGCGCTGGCGAATGGGCAAAACTGGCTGATGCAGGATGGCATTTTATGGCGGCAGCAGCCCCAGCGCTGGGTGCGCTATGCGCCTGACGTGTGGCAGCCGCTGGCTAAGCAGGCAGGCATTTCGCTGGTGGAAGCCGGAGGGCGATGCGATGTGGCGCTGGGCACGCTTTGTGCCAATCCGGTGAGCAGCTATGCCAGCAGTTGGCGTGTTTTGCTGGCCTTCGCTCTGCTTCTGGCGCTGTTGGCGTTAGGTTGGACAGGCTGGCAGCGGCGGCTTTTACAGCAGCGTCAGCGGTTTATTGTGCAAATGCTCACCCACGAATTACGCACCCCGATCAGCCAATTGGGTAATGTGGTGGAGCACTTCCGCCGCGACTTTGACACCCTGTCACCCGATGCGCAGGCCAGATTCGGCGAGCTGGCCGATAGCGTACAGCGCATGCGCCAGATGGCTGAAGCCAGCCGGCATTATCTTGCCGGGGACGGCGTGCGCGACCTGCTGGAAGCGCCATCAAAAATAGCCTTAAGCGATTGGCTGTGGCATATCGCTCAGGCACATCCTGACCTGATATTTTGCCTTGATAGCGACCTTGAGGTTGAACTGCCGCTGTATTGGTCCAGCCTGTGCCTGAACAACTTGCTCGATAACGCATTTCGCCACGGCAAACCGCCGGTGCGCCTTTGCGCCAGTTGCCGCAACGGGCGGCTGATTCTCGAGGTAAGCGACGCCGGAAATCTTGGCGTTAATAGTCTGCCGCAGCTGCGCCGTCAGCTCTCTTCCCGCGCGGGAATGGGGCTGGGTCTGAGCATTGTTCAGCGCGTGGCTCGCAGATTACGCGGAAAACTGACCCTCAGCGGCCCGCCGACTACCTTCACCCTGGAGCTGCCTTGTGAACAGTAAACGCCACGACCAACTGCTGCTTATCGAAGACGATCCCGCGCTGGGGCAGGGGTTGCAAGCCTTTTTGCAGCAGGAAGGCTTTAGCTGCCAGTGGCTGAGTGAGATAAGTCAGGTAGAGCGTCACTGGCATCTGGCTGACCTGGTGATCCTCGACCGGCAATTTCCCGACGGCGACAGTCTGAGATTTTTACCCAACTGGCTGGCGAAAAAAGCGCTGCCGGTGATTGTGCTGACCGCCCGCGTCAATGTGGAAGACCGGGTTGCCGGTCTGGAAGCCGGGGCGCGAGATTACCTCAGCAAGCCTTTTGCCCACGTCGAGCTGTTGGCGCGAATTCGCGCACAGCTACGGCCACTGGGGGAAGGGCAACTGGGCAGCGGCGAGCTGCTGCTTTTTCCTTCTCGGCAATCGGCCAGCTGGCAGCAAAACGAGGTGGCGCTCACCGCCACGGAATTCGCCCTGCTGGCGATGCTGGTGCAGATGGCCGGGCGCGTCTTTACCCGCGATGAGCTACTCAATCAGGTGTGGGGCTATCAGCATTTTCCCTCGACTCGCACGGTAGATACTCATATTTTGCAACTGCGCCAAAAGCTGCCCGGCATTGCTATTAGCAGCGTGCGCGGCGTGGGTTATCGTTTGGATAAATCATCATGACGCCGAAAATTCTTACTGCCCTGTTGCTTACGCTGGCGATGGCTCCTCCCGTAAAGAGCGCGCTACCCGCGACGCTTCTTGAGCCGGTGTATCACGCCTTGTTCAGCCAGCAAGATGATCAGGCGTGGCAGCAACTGATTAACCTTTGGCCGCAGATGAGCAGCGCCGCGCAGCGCGACGCGTGGCGGCAGGCGCTGGACGCCGTGGTGTCCCGCCAATGCGGCAATGACCTGCCGATAGCCGCGCCTTCTTGGTTGGATCACCCTACGCTGGTGCTGATTCAGCGCGATATTCCTCTCAATCGGATTTACCGCGTGCAGTTCAGTGGCAAAAGTTTGCGTCACGACCTGCAAATCTCACTGACTTTGCCCAATGGTGAGGAGGTAATGAACCAAGCCAATGCCGAATATGACCCAGACCAGCAATTTCGGCTGGACAGCCAGGAACGCGGCGAGCCATTCCCCGCCGGAATTTATAGGTTAACCGTCCGTTCGGGCAGTGAGGTGTGGCAGCAAACGCTGGCCTTACAGGGCAGCGGCGGGCTGAACTGGGTCCAGCGACAGGGGCAAAAAATCACCCTGAGGCCACCGACGGTGCCAGCGGCCTGCCCGCCGGTATGGCTGGAACAAACGTTGCTGCGCCGCAGCGACTTCCAACAAATCTGGTGGCAGCGCAGCGATAATCTTCAGCCCAAGACGTGGCCGCAGCGCGCGGACGCCGACGCCATCTGGGCTAATATGTCGGTCATTCGGGTGGAGGCGCGGGGTGGCTTGACCCTGCGGCTGGAGCATCGCTTCGCCGGGCCGCTGCTGAGCCTGCAAAATTAGTTTTACATCCTGACATTGCTCTGACAATTGACCTCGGGGCTATCGCCATACTGTTATTCCTATCTCAGTGGAAATAAGGTTCCAGGTATGCGATTCATCATTATGTTTATTCTGTTTGCCCTGTTATTTGCTAGCACGGTACAGGCCGCCACGCCACAAAATTACCTTTTTACCGAGTCCGACGAATTAGAAAATATTCGCCCGCTGTTGCAGCGCGATGATATTCACGGCGTGCAGATTGTCTATTCCTGGAAGCAGTTAGAGAAAGCAAAGGGGCAGTATGATTTTTCGGCCATTGAAAAGGATTTAGCCTTCACCCATAAACTGCATAAGAAACTGTTTATTCAACTGCAAGATCGCTTCTTTGAGCCGCAACATAAAAATATCCCGAGTTATCTCCAGCAAGAGCCGCAGTATCTCGGCGGCTTATTAGAACAGACGGATAACCCAGGAGAAGGCAAACCGGTGGGTTCTGGCTGGGTAGCGATGCAGTGGAATCCTGCACTAAGACAGCAATATCAACAGCTTTTGGCTGCGCTAGCCAAGAGCTTTGATGGCAGAATTGCCGGGATCAACTTGCCGGAAGCCTCTATAGATATTGATGAGAAACAGGCCGCAAAACGCGGTTTTACCTGTGAGCGTTATTTCGCCGCCACGCAAGAAAATATGCTGTTTGCCAAGACGGTGTTTAAGAAATCCTACGTGGTGCAGTATGTCAATTTTTGGCCCTGCGAATGGAATAACGACCATGGATATATGTCGCGGCTATTTGAAACGGCGCAGGCCAATGGCATTGGGCTAGGCGGCCCGGATATTGTGCCTTATAAAAAGGGCCAAATGAAAAATGCTTACCCGTTTTTTCATCACTATAAAGGCAAGCTGAATCTGGTGGCGATGGCGGTGCAGCAACCCACGCTGACCTATACCAACCCTAAAACCCATAAGAAATTCACCGAGCAGGAGTTTATCCAGTTCGCTGAGAACTACCTTGGGGTGAATATTATTTTCTGGACCACCGCCGCCCCTTGGCTGCGCCAGTAAGCGCTCTGATTATCTTATATTGTAGAAAGCTCATGCCTTTTTCTTGGTAGCCAATAAAAAGCCCCGCGCCCTATTTTATAGCTTTGGCTTACCAAAGAAGGGAATACCGTGGCTGGAAACAACAGAAGACGCTTAAAAACGCTGGTGGGGGCGGGAAGTTACCTCTATGCCGCCAACGACACTCGGCCATTACCGGGCATAAAACGCGCCGTCGAACTGGCGCGTAAAGCCGAAGCGCAGAAAATTACCGGGCTGTTCACCGCCGACCTATTGCAAGCCGATCCGGCCGGTTTGGCGGGCACGACGGGCAGTCAGGACCCGCTGATCACGCTGGCGGCGCTCAGTCAGGTGACTGAGCATATTGGTCTGGTCGCCACGGTGTCGACCACCTATCAGCACCCTTATAATCTGGCCCGGCTGGTAGCGACGCTTGACCATGTCAGCGGCGGTCGCGCCGCGTGGAACGCCGTCACCTCCTCGGTGGGCGAAGAGAATTTCGGCGGGGCTAACCTGCCAGACCCATCCCAGCGTTATGCCCGCGCGGGAGAGTTTATTGCCGTGCTGAACGCGCTGTTTGACGCCAACGAGACCAGCGCGGTGCAGCGCACGGCGTCCGGCGGCACCAAAATTGACCCGTTAAAGCTGCATCCGGTGAATTTCCACGGCGATTTCTTCCGCGTGCAAGGGCCGTTAAACGTGCCGGTTCCGCCCCAGCGGCGGCCAGTGCAGTTTCAGGCCGGCCAGTCGGAAGAGGGGGTTTCCGTCGGCGCACGCTATGCCGAAGTGATTTATACCTCGCAGCCAACCTTCGAGGACGCCGTGGCCTTCGTCGAGCAGTTGCACCAGCGGGCGCGGGCCTATGGCCGACACGAAAATCTGCCGTTTGTGATGAACTCTTTCCATTCGGTTATTGGCGAAAGCGATGCCGACGTGGCGCGCCGACTGCGCGAAAAGCATGAACGCATCGACTACCAGCAGGGGCGGCTCAAGCTGGCCGATATGCTGGGAGGCGAGATTGATTTGAGCGACGTGTCGCTCGACCAGCCTCTGCCCGCCAGCCTGCTGCCCGAAGTGGCGCAGGTCAACCGCCGTCGCGGCCGCGCGGAGATATTCAAACGCTTCGCCCAGCAAGGTTTAACCGTGCGCGAATTGATCATTCAGGCGCAGGAAACTGGCCACTGGTTTAACGCTGGGACGCCGGAACAGCTGGCCGACGCCATTGAAAAACGCTATCACGCCGGGGTACTGGATGTGATTTCCCTCCACGGTTTAGGCCAGCCCGATCAGGAAGATTTGCTGCTCAACGGCCTGCTGCCCGAGTTGCGAAAACGCCATCTGCTTGACGAAGATTACCTCGGCGATACCTTCCGCGAGAACCTCGAACTGCCGCCGCTTACGCTTTCTTAGCACTTGGCGCAGAGTTCTCGCGGTTGATTGCTGAAACTTTACATTCCAAATAATTTGCAAATATTCCCTGATAATGGCGCGCCACAGATTAGTGGTACAGTCGCGCGATAATCACCCAGCCTGCCATTGCAGAGGGTGACACCATGAAGGGAATACCATGAAAAAATTCATTATCGCTGGGCTATTGGCAACCTTACTGGCGGGCTGCGCCACCAACTCTCCGTGCCCGCCGATGTACGACTCCGAAGGCCGCTTGGTTCACACCAATACCTGTATGAAAGGCACCACGCAAGACAACTGGGATACCGCAGGCGCCGTCGCCGGTGGTGTTGCCGCCGTCGCCGCCGTGACCTTGGGTATTGTTGCCTTAACCAAGTAACCCGAGGTCCCACTCTGCATCACGCCCGCTTATTGCGGGCGTTTTTGTTGGTGCTAAAACAGTCATTTTCGGTCTGGCAATAATGAGAGTAAAAGCGCTAAGCTTGTCAAAAGGACTTAGGAGGAAGTTGCTATGGCTCGCTTAGTGATTGATCTATCAGAAGAGGAACTTCAACGGTTAGATGAGCTGGGAACCTTGTTACAGGTTCCCCGAGATAAGGTTATTCGAAATGCCATCACTGCATTGGCGCGCACCAGCGGCCTGATTCAGAATGACTCAACTTTTGGACTCTGGGCAAACCAGTCGGTCGAAAGCGTTGCCTTTGAAAACCAGAGTCGTGACGAGTGGCGATAATCACTTTGTCTGAATAGGTTAACCAAAACTCCCCGCCACCAAAGAATCTCTACTGATATCGGCGATGATTTTTGCGCCGGTCAGGGTCATGGCGACGCGCATCTCTTTTTCGATCAATTCTAACAAGTTTATCACCCCGGCTTCGCCCGCGGCGGCGAGGGCGTAGACGAAAGCGCGGCCCAGCAGCACGCTGTCGGCACCGAGGGCAATCATGCGTACCACGTCCAGACCCGTGCGGATGCCGGAGTCGGCCAAGATCGTGATATCCCCTTTCACCGCGTCGGCGATGGCGGGCAGGGCGCGAGTGGTGGAGAGCACGCCGTCCAGCTGGCGGCCGCCGTGGTTAGAAACGATGATGCCGTCTGCGCCAAATCTCACCGCGTCTTTTGCGTCTTCCGGGTCAAGAATGCCTTTGATGATCATTGGCCCTTTCCAAAATTCGCGGATCCACTCCAAATCCTTCCATGAAATCGACGGGTCGAAGTTGGCTCCCAGCCAGCCGATATAGTCCTCAAGGGTGGTGGGTTTGCCGCGATAAGCCGAGACATTGCCCAAGTCGTGCGGCTTGCCGTTCAGGCCGACATCCCACGCCCACTGCGGGTGCGTCACGGCTTGTAGGATGCGGCGTGCAGCGGCATTTGGGCCACTCATGCCGGAGTGAGCGTCACGGTAGCGCGCCCCCGGCACTGGCATATCGACGGTGAACACCAGCGTCTTGACCCCCGCCGCCTGCGCGCGCTCCAGCGCATTGCGCATGAATCCACGGTCCTTCAACACATACAGCTGGAACCACATCGGGCGATCGATGGCCGGTGCCACTTCCTCAATCGGGCAAACTGAAACGGTGGAGAGAGTGAAAGGGATGCCTTTCTTGGCGGCGGCGCGCGCGGCCTGCACTTCCCCACGCCGGGCGTACATGCCGGTTAACCCCACCGGGGCGAGGATCACCGGCATCGCCAACTGCTCGCCGAACAGCGTGGTAGCGGTGCTCAGTTCCGACATATTGTTAAGTATGCGCTGGCGCAGCGCGATGTCCGCTAGGTCGGCGGTGTTACGGCGTAACGTATGTTCGTTGTAGGCACCACCGTCAATATAGTGGAACAGGAAGGGCGGCAGCCTGCGCTGCGCGGCCGCCCGATAGTCAGTTGAAGCAGAAATAATCATAATGGTTCAGCATTCCTTTGGATTTCCCGGCAAGCCGATGCGCTTAACGCGCTCTCTGACGTAAACCATAGACCAGCACCACGGCAAAACAAGCCAGCGGCAGGAGATAGGAGACCGCCGTGTCGTAATGGTCAGCGACCGCGCCCATTAGGTAAGGCATGATTGCCCCGCCGACAATCGCCATGATCATCACCGAGCTGGCGCGTTTGGTCTGCTTGCCCATGTCCTTGACGCCCATGGCGAAAATGGTTGGGAACATGATCGACATAAAGAAGAACACCGCCACCAGCGCGATCACCGAGACATTATCGATCCCCGCCACCACGATGCCGCACAGCACAATGTTAATGATGGCGTAGGTCACCAGCAGGGTGGCCGGGCGCACAAAGCCCATCAGCCACGTGCTGAAGAAGCGGCCAATCATAAAGCTCACCAGCCCAATCGACAGCAGATAAGAGGCATTTTGGTTCGACAGGGTGTGCCAGTGCTCGGTGGTGTAGTTGATGAAGAACGCGCCGACGCCAACCTGTGCCGCCACGTAGAAGAACTGCGCAATTACGCCGCCGGTAAAATGACCGTGCTGCCACAGGCCTTTCTCCACGCCGCTGGCCTGCTGAGATGCAGAGCCACTCTCGCGAATATCTGGCAGCTTGGTGCGGCCAAACAGCAGGGCAATCAGCAGCACCAGTACGGCGATGGCGACATAGGTTATTTTTACCGAATCGAGGCTTTCTGACGCCGGACCTTGGGTGGCGCTAAAGAACAGCGAACCGCCGATGATTGGCCCAACGAACTGGCCCAAGCCATTAAAGGATTGCGCTAAATTCAGGCGGCGTTCGGCCCCCGCAGGCTCACCCAGCACGGTGGCATAAGGGTTGGCGGCGGTTTCCAGACAGCCCAGGCCTAATGCGATCACGAACAGCGCCAGCAAGAACATGGTGAAGCTGCTGGCACCGGCGGCGGGCACAAACAGCAGCGCGCCGAGGGCATAGAGGCACAGACCCACCAAGATGCCCGCCTTGTAGCCATATCGGTCCATAAAGAAACCCGCGGGCAGGGCGATGACGAAGTAAGCGCCAAAGTAGGCCGCCTGTAGCAGACCGGACTGGGCTTTATTGACGTGCAGCACTTCCTGAAAATGCTTATTCAGCACGTCGAGCAGGCCGTAGGACAAGCCCCAGAGGAAGAACAGCGTGGTGACCAGCATAAAGGCCAGCCGGAATCC
>Ga0157370_10005575_pt1 | contig 14107 bp, 14 predicted proteins | sample C35metaG_FD_113463 | JGI IMG/M metagenome (GOLD analysis project Ga0157370, IMG submission 113463) | Corn rhizosphere microbial communities from Kellogg Biological Station, Michigan, USA - C3-5 metaG | ecosystem: Host-associated > Plants > Roots > Rhizosphere > Soil | place: USA: Michigan...
CACCGCCAGGCGGAAGGCGACGTGAACCACAGAGCGGCCATAGCGACCAAGGGCACCTAGATGGCAGGCAGCAAGGAAATCCGGACCAAGATCAAGAGCGTGCAGAACACGCGCAAGATCACCAAGGCCATGGAGATGGTCGCCGCCTCGAAGATGAGGAAGGCGCAGGAGCGCATGCGCCGCGCGCGCCCGTACGGCGAAAAGATCCGCGTGATCGCTTCGCACCTCGCCCATGCGAACACCGAATACCGCCATCCGTTCCTCGCGAAGCGCGAGGACGTGAAGGACGTCGGCCTCATCGTGGTCACGTCGGACAAGGGCTTGTGCGGCGGCCTCAACACGAACGCGCTGCGGCTCGCCGTGAACAGGCTCAAGGAATGGCAGGGCGAGGGCCGCAACGCCCAGCTCACCGCGATCGGCAATCGCGGCGTGAGCTTCCTGCAGCGCGTGGGCGGCAACATGGTCTCGCACCTCACGGCGCTGGGCGACACGCCGCACATCGAGCGGCTGGTCGGCCCGATCAAGGTGCAGATCGACGCCTACTCGGCGGGCAAGATCGGCGCGCTCTACATCGTCTACACGCGCTTCATCAACACGATGAAGCAGGAGCCGGTGATCGAGCAGCTGCTGCCGCTGCCCGCCGACCGCCTCGAGGAAGAATCTCGCGCCCGGCGCGAGAACTGGGACTACCTGTACGAGCCCGAGGCGCGCGTCGTGCTGGAGCAGCTCCTCACGCGCTACGTGGAGCAGATCATCTACCAGGCCGTCGCCGAGAACCTCGCGAGCGAGCAGTCGGCGCGCATGGTCGCCATGAAGGCGGCGAGCGACAACGCCTCGAGCATCATCGACCAGCTCACGCTCGTCTACAACAAGTCGCGGCAGGCGGCCATCACCAAGGAATTGTCCGAGATCGTGGGCGGCGCAGCGGCCGTCTGAAGAATCGAAATTCGAGGAAAACACATGAGTTCGAATCCCAGCGTGCAAGGCAAGATCGTCCAGTGCATCGGCGCGGTCATCGACATCCAGTTCCCGCGCGAGCACATTCCCAAGGTGTACGACGCGCTCCAGCTCGTGGAGGAGGGACCGTCGTTCGCCGAGAAGGGCCTCACGTTCGAGGTCGAGCAGCAGCTCGGCGACGGCATCGTGCGCACGATCGCGATGGGCTCCTCCGACGGCCTGCGGCGCGGGATGAACGTGCGCAATACCGGCGCGCCGATTTCCGTGCCCGTGGGCCCGGCGACGCTCGGCCGCGTCATGGACGTACTGGGCCGCCCGATCGACGAGCGCGGACCGGTGAACGCAAAGGAGACGCGGTCGATCCACGCCGACGCGCCCAGGTTCGATCAGCTTTCCCCGTCGGTGGAGCTGCTGGAGACCGGGATCAAGGTGGTGGACCTCATCTGCCCGTTCGCCAAGGGCGGCAAGATCGGCCTCTTCGGCGGCGCCGGCGTGGGCAAGACCGTGACGATGCTCGAGCTCATCAACAACATCGCGACGCAGCACTCGGGGCTCTCGGTGTTCGCGGGCGTGGGCGAGCGCACGCGCGAGGGCAACGACTTCTACCACGAGATGTCGGACGCGAAGGTCATCGTGCAGGACGACCTCTCCAAGTCCAAGGTGGCCATGGTCTTCGGGCAGATGAACGAGCCGCCCGGAAACCGCCTGCGCGTGGCGCTCACCGGGCTCACGATGGCGGAAAGCTTCCGTGACGAAGGCCGTGACATCCTGCTCTTCATCGACAACATCTACCGCTTCACCCTCGCGGGGACCGAGGTCTCCGCGCTCCTTGGCCGCATGCCGTCGGCCGTGGGCTACCAGCCGACGCTCGCCGAGGAGATGGGCCGCCTGCAGGAGCGCATCACCTCGACCAAGACCGGATCCATCACCTCGATCCAGGCGGTGTATGTGCCGGCGGACGACCTCACCGATCCCTCGCCCGCGACGACGTTCGGCCACCTCGACGCGACCGTGGTGCTCTCGCGCGACATCGCGGCGCTCGGCATCTATCCGTCCGTGGATCCGCTCGATTCCACCTCGCGCCAGGTCGATCCGAACGTGGTGGGCGAGGATCACTACAACACCACCCGCGCGGTCCAGCAGGTGCTTCAACGCTACAAGGAATTGCGCGACATCATCGCGATCCTCGGCATGGACGAGCTCTCGCCCGAGGACAAGCTCGCGGTGGGACGCGCGCGCAAGATCCAGCGCTTCCTCTCGCAGCCGTTCCACGTGGCCGAGGTCTTCACCGGCTCGCCCGGCAAGTACGTGACCCTCAAGGACACGATCAAGGGCTTCCGCATGATCGTGGACGGCGAATGCGACAGCCTCCCCGAGCAGGCCTTCTACATGGTCGGCACCATCGAGGAAGCCTTCGAGAAGGCGAAGACGCTCCAGTAACGCGAGCCCTCTCCCTATGGCAAAGACAATGCACGTGGACATCGTGAGCGCCGAGGAGTCGATCTTCTCGGGCGAGGCGGAGATGCTCGTCGCGCCCGGCGAGGCCGGCGAGCTGGGCATCCTGCCGGAGCATGCGCCGCTGCTCACCCGGATCAAGCCGGGGACGGTTCGTGTCAGGCCGGGCGTCGAGTCCGCCGAGGAAGTGATCTACGTCTCGGGCGGCATGATGGAGGTCCAGCCCGACCGGGTTACGGTGCTCGCGGATACCTCCGTGCGTGCCCACGACCTCGACGAGGCCAAGGCGATGGAGGCCGAACGCCTCGCCAAGGAAGCGCTCGGCAACCGGACCGGCGCGATGGAGCTCGCGAAGGCCCAGGCGGAGCTCGCCGAGGCCGTCGCCCAGCTCGCCGCGATCCGCAAGCTGCGGCAGAGGCGCTGACGTGCTAGAATCTCCGGTGTAGTACGAGGGGGATCACGAAACTCCTTTACTTAGAGGCGCAACACATGCGGGCAGGGGATCTCCCCTGCCCTTTTTGTTTGGTTTCGCGGCACGAACGACGGCACCCATGACGGCGAACGGTTTCCAGGCGGTCATCCTCGCGGCAGGCCAGGGAAAGCGCATGCGCTCGCAGCTCCCCAAGGTCCTGCAGCCGCTCGCGGGGCGGCCGCTCCTGGCACATGTGCTCGCCACCGCCCGCGAGCTTTCGCCCGGCCGAATCTGTGTCGTGGTGGGGCACGGCGGCGGGGCCGTCCGCCAGGCGCTCGAGTCTCCCGACGTGGCATGGGCGGTGCAATCGCCCCAGCTCGGCACCGGGCACGCCGTGATGCAGGCGCTGCCCTGTCTCGCACCGGCCGGCGTCGTGCTGGTCCTCTACGGCGACGTGCCGCTCATCGCGTCGGGCACGCTGCGCTCGCTGGTCGAGGCCGCCTCGGATGGAGCGCTCGCGCTTCTCACGCAAGAGCTCGCCGACCCGAAGGGCTACGGCCGCATCGTCCGCGATTCGGCGGGGCGCGTCGCGCGGATCGTCGAGGAAAGGGACGCGTCCGAAAGCGAGCGTGCGCTTCGCGAAGTGAACACGGGCATCCTCGCCGTGACGCGCGCGAAACTCGAGGACTGGCTGGGTCGTCTACGCAACGACAACGCGCAGGGCGAGTACTATCTCACCGACATCGTCGCGGCGGCCGTGGCCGACGGCGTGCCGATCGAAGTCCGGCATCCTTCCGCGTCCTACGAGTGCCTGGGAGTGAACAGCAAGGCCGAGCTCGCCGCCCTGGAGCGCCGATACCAGATGAATCACGCGGACCGCCTTCTCGAGCAAGGCGTCACCCTCGCGGATCCCGCCCGCATCGACGTGCGCGGCGAGCTGCGGTGCGGACGGGACGTCTTCATCGACGTGAACTGCATCTTCGAAGGCCGCGTCGTGCTCGGCGACGGCGTGCGGCTCGGCGCGAGCTGCATCCTCAAGGACGTGGAGGTCGGCGCCGGAACCGAGCTGCGGCCTTTCAGCATCGTCGAGGAGGCGCGCATCGGCGCGAATGCCCGGATCGGGCCCTTCGCGCGCATTCGTCCGGAAACCGAGCTCGACGACGAGGTGCACATCGGCAACTTCGTCGAGGTGAAGGCGAGCCGCATCGGCCGCGGCAGCAAGGCCAACCACCTCGCCTACGTCGGCGATTCCACGGTCGGCAGCGAGGTGAACATCGGAGCGGGCACCATCACCTGCAACTACGATGGGGCGTACAAGCACCGCACTGTCATCGAGGATGACGTGCACATCGGCTCCGACGTGCAGCTGATCGCCCCCGTGACCGTCGGGCGTGGCGCGACCATCGCGGCCGGCGCCACCATCACCGACGACGTTCCTCCCGGCGGCCTCACGCTCACCCAGAAGAAGCAGGTGACGCGGCCGGAGTGGCAGCGGCCGCGCAAGAAGTAGCCGGGAGCGGCGTCAGGGCGCCGGGTTGCGGATCGAGGCGACGTTGGAAACGCCGGGATCGTCGGGGGATACGAAGTAGCTCGCCGCGACGCCGATCATCAGGGATACGCCCACGAGGACCAGCGCGCGCGTCGCGGCCGTCAGGGGATCGGTGTTCATCCAGCCCAGCTCTTCCCGGTTGGGGTTCGGGTCGTGGTCGCGAAGGTCGTCGAGCATTGCAGTCGCCTTTCTTGGGGGACGGGCGAGTGCAGGGTAAGCGGCGCGAGCCGCGCGGACCCACGGAGGAATTCGGACCGGAAGTACGGAGGATTCCGCGCTACCAGCGCGCGGGCGGCTTCTTGTTGATGGTGACGATCCGGTTCTCGACCTTGATGTAGCCGCCCGCTGTGAGGTCCCGGAAGATGCGGCTCACCATGTCGCGCGAGGCGCCGACGCGCTCCGCGATTTCCTGCTGCGTGATCTTCTCCGGGATCTGCAGCTTCCCGTCGGGCGCCTCGACCGCCATGTTGAGGAGCAGGCGCGCGACCCTGCCATACACGTCGAGCAGGGCGAGGTCCTTCACGCTGTTCGTCGCGATGCGCGCCCGGTCGATGATGCGCGAGATCATGTCGAGCGCGAAATCGGGATTGCGGCGGATCGCTTCGCGCACCGGGTCGCGTCCGACCACCGCGAATGTGGTGGGCTCGAGCGTCATCACCGAGGCGGAACGGGGCTTTCCGTCGAGCGCCATCTCGCCCACGTATTCGCCGGGCCCCTGCGTGTCGAGGATCATCTCGTGCCCCTCGGTGTCCGAGATGAACACCTTCACGCGTCCGGAGAGGATCACGAACACCGAGTCGCTGGAATCGCCCTCGGTGATGAAGACCGTATTCTTCGGATAAGTGCGCAGGCGCCCCAATCCGGCGAGCGATCTCACGAACGGATCGGAAATGGCCTGCAACTGCGCGGCGCTCGGCGTGTCCCCTGTCATCTTGTTCCCAACGGCGGGGCAGACGCGCAAAGTCTAGCATCCGTACCCTCCCACGTTAAGATGGGTCCATGCGACGCGACGGTGACGGCGGCGCACCGGTGTACGGCGCCTTCGCGCTTCTCGCGTTCGCGCTCGCCCGCCCGTTTCGCTGACCGATCCCGTGCATGAGCGCACCTCCCGTTGTCCGATATTCGGCATGCCGGGTGCGAAGAATGCCGCTGCGGCAGGCACCGTGCGCGGGCACGATGGCTACGTGTTCGCAGGTCTCCTCCTCTCCTGCGGACCGGCTGGGCGACTTGAGGCCGATGCCATGGCGCCTACGCTTGACTCTCCCCGGTTCCAAGCCGGGGAGAGTCCTTGTTTTTGGCCGCCGCGCCGCGCGGCCCCGCGCGTGAGAAAATGACGCTCCCCTCAGCTGCCGCCGCGCGGATCTCGCCGCCATGTGTGGAATCGTCGGTGCCATCGCCAGTCGCAACGTCGTCCCGATCCTCACCGAGGGACTGAAGCGCCTCGAATACCGCGGCTACGATTCGGCGGGGCTCGCGGTGCTGAACGGCGGCATCCGCCGGGTTCGGCGGGTGGGCCGGGTCGCCGAGATGGAGCGCGCGGTGCTCGCCGAGCAGTTGAGCGGCATCGTCGGCATCGCGCATACGCGCTGGGCGACGCACGGCGGCGTGAGCGAGCCGAACGCCCACCCGCACGTCTCGATGGGCGAGATCGCCGTGGTGCACAACGGCATCATCGAGAACCACGAGGAGCAGCGCGCGCGGCTCAAGGCGCTCGGCTACGCGTTCGAATCGCAAACCGATACCGAGGTGGTCGCGCACCTCATCCACCATCACTACAAGGCGGAGCACGACCTGTTCGTCGCGACGCGCAAGGCGGCCGCCGAATTGCGCGGGGCCTACGCGCTCGGCGTGGTCGCGCTCTCGGAGCCGGACACGATGACCGGCGCGCGCATGGGTTGCCCGCTCGTCGTGGGCCTGGGCGAGGGCGAGAACTTCCTCGCGTCCGACGTCTCGGCGATCATCGCGCAGACGCGGCGCGTCGTGTACCTCGAGGATGGCGACGTCGTCTCGGTGCAACGCGACGCGATCCGCATCGTCGATCGCGAGGGCCGCGCGGTCGAGCGCCCGGTCCACGTTTCCGACCTCTCGCCCGACGCGGTCGACCTGGGCCCGTACTCCCACTACATGCAGAAGGAGATCCACGAGCAGCCGCGCGCGGTCGCCGATACGCTCGAGGCGCTGATGGACTCCGGCGTCGACGTCGACGGCCTCTTCGGCGCGGGCGCCCGGGCGGCATTTGGCGAGGCGCCCTCCGTGTTGATCCTCGCCGCGGGCACCAGCTACTACGCAGGACTTGTCGCGCGCTACTGGATCGAGTCGATCGCCCGCATTCCCTGCGTCGTCGAGCTCGGCCACGAGTATCGCTACCGCGACTCGATTCCGCAGCCCACCCAGCTCGTGGTCACCGTCTCCCAGTCCGGGGAGACGCTCGATACCCTCGAGGCGCTCAAGCGCGCGCGCGAGCTCGGGCACGGCGCGACGCTTTCGATCTGCAACGTGCGCGAAAGCGCGATCCCGCGCGCTTCGCGCTTCGTGTTCTACACCCGGGCGGGCGCCGAGATCGGCGTCGCGTCGACCAAGGCGTTCACGACGCAGCTCGTGGCGCTCTACACGCTCGCGCTCGCCCTCGCGAAGGCGCGCGGGCGCCTCACGCCGAGCCAGGAAGAGGACGCGCTCGAGCAGCTGCGCTTCGTCCCGGGCAGCATCCAGCACGCGCTGAACCTCGAGCCGCAGATCGCCGCGTGGGCCGAGCGCTTCGCCGAGCGCGAGCATGCGCTCTTCCTCGGCCGCGGCATCCACTATCCGGTGGCGCTCGAGGGCGCGCTCAAGCTCAAGGAAATTTCCTACGTCCATGCGGAGGCGTACCCTGCCGGCGAGCTCAAGCACGGCCCACTCGCGCTGGTCGACGCGTCCATGCCCGTCGTGGTGATCGCGCCCAACGACGCGCTGCTCGAGAAGGTGAAGTCGAACATGCAGGAAGTGCGTGCACGGGGCGGCGAGCTGTACGTCTTCACCGACCTCGACAGCCGTTTCCGCGAAGAGGCGGGCGTGCACGTGATCCGCACGCCGCGCCATGCCGGCGCCCTGTCTCCCGTCGTGCACGCCATTCCCGTGCAGCTCCTCGCCTACCATGTGGCGCTTCGGCGCGGGACCGACGTGGACAAGCCGCGCAACCTCGCGAAAGCGGTGACGGTGGAATGACGTACTTCTTCGAGGCGAGCCTCCCATGAGCATCCGTGCCGAGCCCTACCCCGGCGAAGTCGAGCGGGTCATCCACCACATCGTCGGCGCGATCTCGCGCGCCGAGGAGGCGAGCGATCCCTTCGTCCACCTTCGCCTCGCGGACGTCTTTCCTTCCGATCTGTACTCCGCGATGGTGCGGTCGATGCCGGGAAACGACGTATACCGGCCGATGTCCGGACGCGCGCGCGAAAGCCGTGCTCCCGACGGACGGCCGACGCGCATCAAGCTCGATCTGTTCCCGGAATTCGTGCGCCGTCTTCCGAACGGTGCGCGCGATGTGTGGGACGTGGTCGGACGCGCGCTGCGAGATCCGCTCGTGCGCGACGCGTTTCGCGAACGGCTCTGCGCCGGGCTCGGAAAACGCTTTGGCGCCGCATATCGCACCACCGGCCTCTATCCGATCCCCATTCTCACTCGCGACGTGGCCGGATACCGCATCGGCATCCACCCGGACACGCGGCGCAAGGCGATCACGGTGCAGCTCTACCTTCCCGCCGACCACACGATCGAGCACGTCGGCACGGTGTTTCACCGCCTCGCAACGGACGGCCGATACGAGCGCGCGAGCCAGATGCCTTTCGCGCCGAACACCGGTTACGCTTTCGCCGTGGGAGGCGACACGTACCACTCGGTCGACACGGTGGGCGACGAAGTGCGCACGCGCGATTCGATCCTGCTCACCTACTTCACGGACGGCACGTGGATCGAGGTGCTGCGCAATCGCGGCCGGCGCATCGGCAACCTCGTTCGCAACGAGCTGCGCGCGCTCGCTCGCTGAGCGTCAGAACGAGCGCGGCAGGCCGAGGATGTGCTCGGCCACGTACGAGAGGATCAGGTTGGTCGAGATGGGCGCCACCTGGTAGAGGCGCGTCTCGCGGAACTTGCGCTCGACGTCGTAATCGGCGGCGAAGCCGAATCCGCCGTGGAACTGCAGGCACGCGTTCGCGGCTTCCCACGAGGCCTTGGCCGCGAGGTATTTGGCCATGTTCGCCTGCGCGCCGCAGGGCTCGCCCGCGTCGAAGCGCCGGCATGCGTCGAAGCGCATCAGGTTCGCCGCCTCGAGCTCGATGTACGCCTCGGCGATCGGGAACTGGACGCCCTGGTTCTTGCCGATGGGACGGCCGAAGACCACGCGCTCGCCCGCGTAGCGCGTCACCTTGTCGATGAACCAGTAGCCGTCGCCGATGCACTCGGCGGCGATGATCGCGCGCTCGGCATTGAGCCCGTCGAGGATGTAGCGGAAGCCCTTGCCTTCCTCGCCGATCAGGTTTTCCGCGGGCACCTCGAGGTTGTCGATGAAGAGCTCGTTGGTCTCGTGGTTCACCATGTTGGCGATCGGCCGCGCCGTGATGCCGTGACCGATGGCCTCGCGCAGGTCCACGAGGAAGATCGAGAGCCCTTCGGAGCGCTTCTTCGCCTCGCCGGCGGGCGTGGTCCGGGCGAGCAGGATCATGAGATCCGAGTGTTGCACGCGCGAGGTCCACACTTTCTGGCCGTTCACCACGTAGCGGTCTGCGTGGCGCACCGCCGTCGTGCGGATCGCCGTGGTGTCGGTGCCCGCCGTGGGCTCCGTCACCGCCATCGACTGCAAGCGCAGCTCGCCGCGCGCGATGGCGGGCAGGTACCGCGCCTTCTGCTCGCTCGATCCATGGCGCAGAAGGGTGCCCATGTTGTACATCTGACCGTGGCATGCGCCGGCGTTGCCGCCGCAGCGGTTGATCTCCTCCATGATGACCGACGCTTCCGCGAGGCCGAGCCCCGAGCCGCCGTACTCCGCGGGAATCAGCGCGGCGAGCCAACCGGCCTTGGTGAGCGAATCGACGAACGCCTCGGGATACGCGCGCCGGGCGTCGATGTCGCGAAAGTATTCCGCGGGGAATTGCGAGCAGAGGTCGCGAACGCCTTCGCGGAGCTGCGCGTACGGATCTTCGGGCTGCGGCACGTCGCCTCCTGGACGGGAGGTCGATGCTACCGCAGGAACGCGCCGGGCGCGGAGTCAGCCGGTGGCCGACTTGTAGAAGTAGTAGTCCGCCGAGAACGCCACGCGCGCCTCGTCGCCCACATGGGTCTCGTCGCAGCCGCCGGCCGGCGGGACTCCACCCCGCGTGTTCACGCGCTGGATGCTGGTGACGCCGGCGAACATCCCGGGACTTCCGTCCGGAACGGCATGCAGCAGCTCCCAGGGCAGGTTCGCCGCGCCCGCCGACTGCATGCGCAGCGGCACGGCCGATACGCCGCTCAGGTCCTGCAGCGAGTTCCAGTGGTTCGGAGAGGCGAGGCGGGCGACGGTTCCGGTGCCGTCCGAGAGCGTCGCGTCGGGCGCGACGACGAACCATGCGTAGGCATTCGGGTCCGCCGGTACCGCCTGGCATTGGTACACCTCAACGCCTTCGGCCGACAGCGCGAAGGCCGGAGCCTCGTTGGGAAGGACGCGCAGCGGCGGCGCGATTCCGGCGGGTTCCGCGATGGCGGCGAGCGCCGGAGCGGCGAGCAAGGCGGCGAACAGGGCAAGCGAGCGCATGGCATCCTCCATCAGGCGTATGGGGCAGACAGGGCGGCGAGCGGCACGGTTCCCGCTTCGCAACCCGCTACCCATCGTCCGTTCGGAGAGTAGAATTCGCGGGTTCCCTCCCGCGTTCTCCCATGCGCATTTACGTCAACGACGTCGCCGTTCGCGACGGCTTCCAGATCGAGCGGCGCTTCATCCCGACCGAGACCAAGGTCGAGGTGATCAACCAGCTTTCGCGCACCGGCCTGCACAAGATCGAGGCCACATCCTTCGTGTCGCCGAAGGCCGTGCCCGCGCTTGCCGACGCGCGCGACGTCCTCGCGCAAATCGATCGCGTGCCCGGCGTGATCTACGTCGCGCTCGTGCCGAACCTGCGCGGCGTACGCGACGCCGCCGACTGCCCGCGCAAGCCCGACGAGGTGAACGGCGTCGTCTCGGCGTCGGAAACGCACAACCGCGCCAACATCAACCGCACGCACGAGCAGTCGCTCGCGGACATGCCCTCGATGGTGCGGGCGGCCCACGACGCGGGCATGAAGATCACGATGAGCCTGTCGACCACGTTCGGCTGCCCGTTCGAGGGGCGCGTGCACGAGGATGTCGTGCTCGAGTTCGTCGAGCGCTTCCGCGAGTTCGGCTTCGATGGAATCTCGCTCGCCGACACCACCGGAATGGCGAATCCGAAACAGGTGCGCGACCTCGCCAGGCGCGTCCTCGAGCGCTTCCCGCCGCCCGACGACGTGTACTACACGCTGCATTTCCACAATACGCGCGGCATGGGCCTCGCCAACGTGGTGGCCGGCATCGAGGCGGGCATCCGCTCCTTCGACGGTTCGGTTTCCGGCCTCGGCGGCTGTCCCTTCGCGCCCGGCGCCACGGGCAACATCTGCACCGAGGACATGGTGAACATGCTCGAGGACATGGGTTACGACACGCGCGTGGACCTCGCGAAGCTGCTCGCGGTGGCGCGGCGCATCCCGGTCATCGTCGAGCACGACGTCCCCGGGCAGGTGATGAAGGCCGGCCAGACGCTCGAGCTGCACGAGCCGCCCGCGCGCCTGCGATCCTGAGCCGCGCGCGAGCCGCGAGCGGCGCTCCAACCGCCCAAAACCGCACAATCCCACGGAGAGAAAAACGATGAAGCGATTCCTGCAAGCGCTCCTCGCCCTCGCGCTCGGTGCCATGTTCGCAGCGAGCTCCCTCGCCCAGGCGCCCGAGAAGAAGAGCATCACCATCGCGGTCGGCGGGAAGACGCTCTTCTACTACCTGCCGCTCTCGGTCGCCGAAAGGAAGGGCTACTTCAAGGACGAGGGGCTCGAGGTGGAGATTCCGGACTTCCCCGGCGGGGCGAAAGCGCTGCAGGCGCTGGTCGGCGGCAGCGCGGACCTGGTGTCGGGCGCCTACGAGCACACCATCAACATGGCCGCGAAGCACCAACCCATCGAGGCGGTGGTGCTGCAGCTCAAGTACAACGCCATCGAGCTGCTGATGGCCAACGATCGCGCGGCGAAGTATCGCGACGGCCGCGACCTGAAGGGCCTGAAGATCGGCGTGACCGCTCCCGGCTCCTCGACGAACATGTTCGTCGACCTGCTGCTGGTGAAGGCGGGCCTCAAGCCGAGCGACGTATCGATCGTCGGCGTGGGTGCCGGCGCCGGCGCGGTCGCCGCCATGGAGAAGGGCGAGATCGACGCGCTCGCGAACCTCGATCCGGTGATCACGCAGCTCGAGGCGACCGGCAAGTTCAAGTCGGTGGTCGACACGCGCACCGAAAAGGGCATGGAGGAGGTGTACGGCAAGGAGTACATGGCCGCGGTGATCTACACCACCGACGAGTTCGTGAAGAAGTACCCGAATACCGTTCAAGCCGTGGTGAACGCGATGGTACGCGCCGACAAGTGGATCGCGAAGGCGAGCCCGCAGGAGATCGTCGACCTCATGCCCGATGCCTACAAGGCCGGCAACCCGGCGCTGTACAAGCAGGGCCTCGAGAAGAATCTCGCGGGCTACTCGAAGGATGGCCTGATGTCGCTCGCCGCGGCGCGCAACGTCTACAAGGTGCTCGACCAGTTCGAGCCTTCGGTGATGAAGGCGGGCAAGATCGATCTCTCGAAGACCTTCGACAACCGGTTCGCGGAGAAGGCGAACTCCAAGTACAAATAGAGATCCCGCGTTGGAGCGGACGCCGCGAGGGGTGCCGCTCGACGCGGGAACGTTGCCGCAGGCCGTTCGTCCCGTGAGCCTCCGCTGAAATGGCCGCCGCCGCGGTTTCTTTCGAGCACATCACCTGCACCTTCGCCGGGCGCGACGGCGCACGGTCGTACACGGCGGTGAAGGACGTGACGCTCTCGATCGGCGAGGGCGAATTCGTCTCGGTGGTGGGCCCGACGGGCTGCGGAAAGTCGACGCTGCTCAACGTCGCGGCCGGGCTGCTGCGGCCTTCCTCGGGAACGATCCGCATCTTCGGCGAGCCGCTTTCGGGCATCAATCGGCGCGCCGGGTACATGTTCCAGTCGGACGCGCTGATGCCCTGGCGCAGCGCGCTCGCGAACGTGACGGCCGGCCTCGAGTTCCGTGGCGCCGGCGCCGCCGAGGCGCGCCGGCGCGGCGAGGAGTGGCTCGCCCGCGTGGGCCTCTCCGGTTTCGGGGACCGCTATCCGCACCAGCTCTCGGGCGGAATGCGCAAGCGCGTCTCCCTCGCGCAGATGCTGATCCTCGACCCGCCGGTCCTGCTCATGGACGAGCCGTTCTCGGCGCTCGACATCCAGACGCGCCAGCTGATGGAGAACGAGCTGCTCGAGTTGTGGAGCGCGAACCGCAAGAGCGTCCTCTTCATCACCCACGACCTCGAGGAGGCGATCTCGCTTTCCGATCGCGTGGTGGTGCTCTCGGCGGGACCCGAGACGCACCCGATCGGCGACTTCCCCATCGCCCTTCCCCGGCCGCGCGACGTCTCCGAGGTGCGGCTCACGCCGGAATTCATCGCGCTGCACGACCGCATCTGGCACGCCATGAAGGCCGAGGTGCTGAAGGGCTACGCGCAGACGCGCAACCGGGTCGCGGGATGAAGCGCTCGACGCTGCGACTGTGGCAGCTGCTGGTGCTGGTCGCGATCTTCGTGGCGTGGCAGGCGCTCACGCAGCCCGGTCTCATCCCGCCGCTCGTCTGGGACAACCCGGACCGCGCCGCCTTCTTCTTCGGCGAGCCGGTGAAGATGTTCAAGGTGATCTGGGCCTGGTTCGCCGACGGCACGATCTACAAGCATCTCTGGGTGACGCTCGAGGAGACGGTCCTCGCCTTCGTGATCGGCGCGGTGCTGGGCCTCGCGATGGGGCTGTGGCTCGGGCTCTCCTCGACCGCGTCCGCGCTCCTCGATCCCTACATCACCGCGATGAACGCGATGCCGCGCGTGGTGCTCGCGCCGATCTTCATGGTGTGGTTCGGGCTGGGCATCTGGTCGAAGGTGGCGCTCGGCGTGACGCTGGTGTTCTTCATCGTGTTCTTCAACGTGTACCAGGGCGTGAAGGAAGTGAGCCCCGTCGTGCTCAACAACACGGTGATGCTGGGCGCGAGCCGGCGCCAATTGCTGCGCCACGTGTACCTGCCTTCGGCGACGTCGTGGGTGTTCTCGAGCCTGCACACCTCGGTCGGCATGGCGTTCGTCGGCGCGGTGGTGGGCGAGTACCTCGGATCGGCCAGCGGTGTCGGCTACCTCATCCAGCAGGCGGAAGGCGCGTTCGACATCAACAGCGTGTTCGCCGGCATCCTGGTCCTCACCGCGTTCGCGCTGGTGCTCGACTATGCCGTGACACACGCCGAACGCCGGCTGTTGCGCTGGAGGCCCGCGCAGAGCGAGACGGAGCAGCTCTAGCGCGGCCGGCGCGGCTTGCGTCCGGCGCGCGATGCGAGGCGGTCGAAGATCGCGTTCGGCAGCATCGCGAGCAGCCGTCCGACGATCGCCATCTGCCAGGGAATCACGGCG
>Ga0157370_10005576_pt1 | contig 14107 bp, 9 predicted proteins | sample C35metaG_FD_113463 | JGI IMG/M metagenome (GOLD analysis project Ga0157370, IMG submission 113463) | Corn rhizosphere microbial communities from Kellogg Biological Station, Michigan, USA - C3-5 metaG | ecosystem: Host-associated > Plants > Roots > Rhizosphere > Soil | place: USA: Michigan...
AAAGGGACCTGTTCTGTAGTCGACTGGACAGCCCGAATGAGCTTGCCAGATTCGCATGCCGCGACAGCGCCGAGCAGAAGGCTGCTCTGGATGGCCCAGAGTTGTTCGTCCTGGTGGCTGCGTCGCTGCTGCCAGTCGATGGCCGCGCGGCGGGCTTCTTCCTCCCGTTGCTGCTGTTCGACGGCGGCCAGGTGTTTGTCATAAGCTTTGGCGCGCTCCTGCCACTTGTGGTCGCGTGACCAGTTCCTCCACTGGCTCGGCACGCTGATCCTTCCGGACCGCGTGTCGTCTTTCAGTTCTTTCGTTGGCCGCTGCGCTCTGATTGCGCGTTGCGGCGCGATGATGCAATAGGCTTTTCGCAGCGAGCGCTCCGGCCCGAGATCGCGAAATACCTTAAACGCAACGTAGGCCGGACCGGACTCGCCAGAGACCTGATCCCACGGCTGCGAGTTCATGTTTTGCTTTCAACCGAAGAGAGGCGTGCGAAGCCCGCTAAAGGCCGCCGGTGAAAGAGCGCGAGAACGCTCATTTCGCACGGCGATGGGAATTGTTTCGGCTGGCTCTCCACCTCACCAGCTACTCCGTCAGTAACCCAGAACCACTGCCCGCCGTGGGCTGCGTCCTGCTAGCGATTACTTGTGTCTGAGGCTTCTAATGTACGGTCAAATACGCTTCCACGTCAACAGGAATTAGAAAAGTTTTTCGTCCCACAGGAATCCGATCACCTGCCCCGCCCCCTCCTGATCGGCTTTCAGGGCCGCCATCGGCGCAGCTGGCAAGATACGCGGACACGGTGTCGGCATTGGCGGGCAGACTCGCGAAATTATTTCCGCGCACCATGCCGTGAATGATTTCGAGTCTGTCCGGTATCCGCGGAGGGTGGCCGGAGCACGCGAGGCCTCGACGTGCCGGTGATCTGCCCCTTTTTCTCGGCCGCGCCAACTGCGCGAGAGGGTTCTCTGAAGTGGAGCAATGCGGCGCGACCGCGCCGGTAACGGCCATTTTATGGATCCGGCGGGTCACGATAAGTTCCTGAAAGCGTGACCACAGGTGTTTTCAGGGTGCCGTTTTCCCACGGACTCATCGTTTTGTCGAGAGTTTACCTCGAGAGGTGCTTCCGAAACGCGCGCCAAATCACCATTGGTGGTCCTGACTCTCGACAATTTAATGTTTTCTGTCGAGAGTAACTGCTTTAGGCAACATCATCGAGGCAACCGCGTCAAGGTACGATATGGCGACTACCCGTCAACATGGAAGCGGCGATGTAAGACAAGCAGGCCCAGTTCATCGACACCGTCAGCGCGCAATTCCTCCAGCAGAGGCCGACAGGCTACTCGACGCGATGGGTCCGGCTGATTTTTGGCACAAGTTTCCCTGTCGGTAGCGGATATCGCCGACAATGTGAGCGGCTTCTGCGCCATTGTGAGCGACGTACGATGACGCAAGGAGCTCAGTTCCCAACCACCAGCACGGTAAACGAATCGGGAAGGACCGGCGCGCGCGAACCTGCCTTGCCGGAGGTTTCCGCCGGCTTCGGCCCGTATTCTGCGGTCGAGAGGTAAAGCCGATGCGTCGCCGGATCGAGCGCCATGGTCTTGGCCCCCGGTTGTGTGTTCACGGTTTGGACGGCGGTGTACGCATCAGGCGAGTCCTGATGGAAGACTGAAATCGTCCCGTCTCCGCACGATTGAAATATCAGCCGGCGGTCGCGGTCGAATGCGGCCGCATCCACGTGATCCCCAATCGGCATCGTCGTAAGAACGCGGCCGTTGCCGGCATTCACTACGGTCATCAGATGATTGCGGCAGCCGATGAACAGACGCGCGTTCTTCTGGTCCATGGCCATACTCGAAGGGCTTTCGCAGGGCGCGAGAGGCCAGCGCGCCGTCACAGTCATCTGGCGGGCATCGATCTTCAGAACCTGGTTTTTGTCCTCGAGGTTGACGAAAACGTCGCCCTTGCCGTCGGAAGCAGAAAACTCGGGCGCTCCCTCCAGCTTGATCGTACCCGCGACGGTCGCATCGGCGGCGTTGATTACGGTCGCGCTCTCGCCATGTGCGTTATAGGCGAATACCCGTTTCGTGGCCGGATCGTAAATGATCGCGTCCGGTCCGTTGCCGGTCGGAACCTCTGCGAGCGGATTCAGAGTTTTCAAATCGAATACCGTAACCGTGTTCGCAGCGCCATTGCTGGTGAAGCCACGCCCGAGTTCTGGCGCGACAGCGATGCCGTGGACGCCCTTCGTGTTCTCGATTTTTCCAGCAATGCTGCCGGAACTGAGGTCTATAACGTCGACCTCGGTTGCATGAGAGACATAGAGCCGGTGCGCGCCGGGATTCACCGTCAGGTAATCCCAGCTGCCATTCCCGGGCACATGGATCTTCTGCAGGACTTTATAGCCGCTGTCCGAAGCGCCCGCGAGCGCGGCGACGCAGGCCAGCAACAAAACAGGCGCAGACTTCATTGAACACCTCCAGCGTTTTGAATCGAAGGCAATCTGCGACACAGACGCCCTCGCGGTATTTCGTTATGGTAAATGCATCCACTTCCCGTCTTCCGCAATCTGGCGAATCCGCAAAAGATCCTTCACTAGGGAGGCATAAGTGAGCGAATGGGTGTCGGCGACATATTTGCACGTGAATTCCTGAAGGCTGGCCGGATCCGAGTGCTGCTCGGGGTTGTCGAGTTTCGCGCCGCCTCCGCCGCTCACCAGGTAGATCACGCCATCAGGCTTCGTCCGGCTGACACCGTCGAACTTCCTGTCGAGCTTCCATTCTCCTTCGACTGCTCGCTCGTGGCCTCTTGCCTGACTTGAAGTGCAATGGAATGTGCGCTGGTAGTTGTGCACATGGCCGGTGAACACGATATCGACTTTGTTCCTCTCGAAAATCTCGCTCATCAGGCGCATCTGCTGCTCTTCGAAGTGCGTGCGGGAGGAGTTGAAGCCGGCAAGGCCGTCCGGGTTAGCCTCCAGATCGCGATTCGCGTCGTCATGGTTACCCGGTGCAGCCAGGAACAGCACCGAGAGCAACAGGGGGCGCCCGTCTCCCGGGACGCGGTATCCGAGTTGTAAACCGGGAAGAACTTCTCCCGGTATTCGCCGATGCGCCCGCGTGTGTAGACGATGTCGCCAGCGATGAACAGAAAATCGGGATGCTGCAGGTGCGCCTGATACGCGATGGCCCGTGCCCGGGAGTCCCGGCCGCGGCATCGCCGAACAGGACGAAGCTGAAGGGCTGGTTCGCCGCCTTTCGCGCGCGAGCCGTGGAGGTAAACACCGCCTGCCGATTACGGAGCACCCGATAAGAAAACCCGGCGCCGGGTTTCAATCCGGTCAATTCGGCTCGAGAAACGCGATGCGGGTCGGCTCCGGGCAGCGGAACCTCATCGCTGGCGGGAGCGGCCGTATCGCTCCAGTGACCGGCCGAATCGGCGAGCTGAACCTGCCAAACTGCATCGTCCGCGGCCGCGTGCCAGAGCAGCGACAGGCCTTCGGTGGAAGCAGCCTTTAGCCGGTCGCCAAGTTGCAGGTACGGTTTGACGATAAATGGATCCCCCTGCTGCGAGTGAAGCAGGAGCGCGCAGCACGCCAGCGTTAGGCAGAGGATCAGAGGATCAACAGTGTCTTTCGCATTAATGGCGTCCGATCGGCATCCCGGCGGTTACGTCAGAAGTCGGCGCGCAACATGAGCTGCAATCGCCGTGGTGTGCCGGTGCCAACGGCTCCGGTGTTCAGCACGCTGGTGATGGTCCCAAAGCTGGCCGGCGCCGAGAGGTTGGAGGCCGGATTGGCGTAAATGGCGTGATTCAGCAGATTGAACGCTTCCACCCGAAAGCTCACAGATGCTCTTTCGAATACGCGCGTGCGTTTTTCCAGCGCAGTGTCCAGTTCCCAATAACCGGGCCCTCGGGCAATATAGCGCCCGAGGTTTCCCCACGTGCCCTTTGCGGGTACGCCAAACGCGGCGGGGTTGAACCAGTTCGAGATTGTCTGTTGAGCCGCGTAGATCGGCACTCCGGGCGCCAGATTCGGGCGCTGGTTGGAAGCATTCCCGTCCGGCATATCCGAGGCGCTGCGGCGCACCGTGATATTGATCGGCCGTCCCGTGCTGGCGGTGGCGATTCCGCTGAGCTCCCATCCTCCGATCAGTCTGCTCGCCCAGCCGCCGGATCGCAGGTAATGCCGACCGGGGCCGAACGGGAGCTGATAGATGGAATTGGTCGTGATCGTGTGCCGAACATCATAGGGCGCGTTACTGCGGTCGCAGGCGCGGCAGGAAGCGTTCTGGACCGAGACGCTTTCACCGGCGCCGACAGAGGAGTCCGTGATCGCGTGAGACCACATGTACTGTGTCTGCCAGAGCCAGCCGCTGCTGAATGACCGCTGCAATGAACCCTGCAAGGCATTGAAATTACTGTTGCCGTCGTTGTACTTGATGTTGAACTGGCCGAAGGTTGGCAGCGGCCGTTTCCGGCTGACCGGATCGAGGAGGTTCACGGCATGGCCCTCGAACAGACGATGACCTTCGCTGCCGACGTAACCGACCTGGCCAACGAAATTGCTCGGCAGGCGCTGTTCGACGACGAAATCCCAGTTCTCGTAGTACAAGTCCCGTCGATGCCGGTCGATTCCCTTCGGGCTGACGCCTTGCGCCTGGAGCTGGCTGAGAAACGGAGTAATCGGGTAGGAGAGATTGGGCAGGTCCGCCGACGACAGCGAAAGACGCGTTGCCGTGCTCTCGTGGGGATCGCTGAAGTCGTCGTTCTGGTTCGCTCCATAGTAGATGCCGAAGCCTGTGCGGATGGTGGTCTTCCCGTTAAAATGCTCCGGAGACCAGGCTAGCCCGAGCCGAGGCGCGAAATTGTTGCGGTCCGGACTGTACATGGGCGTTCCCGGCGGGCAAAAACCGTGGCAGCCCACGGGATCGACCACCAGGATGCGGTCTTTTACCTCCTTCATGACGGAGTAGTATTCGTATCGCAGCCCCAGGTTCAACGTGAGATTCGGACGTACTTTGAACTCGTCCTGTCCGTAGCCCATCCAGAACGTGCGGCGCATGCCGCCGATTCCCAACGCCGCATCGACGCTGACCGAATCGAGGCTGTTGTTGACAAAGTCCTGGGCGCTGGCGTAGGAGAGCGATGTGAGGTCGATGGCGTTCCCGGAGTTGTTCAGGCGGATGCGCCGGATGTCTGCCCCTACTTTGAACGTATGGTGGCCGCGATTGATGGTGAGATCGTCAACCCAGGAGAATGTGGTTCCAATCTCTTCGTCGAGAGCATTGGCGGTCAGGTCATCAAACCCGGGGACGCTGACGTTCACCGGAAAGATTCCCTGGACGGGATGTTTGAATGCGGAGCGGTTCATGCCCACTTTTGCTTCATTGATGACGGTGGGCGCAAAGATGTGCGTGACGTCAAGGGCCAGATTCGAGGGGCGGATGGCAGTGGTATCGCGGGCGCCCAGATTGCCGCTCGGACTATCCAGAAATGCGTCGTCTATGTTGTAGCGCGCAAAGAACGTGGTTTTATCCGTGAACCGATGATCAACGCGGATCATTCCGCTGTCCTCGCGGTGCGAGTTAACTCCCTGCACGCGCAGCTCGTCTGTATCAGCATCGATATGAATCTGGCCGACGGGGTATGCCTTGACCATTTCCTGCAGCGCCGGCGATGCTGTTGCCACCTGGTTTCGAAACGAGGCGCTCGGCACAAAGCCGATGAGCGTTTGCCCAAGCGTCTGGCGAATGCCTTCATAATCGGCGAAGAAGAATGTGCGGTTTTTCCGGATGGGTCCGCCCAGGCTGGCGCCGAACTGATTCATGCGGAAAGGCGGAATGCTGGATGGATCGAACGGGGAGCGCGCGTCGAACGCGTCATTACGCAAAAAATCGAACATACTGCCGTGCAGTTCGTTGGTGCCGGTCTTCGACACGGCGTTGATCTGGCCACCGCCGGCCCCGCCGCTCTCGGCGGTATACACGGCGGAGCTCACGCGGAATTCCGCGATCGACTCAAGAGAGATGTTCAAGCGCGCATCGGCCTTTTGCGGCTGCTCCTGCACGCCACTCGCGTCGATTCCATCGAAGGTGTAATTGTTGTCGTCGCGCGCCCGACCCACGAAACGAATACTGCGCTGGTCGCCGCCGCCGACGTTTATCGCGCCCGGGGCGAGCGACATCAGCGTGGCCCAATTTCGCCCGTTGATCGGAATATCACGCAATTGCTGGGTTTCGATGACGGACCCGACTTCGGCGTTGCTCTGATTGACCTGCTCGGCCGTAGCCTCCACGTCGATACGCGCCGTAAGTGCGCCGATTTCGAGCCTGGCATCCACGGTGCGCGTCTGCCCGACGAAGAGCTGAATGCCCTTCATCGTGACGGCCCCGAATCCTTCGTGCGTGAAGGTGAGATCGTAAGAACCGATGGGCACGTTGTTGATGCTGTAATTGCCGGACGAGCCGGTCTCGACGGATCGCGTGAGGCCTGTCTCGCCGGAAACAAGGGTGACCTTCGCACTGGGAATCAGCGAGCCGCTGGCATCGGTGACGGTGCCGTTGATGTTGGCCCGGTCAACTTGAGCACTCAGTGTCAAACCAAAGAGCGTGACGACAAGAGCTAGACGACGAGGTATCACAATTTACCCCCTGCGCAGACGTGCGCGAAGCTTAGAACGTAGCGCGCGGGAAATGATATCAGTGCAATCGGATGTTGTCAACGAAACTTCAACATCGTGACACTTCAACATCGGCGATCCCGGCAAGTTGGCGTATAACGCGCTACACCGGACGCGGGGTCATCTTAAGCGTCGTACGTCTAAACGGCCAGACTGCTCAGTGACGGTCAAACTCTCGACGAAATAAGACCTTTTGTCGAGGGTGACGGCGAATATCAAACTCCACTCGAACCCACAGACCGCTCATCGGCACGCGCCGATTTTAATCAGCGGAAGTTTTCAACCAGCATCAGGTCGCCAATCGTTGGGTCTGTCTGGGTGTACAGGATTGTTCGCTCATCGGCTGAAACAGTGAGGCCAATGGTTATTGTTCCGGGGACATTCACTATGCTGGTAATCTTTCCAGTCGCATAGCTCAGAAAAACGAGGCTTTGCGGCCCCGCATCGCTGGCCTGCCGAATGAAGTAAATTCCTTTCGGCACCGGGCCATAAGCAGTTGCATAACCGGCCACAGAATCAGTCGTGATCTGCTGCTCTTCTCCGCCGGAAACTGGTGTTCGCCAGAGATTGCCATTGCCCTTTGCGTAAATCACGAATTTCCCGTCAGCGGATTCCTGCGGCGCTCCGCCACCCCCCCTGGTCAGCTGAATCGGCGCTCCACCTTCTGCGCGAACCTTCCAAATCTGCTCATCTCCGTTCCGAACCGATCCGAAATAGATCCATTTCCCATCATGCGACCAACTGGGCATGAGCTCGTCTACCGAGTGGTAGGTTAGCGGCCTGGCGCGACCAGACAGGACATCCAGGAGGAAAAGCCGAGCGTAGCTTTCCCGGCGCGAGTGAAAAACAATTTGCGTGCCGGCGGGAGACCAGCGAGGGAAGCCGGCGATCGAGCCTCTAAGTTCCGTCAGTTGATGTTGATGGGTCCCGTCCCGATTCGCCGCCCAGATCTCGTTCAAACCCGTACGCGACGACTGAAATGCGATTTGCCGGCCATCGGGTGAAAACGCAGGGCTCAATTCTTCCCGGTTGGAAGCGATCAGCAATCTCGGCGCACTTGTCCCGCCCCCTGCGGATTGGAAATCCGGCGATTCGATGGCCCAAATACTTGCAGTCCTTTCATTACGCGTGTAGATCAACCGGTCACTTTTGGGAGAAATGGCCAGCTCGAACACGTTGTCGGCGGAAATGGGCAGAGGCTCGACTCGCGGAGGGTCGGAAAGCGTCATCTTCCATAAGCTGTGACGGCCCGGCATTAAATATCGGGTGAACACAAGCGCCCGGCCGTCATGAGTCCACACGGGGCTGGCCATCGGCCGATTATCAAAGGTCATCCGTTTTGGTGGCCCTGCCGGACGCAGTTCTTTTGTGAGTTCCACCAAATGAATGTCTCCGGCGCTCGCGCCGGAATGCCGCACAAACAACAATCGCCTCATGTCGGGCGAGAATGCCGGGTCGAAATCATCGTATCCGAACGGTGGAAACGTCAGGTTCCGTTTCTCTCCGGTCTCCGGAGAGAGAAGGAAAAGACCGAAATTAGGGCGTGCATCGGAGGCCACGAGCCACTTGCCGTCGGGTGACCAGGTGAGAAGTCTCATCTGCCTGTATCCCAGGGACGGCGCTGCAACTTCGGCCAGCCGCCGCTCCGGACCGCCCACAAGGGAAGGAATCAACACCACCTCGGCCGTGGGGCCGCGCGAGAAACGGAGGAAGGCGATGGTGCGGCCATCCGGCGACCATGCCGGACTCAGTTCCGGTCTCGGATCTGTTGTAAGCCGCAAGGGCCCTGCCATTCCGATTTGCTTTACATAGATATCGAAGTTGTCCTGTTTCTCGCCTGCCCAGCTGAATGCGACGCGATCGCCATCGGGCGCGAACGATGGGCTAAGCTGTGCTCCCGCGTAACCGGTTAGCGATGTAGCTGTCAGAAACGCCGGCATTCGCGATTGACGCCAAACCGTGAGAATGATGCCGCCCGCCATGAGGGCAACAGCGGCCATCCAGACCAAAGTACGAGTGATCCGGACGTGTGACGGGCCGGCCGGTCTGCTGCGCCCGATTTCGATCGGCAGTGCCTGGGCGGGCACTGCGTCGACATGCGTAAGGAGCCGGTAACCTCTGCGGGGCAGGGTTTCGACAAAATCCGATTGCTCGGCCGCGTCGCCAAGAGCCTGCCGCAGGCGCGCGACCGCAAGATTCAGGCCATGATCGAAATCGACAAAAGTGCCCGCGGTCCAGAGTTGCTGCTGTAGTTCCTCCCGTGTCACCAGTTCGCCCGGGCGCTCGAGAAGAGCAAGGAGAACCTTGCAGGATTGATCTGGCAGCCGGACGCGCACCCCATTCCTGCGAAGTTCGCCGGTTTGCGAATTCAGCTCGAAGGGGCCGAAGCGGAAGAACTTCGTGCCATTCACCGGCAGAGGCATGACCGGAAACCTCTCGGGCGAGAGTGTAACACGGCGTTAAGCGTCGTGGCTGCCCCTTTCGATTGAGTGGTTTAGCTTGAGAGGCAAATACGACATTGGAGAGATTCGGCTGGTATCGCGCTTGATGCCGCTCCACGTGAAAATGCGTCGCGTGAGCCGGAAGCGGGAAGCAAAAACGATGAGAGCCAGGACCCACGCGGCGACGGAACCGGTGCTGGACCAGAGTTCCTGTCGTAACGGATCCTCATTGCTGACCGCTCGCGAAGTTCCAGGTTTCCGGCGAGGAAAGGATGCGGGATGAAACTGCTACGAGCGACCGCGCTATACCTGTGCGCCATTGCCCTGCATGCCGGAGCTCAGGAACCGAAGCCGGCCAGCGAAGCGAAGGCAGACTGGTTTACACTTCATCGGGCCGGGATCGCCGCTTTCGATTCAGATCGCCATGCTGAGGCGCTCGCGAACTTCGAGACATCTCTGCCACTGGCGCAGACGCGGGAACAAAATGCGATCACGCTTGTGGAGATTGGCTATTGTCTCGGCGAATTGCGACGGGACGCGGAGGCCGTCGAGCAACTCGAGAAAGCTCTCACCGCATGGCGCAGTATCGATGCGACGGGAAGCTGGGCAGCAGAAACGGCGGCCCGTCTGGCCAACGAGCAGCGACGGGTCAGCCAGTACGTGCAGGCGGAACGCACTCTTCGGCTGGCCCTCGGCGCGAAACCACGCGACGATGCAAGTGCGGCGGCGCTTCTCAACGTCTTAGGCAATCTGATTACGGACCAGGCCCGGTACGCGGAGGCACGCCAGGCGTTCGAAACGGCGCTGCGGCTCTCGCCCGGCCAGAGCAGGAATCGCCTGTTCGCATTGATTGGATTGGGAGATGTGGAAAGGCTAACGCGGCAATGGCAACCCGCCGTAACTCATCTGAATGAAGCGCTGGCGGTTTCCCGAAGTGTTGAGAACGGCGGCTGGGAGCCAGTGGCTCTCCGGGGTCTGGGAGTTACCTATTCCGAGATGGGTGACACTGCGAGAGCTGAACCACTTCTCAGGCGTGCGCTGGCACGATTCGAGGCAACACCGGCGCTTTCGACACAGTACGCGGAGACCCTCGTCGCTTTGGGCACCGTATATGCGCAAGACCGAAAACCAGCGCTTGCAGAAGAGGCTTTTAACAGAGCTTTGAAAACGAGTCAAGGTATTGCCGCGGACGATAGTGTAACCGCGCAGACGCTCCAGTTGCTGGCTGCGCTGCTTGTGCGGGAAAACCGCTTCCCGGAAGCAGTGGAGTATGCAAAACGGGCATTTCAGATCGCGCAGGCCACTCTTGGCGAAGTCGGCCCGTCCGTCGCGTCCGCTCTCGGCGGCATCGCTTTCGTCGAGGCGAAATCGGGTGACTTTCACGACGCGGAAAAACACTTCGGGGAAGCGCTACGGATGCTGCGCGAGATCGGCCTTGATAATTCCGACGTATCTTGCCTTCTAATGACGCAATACGCGAGCGTACTTCGAAAGCTTCACAAACGGGCCGAGGCGAAAGATCTGGAGGCGCAAGCGAAAGCATTCCGCTCGGCTACACCGGCGCCGAGGTGAAGGTCTGGGGTAGTACTCACGCGAGGCATGATCGTCAGGGTTACAGATTGGCGTCGAGTGGCTGGATTATTTACGGTGCCGGGCTGGTAGCGGTCTGAACGGCTCAGCCCTCACCAGCCTGACACTCGGAGAGAGTTCACTCCTCGATGATGACGTTAACGTCCTTGCACTGCCTCTCACTTCGTCTATTTAAACGTGAGAGGCAAATGCGACAGGAAAGAGATGCGACTGGTATGGCCCATGTCGTCGCCCCACGTGAGAATGCGTCAGGTGGCCCGCCAACAACGCAGAACAGGAATTCAGAGGCATATTGCCGGAACAAGGAGACGAAAATGGCACGACACGTTCGACGATTAGCATTATTGGTATTCGGATTGACATTTGCTTTGCTGCCCGTAGGCGCACGAGCCGATGGCGACGAAGACCGCCGCGATGGCAGTTGCTCCCAAGAGCGCGCCTTGCGCATCGCACATAATTATGCCGACGCCTGGAACTCACATGACCCGAATATCGTTGTCACATATTTCACGAACACTGTGTTTTATCAGGATGTACCCGGGGAGGCGCAAGCTCCTGGACAGTTCACATTTATGGGAACTGAGCGCCTGCGGACGTTTGCCACTCAGGTTTTTGCACGATTTCCCGATCTCAACATCAAGATTGTTGAAACAGAAGTCACACCTTTGCTATGTGGTAATCGCGGCGCATTCCAATGGATATTTTCCGGGACGGATCAGCAAACTCACAAGATGTTTTCTCTGCATGGTATTAGCCCCGTGAAAGTTGAAGGGGACCTCATCAGTTGGATACTTGACTACTGGGACAAAGCTACTCTATACAGGCAGGTCGGCCTGCTTCCCTCCGGTCTATGACGCCTCAGGCGCATGTTTCGGACGAAGCGGGCTCGGCGGTGAGGAGGACTGAATCACTACAGCGTCGCACGACTCTCGACAAAATAATACGAATTGTCGAGAGTTAGAAACAATCGGCCGCGCCAGTCCGGTCCTCGTCACTTGACAGAAGCTGACTTCCGGCCCGTGTCACATAAACTGAGCTTCGTACGAGTGGCGCGTCATCCGTCCGCGATCCCGAGCGAAGAACGACCAGACCTTTGAATTGTTTTGCCGGTTCCTGGTGCCCGAAGCGATTTCGCAACAGGAGTGCAGGGCTCCGTATCAGCGGTGTTCGGCTAGGGTCATGCCTGAGGCAGCAGAGCGATCTGAACGGCGTCGCGCTGAATGCCAGCCATCATCCCGCGGAACACAGGCTGATGGAACGGGAGCACCGCGTACCAGTACACCAGACCGAGCAGCCCCCGGGGCCGGAACAAAGCTGTCTGGTGGAGGATGCATTGGCCTTTGTTGTCTGGTTCTATTCGGAACTCGAGCAATGCTTCGCCCGGCAATCGCATTTCGGCTCGTAACGAAACGCAACGGTCTGGCTCCAGGCCCACGACGCGCCAGAAATCGAGCGCCTCGCCGTACCTGAGGACCTCGGGATCACGCCGGCCGCGTCGCAACCCAGGGCCTCCCGCCAGCCGATCCAGCCAGCCGCGGATAGCCCAGAGCCAATTGGCGCCATGCCAGCCACGCTGCCCGCCGAGGCGACATATGGCGCGGAATACTGCCGCAGGCGGCGCGTTGATGGCAACTTCTCGGGAATCGCGAAAGACTGTGCCACCAGACCAATCCGGATCACCCGGCAGGGGACCGGCCATAGACCAGTTCGTCTCCACCTGACGCGCCGTAACCTGGGTGAGTGCGGCGCGGATCGCCTCGCGAACGTTCAACAGCTTCTGCGGGACCAACTGAGTGATCCTGTCATCACGGCACACGACCGGGTTCTTCAGCCCCTCGGCCAGCGGTATTGCAATCTTGTGGCTCAACGGAGTCACAAGATGAATCCAATAAGAACTCAAGCGAGGCGTCAGGACTGGAACCGGTATGAGCCAGCGACGGGGAAGACCGAGTTCTTCGGCCATGATGCGAATGATGTCGCTGTAGCACAGCGCTTCAGGCCCACCGATGTCGAAAACCCCACCGGTGGTTTCCGGGACTGCCAGCACGCCGACCAGGTACGCGAGCACGTTTTCCACGGCGATTGGCTGGCATCGAGTGCTCACCCACCTTGGTGTGATCATGACGGGCAACCGGTGCACGAGATACCGCAGAATCTCGAAAGAGGCCGAGCCGGAGCCGATGATCATAGCGGCGCGCAGCACCGTGACCGGCACTCCCGCAGAAGCAAGTGCTCCCTCCACGTCACGGCGCGAAGATAGATGCTTGCTTAGATGAGAGCCGGTTTCACCCAGGCCGCCAAGGTAAATGATGCGCCCCACTCCGGCATCGTGGGCGGCCCGTCCGAATGACAGGGCGAGTTGTCGGTCCCGTTGAGCATACTCGCCGCCTGCCGACATCATCGAATGCACCAGGTAGAACGCCGCGCTGCAATCTTCCAACTCACGGGTTAGTGATGGCACGTCGATGAGATCGGTTCTGCGGATCTCAACGCGGGAGTCTGAGGCCCAGCCGCGGCCTTCCAACTTCGCAGGAGAGCGCACGAGGCATCGCACCGCATAGCCGGAAGCGAGCAGTTGCGGCACGAGTCTCCCGCCGATATAGCCAGTGGCACCCGCTATGGCAATGCGTTGCAGTTACGGAATTCCTTGGGCCGTGAGCCTTGCTTCAGTCTATCGGCGAGTCGTTTCGATTTGGCTCGTCACCCCGTCGAGATTCGTGCGCCTGTCTGTTGAACGCCCATCACTCAAACTAAGACGATTTTTCGCCGCGAAGTCGCCTCTCACCCGGCCGCGAAGTCCATTCGCGGCGATCAGCCCTCCCGGCGGCGCCGCAGTTTACCTCGAGCCGCAATCCCGAGCGTATCGTCGGCGACTCGTACACTGATCGGAAACGGCGTTCCGGGAACCGTTCACTGCCGATTCCGTTTCGGTGACCGTCTGCAGGCGTTCAGACGGTTCTGAGGAATCATAGGAACATCGTTATAACTCTCGACAATTTGTTTCCTTTTGTCGAGAGTTCCTTCGTTGAACGTGTCCCACGTCCTCAAGCACCAGCGGGGCCGAACAAGGCACTTTCGTCGGTGCGGTCCAACGGAGCTGAGATCCAACATTCGGTCCGATGGACATCCACACGAAACCGGAAACGGTTGGACGAATTGTCAAGCGGCTGGTGAACAGCTCTTCCATCGGCGACCGTCGCCGAGGGGTTTTGGTGCGAGGCTCAAGGGGCGATTATACGGCCAAATAGGTTTTGGTAAGAAGCATTATCATAAGTAAAAACAGACGCATTTTGCGCAGGCGCGCAGGAACGTAGTCTAATGGGGTTCGTGCCTGCAAGACCCGCCTGGATCAGCAGAATCAACGAGATCTGCTCGGAACTGGAGCGACTTCCCCGCCCTT
>Ga0157370_10005580_pt1 | contig 14094 bp, 7 predicted proteins | sample C35metaG_FD_113463 | JGI IMG/M metagenome (GOLD analysis project Ga0157370, IMG submission 113463) | Corn rhizosphere microbial communities from Kellogg Biological Station, Michigan, USA - C3-5 metaG | ecosystem: Host-associated > Plants > Roots > Rhizosphere > Soil | place: USA: Michigan...
GGGCTCGACCTTTCTCGGCCAAGGCATTGCCATCCCCCACGGTACGCCACAAACCCGCGACCAGGTGTTTTCCACCGGCGTGCGGCTGATGCAGTTTCCCGAAGGCGTTGACTGGGGCGACGGTCAGATCGTGTACCTGGCGATCGGTATCGCGGCCAAGTCCGATGAGCATTTGCGTTTGTTGCAACTGTTGACCCGCGCCCTCGGCGAAACCGATCTGGGCCAGGCCTTGCGCCGTGCGAGTTCCGCCGAGGCCTTGTTGAAACTGCTGCAAGGCGCGCCGCAGGAATTGGCGCTGGATGCACAGATGATCGGTCTTGGTGTATCCGCCGACGACTTCGAAGAACTGGTCTGGCGCGGTGCGCGTTTGCTGCGCCAGGCCGATTGCGTGAGCAACGGTTTTTCCGCTGTGTTGCAACAGGTCGAAGCACTGCCGCTGGGCGATGGCCTGTGGTGGTTGCACAGCGAACAAACGGTCAAGCGCCCGGGCCTGGCCTTCGTCACCCCGGACAAACCAATGCGCTATCTGGGCCAGCCGCTCAGCGGTCTGTTCTGCCTGGCCAGCCTGGGTGAAGCTCATCAAGCCTTGCTCGAACGCCTGTGCGCCTTGCTGATTGAAGGTCGCGGCCACGAATTGGGCCGCGCCACCAGCAGCCGTAAAGTGCTTGAAGTCCTCGGCGGCGAATTGCCGGCGGACTGGCCGAGCGCCCGCATCGCATTGGCCAACGCCCACGGCTTGCACGCGCGCCCGGCGAAGATCCTCGCGCAACTGGCGAAAAATTTTGTAGGTGAAATACGCGTACGTATCGTCGACAGCCAGGACAGCGCGGTGTCGGTGAAGAGTTTGAGCAAACTGCTCAGCCTCGGCGCCCGTCGCGGTCAGGTGCTGGAGTTCATTGCCGAACCGAGCATTGCCGCCGATGCCTTGCCCGCCTTGCTGGCGGCCATCGAAGAAGGCCTCGGTGAAGAAGTCGAGCCGTTGCCGGCCGTGAGTCAGCAGCGCGAAGAACTCACCGATGTCGCCGAAGTACTGCTCGCCCCGGCGTCCGGCAGCCTGATACAAGCCATCGCCGCGGCGCCCGGAATTGCCATTGGCCCGGCCCATATTCAAGTGCTGCAAACCATCGATTACCCGCTGCGCGGTGAGTCCGCCGCAACTGAACGCGAGCGCCTCAAACAGGCACTGGCGCAGGTGCGCCAAGACATCGAAGGCTTGATTGAACGCAGCACGTCCAAGGCCATCCGCGAAATTTTCATCACTCACCAGGAAATGCTCGACGACCCGGAACTGAGCGATGAAGTCGACACCCGCCTCAAGCAAGGTGAAAGCGCTGAAGCGGCGTGGATGGCGGTGATCGAAGCGGCGGCCCGGCAACAGGAGTCGTTGCAGGACGCCTTGCTCGCCGAGCGTGCGGCGGACTTGCGTGACATCGGTCGGCGCGTGTTGGCGCAACTGAGCGGCGTTGAAACGCCGAAAGAGCCTGACCAACCTTACATTCTGGTGATGGACGAAGTCGGTCCGTCCGACGTCGCACGTCTCGATCCGGCGCGTGTCGCCGGCATTCTCACGGCGCGGGGTGGCGCCACGGCGCACAGCGCCATCGTGGCCCGAGCCTTGGGTATTCCGGCGCTGGTCGGTGCCGGTGCGGCGGTGTTGCTGCTGGCGCCGGGCACGCCGTTGCTGATCGATGGCCAGCGCGGTCGCCTGCACGTAGACGCTGATGCGTTGACCTTGCAACGCGCCACCGAAGAACGCGACACCCGCGAACAGCGCCTGAAAGTGGCCGCTGAACAACGTCATCAACCGGCGCTGACCACCGATGGTCACGCGGTCGAAGTGTTCGCCAACATTGGTGAAAGCGCCGGTGTCACCAGCGCGGTGGAGCAGGGTGCCGAAGGCATTGGCCTGTTGCGCACCGAACTGATTTTCATGGCCCACCCGCAGGCGCCGGACGAGGCCACCCAGGAAGTTGAATACCGTCGCGTGCTCGACGGCCTGGCCGGTCGGCCGCTGGTGGTGCGCACCCTCGATGTCGGTGGCGACAAACCGCTGCCGTATTGGCCCATCGCCAAAGAAGAAAACCCGTTCCTCGGCGTGCGCGGTATTCGCCTGACGCTGCAACGCCCGAAGATCATGGAAGCGCAGTTGCGCGCCTTGCTACGGGCCGCCGATAACCGTCCGCTGCGGATCATGTTTCCGATGGTGGGCAGCGTCGATGAATGGCGTCAGGCACGGGACATGACCGAACGCTTGCGTCTGGAAATCCCGGTCGCCGACTTGCAACTGGGGATCATGATCGAGGTGCCGTCGGCCGCCTTGCTGGCGCCGGTGTTGGCCAGGGAAGTCGACTTCTTCAGCGTCGGCACCAACGACCTGACCCAGTACACACTGGCCATCGACCGTGGTCATCCGACCTTGTCCGCTCAGGCCGACGGCTTGCACCCGGCGGTGCTGCAATTGATCGACATCACCGTGCGCGCGGCGCATGCCCATGGCAAATGGGTCGGGGTGTGCGGCGAGTTGGCGGCGGACCCGCTGGCGGTGCCGGTATTGGTCGGCCTGGGTGTGGACGAACTCAGTGTGTCGGGTCGCAGCATTGCCGAGGTCAAGGCGCGGATTCGCGAACTCAGCCTCGCCCAGACGCAAATTCTCGCCCGACAGGCCCTGGCCGTGGGCAGCGCCAATGAAGTGCGCGCATTAGTGGAGGCTCTGTAATGGCCCGGATTTTAACCCTGACCCTCAACCCGGCGCTGGACCTGACCGTCCAGTTGCCGCGCCTTGAACCCGGCCAGGTCAACCGCAGCGACGCCATGCACACCCACGCCGCTGGCAAAGGCATAAACGTGGCGCAGGTGCTGGCCGACCTTGGGCATCAGTTGACCGTCAGCGGGTTTCTCGGGGAAGACAATCTGCAGGCGTTCGAAACCCTGTTTGCCAAACGCGGTTTTGTCGACGCGTTTATCCGCGTTCCCGGTGAGATTCGCAGCAACATCAAGCTGGCGGAAAGCGACGGGCGCATCACCGACGTCAACGGTCCAGGGCCGCGAGTGAGTGAAGCGGCGCAGCAGGCATTGCTGGATCGTCTCGATCAGATTGCGCCCGGCCATGATGTGGTCGTCGTCGCCGGAAGTTTGCCGCAGGGCGTCAGCGCGCAGTGGTTGCAGGCGTTGATTGTACGCTTGAAAAAACTCGGTTTGAACGTCGCCCTCGACACCAGCGGCGAGGCATTGCGCGCGGCGCTCAAGGCCGGTCCGTGGCTGATCAAACCCAACACAGAAGAGTTGGCGGACGCGCTGGGCTGCGAGGTTGTGTCGGTCGCGGCACAAGCCGACGCCGCGAGCCGCTTGCACGCGCAAGGCATCGAGCACGTGGTGATTTCCCACGGTGCCGAGGGCGTGAACTGGTTCAGTGTCGGCTCGGCGCTGCATGCCACACCCCCCAAGGTCAGCGTTGCCAGCACCGTGGGCGCGGGCGATTCGTTGTTGGCCGGCATGCTCCATGGTTTGCTAAAGCCCGATACGCCAGAGCAGACCCTGCGCACCGCCACGGCGATTGCCGCGATGGCGGTCACTCAAATCGGTTTCGGCATCGGCGATACCGCGCAATTGGCGCAGCTCGAACAGGGTGTACGCGTGCGTCCCCTGACAGAACAATAAGAGGGTTTGTCATGAAGTTAGCCATTGTTACGGCCTGCCCGAACGGCATGGTCACCAGTGTGCTGTGCGCCCGTTTGCTCGATGCAGCGGCCCAGCGTCAGGGCTGGATGACCTGCGTTGAAGTGGTGGATGCCACGCATCCGGAGCGGCAATTGTCGGCGGCCACTCTCGACGCCGCAGAGTGGGTCCTGCTGGTGACCAGCGCGCCGGTGGATATGGCGCGGTTTGTCGGCAAACGCGTGTTCCAGAGCACCCCGGCGCAAGCCCTGCAGGATGTTGAAGCGGTGCTGCGGCGCGGCGCTGAAGAAGCTCAGGTTTACGTTGCTCCCGAAACGGTTGTCGAGCCTGTCGCGACCCCTAAAAACGCGCCACGACTGGTTGCGATCACCGCATGCCCGACCGGGGTCGCCCATACGTTCATGGCCGCCGAAGCCTTGCAGCAAGCGGCCAAGCGACTGGGTTATGACTTGCAAATAGAAACCCAGGGCTCGGTCGGCGCGCGCAATCCATTGAGCGCCGCCGCGATTGCCGAGGCCGATGTGGTGCTGCTGGCCTGTGATATTGAAGTCGCCACCGAGCGTTTCGCCGGCAAGAAGATTTACCGTTGTGGCACCGGCATTGCCCTCAAGCAAGCCGAAGCGACGCTGAACAAAGCGTTGGCCGAAGGTCAGCAGGAAAGCGCCGCCAGCGGCTCCAAAGGCCCGGCCAGGCAAGAGAAAACCGGCGTCTATAAACACTTGCTGACCGGTGTGTCGTTCATGCTGCCGATGGTGGTGGCGGGCGGCTTGATGATCGCGCTGTCCTTCGTGTTCGGCATCACCGCGTTCAAGGAACCCGGCACGTTGGCGGCAGCCTTGATGCAGATCGGCGGCGACACCGCGTTCAAACTGATGGTGCCGCTGCTGGCGGGTTACATCGCCTACTCGATTGCCGACCGGCCGGGCCTGGCGCCAGGGATGATCGGTGGTCTGTTGGCCAGCACTTTGGGTGCCGGTTTTATTGGCGGGATCATTGCCGGTTTCATCGCCGGTTACGCGGCGCAGGCGATCAACCGTTATGCGCGTTTGCCGCAGAGCCTTGAGGCGCTGAAACCGATCCTGATCATCCCGTTGCTGGCGAGCCTGTTCACCGGACTGGTGATGATTTACGTGGTGGGCAAACCCGTGGCCGGGATGCTCGAAGGGCTGACGCATTTCCTCGACAGCATGGGCACCACCAACGCGATTCTGCTCGGTGTACTGCTGGGCGGCATGATGTGCGTCGACTTGGGCGGGCCGATCAACAAAGCGGCTTACGCGTTCTCGGTGGGGCTGCTGGCCTCGCAAAGCTATGCGCCGATGGCCGCGACCATGGCCGCCGGCATGGTGCCGCCGATTGGCCTGGGCATCGCCACGTTTATTGCCCGGCGCAAATTTGCCCAGACCGAGCGCGAGGCCGGTAAAGCGGCGTTGGTGCTGGGGCTATGCTTCATCTCGGAAGGGGCGATTCCGTTTGCCGCGAAAGACCCGTTGCGGGTGATCCCGGCGAGCATTGCCGGTGGTGCGCTGACCGGGGCGTTGTCGATGTATTTCGGCTGCAAACTGATGGCGCCGCACGGTGGCTTGTTTGTGCTGGCGATCCCGAATGCAATCAACCATGCGCTGCTTTACTTGCTGGCGATTGTGGCCGGGAGTTTGTTGACGGCTGTGGCGTATGCGCTGGTCAAAAGGCCTGAAACGGTCGAGTTGGCACTGGAACCCGCCAACGCCTGACGCCCTTTTTTGTAGGCGCCGAGCTTGCTCGCGATGACGGTGTAACAGCCAGCATTTTCGTTGAATGTTAAACCGACATCGCGAGCAAGCTCTGCTCCTACAGGGGTGTGTCACAGTCCATTATGTTTTTCCGTTTCAGGGAGAACACCATGAGCGAATTCGACCTCGGTCGTCGTCGTGTCATCCAAGCGGTGGGGGCCGGGCTGTTGTTACCAAGCCTGGCGCCGGCGGTGATCGCTTCGGTCAAGGATCGTCCGCAACTCAGCGACGGCGTGCAGTCCGGTGATGTGCTGGGTGACCGGGCGATGGTCTGGAGTCGCAGCGATCGCCCGGCCCGTATGGTCGTGGAATGGGACACGCGCAGCCTGTTCAGCAACCCGCGCCGATTTGTCTCGCCGCTGGCCGATGCCCGCACCGATTTCACCGCGCGTGTCGAGCTCACCGGGTTGCCCGCCGATCAGGCGATTTTCTATCGCGTGACCTTCGAGGACGCTCAAAGCGGTGTCGCCAGCGAACCCTGGTTCGGCCATTTGCGCAGCGTGCCGCAAACCCGCCGCGACATTCGTTTTATCTGGAGTGGCGACACCGCCGGCCAAGGCTTCGGTATCAACCCGGACATCGGCGGTATGCGCATTTATGAAGCCATGCGTTTGCGCTTGCCGGACTTCTTTATCCACAGCGGCGACACGATCTACGCCGACAACCCCATCCCTGTGCAACTGACCACCGAAAACGGTCGGGTGTGGCGCAACATCACCAGCGAAGCCAAGAGCAAGGTCGCACAAAATCTCGACGATTTTCGGGGCAATTACCGCTACAACCTGATGGACGAAAACATCCGTCGCTTCAATGCCGAGGTGCCGCAGATCTGGCAATGGGACGACCACGAAGTGGTGAACAACTGGTCGCCGGGCAAGCAACTCGACGCGCGTTATCAGGAGAAAGATATCCACAGCCTGGTGAGCCACGGGCGGCAGGCCTGGCTCGAATATGCACCCATGCGTTGGCAGGACGCCGACAATGGTGGGCGGATTTATCGCAAGCTCGGCTATGGGCCGATGCTCGATGTATTTGTACTCGACATGCGCAGTTATCGCGGTGCCAATGATGACAACCTCGGCGCCGCAAAACCCTTTCTCGGGCGCGAGCAGCTGGACTGGCTCAAGCGCGAATTGAAAGGCTCGACCGCCCAGTGGAAAGTCATAGCCGCCGACATGTCGTTAGGCCTTGGCGCGCCCGACGGCGAGATCAGCCCCGGTGTGACGCGCTGGGAAGCGGTGGCCAATGGTGACCCGGGGCCGGCTCAGGGGCGTGAGCTGGAAATCGCTGAGTTGCTGGGTTTCCTGCGAGCACAGCAGGTGCGTAATTTCGTGTTTTTGACGGCGGACGTGCACTACTGCGCGGCGCATCACTACCACCCGGATCGTGCCGCGTTTCAGGATTTTGAACCGTTTTGGGAGTTTGTCGCCGGGCCTTTGAACGCGGGGAGTTTCGGGCCTGATCAGTTGGATAAAACCTTTGGCCCTGAAGTGGTGTTCGAAAAGGCGCCGCCCGTGCAGAACGCGTCACCGTTTGCCGGTTTTCAGTTTTTTGGCGAGGTGAATATTGATGGGCAGACGGGGGAGATGAGTGTGGTGTTGCGGGATCTGGATGGGGTGAGTGTGTTTGAGCAGAAGGTGACGCCGGTCTAATGTTTGTACACCTGCCCCCCCTGTAGGAGCTGAGCTTGCTCGCGATGGCGGCCTGTCAGTCACCCTCATTGTTGACTGTTAAACCGTCATCGCGAGCAAGCTCAGCTCCTACACGGAGTGGGGTGTGTCAGTAAACGTCGCGGCGGTAGCGGCCTTGTTCGATCAGGCGATCGACCTCTGCAATCCCGAGCACTTCGTTGAGTACGTGATCGACCCCTGATGCCATCCCCTGCAAGCTGCCGCAGATGTAAATCACGGCGCCGTCGGCGAGCCATTTCTTCAGCTCATCCGCCGACTCCCGCAGGCGATCCTGCACGTAGACCTTCTCGGCCTGATCCCGCGAGAATGCCAGGTCGAGCCGCTCCAGGTCGCCTGAGATCAGCCACTCTTCCAGTTCATTGCGACACAGGTAATCGTGTTCCCGATGACGCTCGCCAAACAGCAGCCAATGGCGTTGCTGGCCGTCGGCAATGCGCGCCTTGAGCAAACTGCGCAACCCGGCAAGGCCGGTGCCGTTACCCAGCAGAATCATCGGCACCGGCTCGGCCGGCAGATGGAACCCGCTGTTGCGTCGCACCCGCAGGCTGACGTTGCCACCCACTGGCACGTGTTCGGTCAGCCAGCCGGAGCCAATGCCCAGGCTGCCGTCGGGATGCTGTTCCTGGCGCACGATCAACTCCAGCAATCCATCAGCAGCAATCGAGGCAATGGAGTATTCGCGCATGGCCAACGGCACCAGCGCATCAGCCAATGCCTGAGCGTGCAGGCCGACCAGATGGGCTCTGTTTTCAGGTAGCTGGCGCGTGGCGAGCGCTTGCTCCAAAGGTTGTGACAAACCATCGAACACCACCGCGGCGCGCCCGTCGATGCCCAGGCCGTCGAGGAAGTGCTCGATCGCCCACGGGCAGTTACGCGGCAACACCTCCACCAGATCTCCCGCCAGCCAACTGCTGGTGGACGGGGCGGTGAGGCCCAGCAAGTACACCGGCGAGCCGCTGCTGTCCGGGTTCATCAATTCGCGGTGGGTCAGTGGCCAGTTGTCGTAGCTCGGCGCTTGCCAGGTGTCGACCGGTGTTTGCCCGGTCAGCAGGCCCAGTTGTTGCTGCCAGTGACGCAAGGCGTACGGGTCACCGCTGTCGACTTCCACCGGCGCGAACAGGGTCTTGCCGCCATGCTCGCCCAGCCAGGTGTGCAAGCGTCGGGCGAAACCGCAGAAGTGTTGATACTGGCGATCACCGAGTCCAAGTACCGCATAGTTCAGGCTCTGCAGGCTTGACGCCCGGCCCAGCATCTTGCGTTCGAAGCCGCGCGCGCTGTCCGGCGCTTCGCCGTCGCCGAACGTGCTGACCACGAACAACGCATTAGTGGAGTCGAGCAAATCCTGTTCACTGACACTGGCCAGTGGCCGCACCTTAACCGGCAACCCGGCGGCTTGCAGCTGCCCGGCCGTTTGCCACGCCAATTGCTCGGCGAAACCGCTCTGGCTGGCGAAACCGATCAGCCAGGCCGGCGCATCGCTGTCGGGATGATCGAGACTTTTGCGCGCGTCCTTGATCTGCTTTTTCTTGCGCCGACGATCGAGGTACAGCAACCAGCCCGTGACGAAAAACAACGGCATCGTCAGCGAGGCAATCGTCAGGATGATCCGCCCGACAATGCCGAAGTAGCTGCCAACGTGCAGCGCGTAAATGCTGGTCAGCAGTTGCGCCTTGAGGCTCTTGTCGCTGTAACGGTCGTGCTGCTTGACGATGCCGGTCGCCGGATCGAGGGTGATCTGGTTCTGGGCGCGGTCGTGGGGTGAGGTTTTCAGCAGGTAATACACGGTCGCCGGCTGGCCGGCCACGGGTGGCATTCGGATGTTGTAAGCGCTGAGTGCCGGGCCGGCGGCGCTGTAGACGCTGCTCCAGATGGCCGAGTAATCGGCAGTCGGCGCCGGACCACTGGGGGCCGGGCCGCGATTGCGCACGCGCTCGTTTTGTGGCGCGTCGGACAGCAATCGGGTCAGGCCCTTGTTGTACCACTCATACGACCAGGACAACCCGGTCAGTGCTGCCAGGAGATAAAACACCAGGCACCAGGTGCCGGCCACGGAGTGCAAGTCCCAGTTGAAGCTACGACCCTTTTTCTTCCAGTCCAGGGTCAGCCAGGCACGCCAGCTTTTCCACTGGCGCGGCCAGCGCAGGTAAAGACCGGACAGGCAGAAGAACACCAGGATCAGCGTACAGGCCCCGGTAATCTGCCGCCCGGTATCGCCCATGGCGAGGAAGCGGTGCAGTTGCAACATGAAGCCGAAGAAGTCCTGGCCGGTGGCATCGCCCATGAAGTCGGCGGTGTACGGGTCGAAGTAACGCATTTCGCCACGGCGTTCACCCGGCGGCGGGGTGAAGAACACTTTGGCGGCACGGCCGCTGTCGGTTTCGACGTTGAGCATCGAGACCTTTTTGCCGGACGCGGCTTCGATGCGTTCGACCAATTCAGCGGGCGGCAGGACGCCAGCGACCTGCTTCTGGACCTGCAACACAGAAGGGTTCAGTACGCTCAGGATTTCATCCTGAAACGACACCATGGCCCCGGTGATGCCCATCAGGGCCAGGACCAGTCCGGCACTGATGCCGAAAAACCAGTGCAACTGGAACAGGGTTTTCTTCAACACGTCACTCGCCTTGTTCGTTCAAAAATAGTCTTCACGGCGCGCATTATGCCGTGGGTTGTCGAGAAACATTCTTTTTTACACACAAAAGCCCTACTCACGAATGAGCAGGGCTTTTTTCCTCACACTTTTATTAGAAGTGGAAGTTGGTGCTCAGCAAGGCAGTACGACCGGCCGCCTGGTTGGCGAAGTGAGTCGAGAACGCTTTGTCGTAGTACGTTTCGTCGGTCAGGTTCTGCACGTTCAGTTGCAGGTCGACGTTTTTGCTCAGCTTGTAGGCCGCCATTGCGTCGTAACGAACGTAGGAATCAACCATGGTGGTGTTGGCAGCGCTGCCAAACACATCGTCGACGTAGAACGCACCGCCACCGATGGTCAGCTTCGGCGTGACTTGATAAGTCGTCCACAGGCTGGCGCTGTTTTTCGGCGTGTTAGGCAGCTCGTTACCGTCGTTGGCCGCACCCAGTGGGCCACCATCGACTTGCTCACTGTCCATGTAGGCGTAACCGGCGAAGACCTGCCATTTATCGGTGAGCTTGCCGGTGGCCGACAGTTCGACACCTTGAACGCGAGTCTTGCCGACGTTTTCGTATGTCGTGGTGTTGGTTTGCACACGAGCGTTTTCTTTCTCGGTGCGGAAGATATCGGCGGTCAAGGACAGACGATCGTTCATCAGGTCCCACTTGGTGCCGATTTCGTAGTTCTTGGTGGTTTCCGGTTCCATATCGCTTTTCAGCAGGTTGCCGTTGCGATCAGGTGTGCCACCCAATGGGTTGCCTTCCGAACCTTCGCCCAGGGTGTTGCCCGGTGGCGTGGCGGACGTCGCGTAGGACGCATAGATGCTGCCGTTTTCAGCAGGTTTGTACACCACGCCGAACTGACCGGTGACGAATTCGCTGGTGTCATCGCCCTTGGACGTGGTCACGCTGGAACTGTTGAAAGTCTTGTAGTCGGTGTCGAAATGGTCATAACGCAGACCCATGTTCACCAGCCACTGCTCAGACAATTCCAGGGTGTCGAACACATACAGCGCGTACGTGTTGGCCTTGGTGTCGGTACCGGCGTAGTTACGCGAGATTGCACCGTTCCATGGATCGTTCTGGTTCGGGTTGGACAGCGAGGTGCAGTTGAAACCGCTTGGCCTGCCGATCAAGGCCGGAGAGCAGTTAGTGGTCACCGCTGCGGTACGCGGGGTGGTATCGGTGTTGACGTTGTACGAGGATTTTTCGTTTTCCTCGTGAGTGAACTCGACACCCGTGGCGAAGCTGTTCTTGAACCCGGCGATGTACACGTCACCAAACAGATCGGTCTGGTTAGTGGTGGTCTCGGTGTTGCTGACACGGGTATTCGCCCGACGCCAGAGGCTGCCATTGTTGACGTTGCCCTTGCTGTCGTCCGGCTGGGTCAGGATGTAATCCTGCATGCTGGTGCCGTGGCGCAGGGTGTTCTTGACGGTCAGCGCATCGTTCAGATCGTGCTCGATGGAGAAGGTCGCGGTGTCGGTACGGGTCTTGCGGAAATCGCGGTCGTTCAGACCATACCAGTTGCTGCTGTTGCCGCCGTCATTAGGCTTGTCAGGATTGGCCTTGGTACGCGCAGCCGAGCCAGCGACCGGGATGGAGTACGGAATGCCCGAGTCCGGCGTGTCGTTGCTTTCGAGGTGGTAGTAGTCGAGGTTGACACGGGTCTCGGTGCCCAGGCCGAAGGCCAGGGACGGTGCGATACCCCAACGATCGTAATCGATGCTCTGGCGGCCGGCGACGTTGCTTTCGTGGGTCAGCAGGTTCAGACGGCCGGCGGCGGTGTCGGAGAACTGATAGTTGCCGTCGAAGGTGTAGCGCTGGGTCTGGTCGGAGCCCCAGGTAAAGCCACCGTCGAGCGAATCCCCCAGGTGCGCTTTCTTGCTCACCAGGTTGATGCTGCCGCCAGCGGCGCCACGGCCGCCAATGGCCGAGTTCGGGCCTTTGCTGACTTCAATCGATTCAACGGCGAAGATCTCGCGGCTCTGCGAACCGGTGTCGCGCACGCCGTCCAGGTAAGTGTCGCCCTGGGCATCGAAGCCGCGAATGAATGGACGGTCACCCTGTGGGTTGCCACCTTCACCGGCACCAAAGGTGATGCCCGGAACGGTGCGCAGTGCGTCTTGCATGTTCATCGCGCCGGTGTCCTTCAGGACTTGTTGCGGGATGACGGTAATCGAACGCGGTGTGTCCACCAGTGGTGCGGTGTACTTGGGCGAGGACGCTTTTTCGACGTTGTAGGAAGTCTCGTCCTGAGCCTCGCCAGTGATGGCGGTAGCGCCCAGCGAAATCACATTACTCGGTGCTTTTTCGTCAGCCTTTTCCGCCGCGAAAACCATGTGCCCCGCCGAGCCGGCGGTAATCGCCATGCCAATGGCCGATGCGAGCAAACGTGGTGAACTGACCGGTACTTGTGTTTGTTGACGCGACATTTGAATTCCCCTCCCCAAGGATTTGAGGCGGCGGAATATAGGGTAGACGCGTATTTGTATCAATTGCGAAACGTTACTATTCGCGAGGAATTTACATTCTTTACAATTTAACCTTACGCTTTTTGCTGTTTCGTTCGTCGTGAGGGTTTTACACGGACAATAAGAATCAATACCATTAGCACCCCTTTGGTTTCAGGTGTCCCTGCCATGCTGCTGCACATTCCAGGCTTGTTCTCGAAAGAAGAAGTGCAGCGTATCCGCGAGGCTCTGGAACAGGCCGATTGGGCGGATGGCAAAATCACTGCCGGCTATCAGTCGGCTAAAGCCAAGCACAACCTGCAACTGCCTGAGGGTCATCCGCTGGCCAAGGAGGTCGGTGCGGCGATGCTCGAGCGGCTGTGGAAAAATCCGCAGTTCATGTCAGCCGCGTTACCGCACAAGGTCTTCCCGCCGTTGGTGAACTGCTACACCGCCGGCGGCAGTTTCGATTTTCATATTGATAACGCCGTGCGCCAGCCCAAGGGCAGCATCGAGCGGGTGCGCACCGATCTCTCGGCGACGCTGTTCTTCAGTGAACCTGAGGACTACGACGGTGGTGAACTGGAAATCCAGGACACCTTCGGCCCTCAGCGCGTCAAGCTGCCTGCCGGCGACATGGTTTTGTATCCCGGCACCAGCCTGCACAAGGTCAACGCCGTCACCCGCGGCACGCGTTACGCGTCGTTTTTCTGGACCCAAAGCCTGGTGCGTGAAGACAGTCAGCGCGCCTTGCTGTTCGAGATGGATGGGGCGATCCAGCAATTGACGCTGGACATGCCGGATCACCCGTCGCTGATTCGGCTCACTGGCACTTATCACAACCTGCTGCGCCGTTGGGTCGAGGTATGAGTTATCAACTGCGCCGTGAGGAAGTCCTCGACGGTGACCGACTCAAATCCATGCTTGAGGAAAGTCCGGCACGTGCGGCTCAAGCCATTTTGATCGCCGCCCGAGAAGGCGTACTCGATGCTCAGGCACTGCTCGGGCAAATCCTGCTGGACGGCAATGGCATCGCACAGGACCAGCCGCTCGCCACGCGCTGGTTCGCGATTGCGGCTCAAGGTGGGCACTTGATGGCGCGCAACATGCTGGGTCGTTGTCATGAGCACGGTTGGGGCTGCGTGGCGGATGCCTCGATTGCCGCTCGGCATTACCGGGTCGCGGCGCAGGCCGGGCTGGATTGGGCGATGTACAACTACGCCAATTTGCTGGCCACCGGGCGAGGTGTGATCGAAGACCAGGCACAGGCGTTCAGCTTCTATCGCCGAGCGGCTGAATTGGGTCACGCGAAATCGATGAACCTGCTGGGGCGTTATCTGGAGCAAGGACAAGTGTGCCCGGCAGACGCGGCATTGGCGCGTGACTGGTATCGCCGTTCGGCGGTCGGCGGGGATTTTCGCGGGCAGTTCAGTTATGCCGCGGTACTGGCCGAGGAGGGGGGCGTCGAAGAGGCAATGACCTGGTTGCACAAGGCATTAGCCGGCGGCAATCTGAATTTCCTGCGAGTGGCGAGCAAGGCATTGATGAGCGCCGTGAACCCACAGTTTCGCGAGTTGGCACCGGCGTATATCCGACGCATTGACGAGCTTGAACGACAACTGGCGCCTCTGTAGCGCAGGCACAAAAAAGCCCATGACTCGTCATGGGCTTTTTCATTTCTACGCGTAGCGCTTAAACGTAAAACGATTTCAGCGGCGGGAAGCCATTGAATTCAACAGCGCTGTAACTGGTGGTGTAGGCACCGGTCGACAACCAGTACAAACGATCACCAATGGCCAGGTTCAGCGGCAGGCCGTACTTGTAGTTTTCGTACATGATGTCGGCGCTGTCGCAGGTTGGGCCGGCGATGACCAC
>Ga0157370_10005581_pt1 | contig 14091 bp, 15 predicted proteins | sample C35metaG_FD_113463 | JGI IMG/M metagenome (GOLD analysis project Ga0157370, IMG submission 113463) | Corn rhizosphere microbial communities from Kellogg Biological Station, Michigan, USA - C3-5 metaG | ecosystem: Host-associated > Plants > Roots > Rhizosphere > Soil | place: USA: Michigan...
AACTTCCACCACTGGCACCACAGCCAGGACATCGAGGCGCTCGACAAGAACTACGCGGCGCACTATGCCTTTCTCGACTACATCTTCGGCACCGCGGTGAAGAGCACCAAGCTCTGGCCCGAAAAATACGGCGTGCTGGGCGACTACGTGCCCAACGGCTTCTTCAAGCAGTTGAAGTTCCCGTTCGTCTGGAAAGGATGATGCGCGCCGCTCTTCGTGCCGCCGCGCTCGTGGCCGCGGCGGGTGCCGCGCTGCTGCTCTCGGCCTGCGCCACCCGGGTCGACCTGCCCTCCAAGGATTCGGGCCTGCGCCTTCGGGTACAGAGCTCGGTCATCGCGCCGGGCAACGGCGGCGAACTCATCACGGCCAGCGCGCTGGAGCCCGGCGACATCCTGCTGAGCTCGATCGCCACGGTCAATTCCTTCGGCATCCGGCTGGGCACTTTCTCGCCGGTGAGCCATGCACTGCTGTACCTGGGCGACGGGCTGATCGCCGAAGCCGTGGGCACCGGCGTGCGCGCGCGGCCGCTGGCCGACGTGGTGGCCGAGGAACAGATGGTGGTCGCCTTTCGCGTGCCGGGCCTGGACGACGCGGGGGTCGCGAAGCTGCGCACCTGGGCCAATTCGCAGGTCGGCACGCGCTACAACACCACCGGCGTGTTGCTGAACGCGCCCTTCGTGCTGAACCGGCGCCTCTGCGAGCTGCCGCTGATTCCTTCGTCGGTGAGCAACTTCTGCATCAGCGGCATGGCCATGGTGCAGTTGGGCGCAAGCCGCGACGACCAGTTCTTCTGCTCGCAGTTCGTGCTGGAGGCCTACCGCCAGGCGGGCCTGCCGATCACCGTGGCCGATCCGCGCTGGGTGAGCCCTGCCGACCTCCTGCACATGCGCGAGGGCGACGTGCCCTCCATTGCCGCGACGCAGCCGCTGCGCTACATCGGGCACCTGAAGTACAACGCGCCGCCGATCCTGGCGGCCGATGGGCCTTGACCGTCTTGAGCACGCCTTTCCAGTTCGATGTCGTCGTGGTCGGCGCCGGTGCGGCCGGGCTGTTCTGCGCCGGGGTGGCGGGCCAGCGCGGGCTCAAGGTGCTCTTGGTCGACCACAGCGAAAAGGTCGGCGAGAAGATCCGCATCTCGGGCGGCGGGCGGGCCAACTTCACCAACCGCGACCTCGACGTGCGCGCGCCGCAGCGCCACTTCATCGGAGACAACCCGAATTTCTGCCGCTCGGCCTTGTCGCGCTATGCGCCGCAGCAATTCATCGACCTGGTGCAGAAACACGGCATCGCCTTTCACGAGAAGCACAAGGGGCAGCTCTTTTGCGACGGTTCCTCGCAGCAGATCGTGGACATGCTGCTGGCGGAATGCGCGGCCGGCGGGGTGACGCGGTGGCAGCCGTGCAAACTGGGGGACATTGCTTTTTCTCCAGCAACCGCTGATGCAGCGGGCGTTGGAAGCTATCGAATTGATAGCGATCGCGGCGTCATCGAGACACCGAAGCTGGTGATTGCGACCGGCGGCCTGTCGATCCCCCAGATTGGCGCCAGCGACTTCGGCTATCGCATCGCCGAGCAGTTCGGCCTGCGCGTGGTCACGCCCCGCCCGGCCCTCGTGCCGCTGACTTTCGGCGGTGAAGCCTGGGCGCCATATGCCGAACTGGCCGGGCTCGCGCTGCCGGTGCGGATCGAAACCGGGGCCAAGAAGGAAAAGATGGCTTTTCTCGAAGATCTGCTGTTCACCCACCGGGGGCTTTCCGGTCCGGCGGTGCTGCAGATTTCGAGCTACTGGAAGCCCGGCGCCCCGCTCACCATCGATTTCGCGCCCGGCACGGACGTGGCCGAGGCGCTGGGCGAAGCCAAGCTGCGCTCGAAGAAGCGCATCGCCAACGAACTGGCCACGCTGGTGCCCTCCCGGCTGGCGGACGCCTGGGTCGGGCAGGATCCGGCGCTGCAGCGGCCCGTCAACGAAGCGGCCGACAAGGCGCTGGCGGCGCTGTCCGAGCGCATCGCCCGCTGGCAGATCACCCCGAGCGGCACCGAGGGCTACAAGAAGGCCGAGGTCACCGCGGGAGGCGTCGACACCCGCGATCTGTCCTCCCAGACCATGGAATCGAAGCAGCCGGGGCTTTATTTCATCGGCGAAGTGGTCGATGTGACGGGTTGGTTGGGCGGATACAACTTCCAATGGGCCTGGGCGAGTGCCCATGCCTGCGCAACCGCGCTATAATCGCGGGCTAACTTTTGGCCTTCCCTCAACGGCCGCAAAAAGATTTCAGTTGAGGAACCCCGGCTTGGGGCCTCGATCTCCCCAGGCCAAATTCAATTCAACGATTCATCAATGACCACCATCCGCGTTAAAGAAAACGAGCCCTTCGACGTCGCTCTGCGTCGCTTCAAGCGCACCATCGAAAAGCTCGGCCTGCTGACCGACCTGCGCGCCCGCGAGTTCTACGAAAAGCCGACCGCCGAGCGCAAGCGCAAGAAGGCAGCCGCCGTCAAGCGCCACTACAAGCGCGTGCGCAGCATGCAGCTCCCCAAGAAGCTGTACTAAGCAACACCTGCGGGCAGCCGGCCCTCGACGAAAGTCTCGCCAGCGCCCCGTTGCACCAGCCGCGCCAGGGAAACCTGCCGCGGCTTTTGTTTTTTCCGAAAGGCTGACATGACACTCAAAGAACAAATCACCGAAGACATGAAGACGGCGATGCGCGCCAAGGACTCCGAGCGCCTGGGCACCATCCGCCTCTTGCTCGCTGCATTGAAGCAGAAGGAAGTCGACGAGCGCGTGGAGCTGGACGACGCCATGGTCGTGTCCATCGTCGACAAAATGGTCAAGCAGCGCAAGGACTCCATCGCCGCGTTCACCACCGGCGGCCGCGCCGACCTCGCCGACAAGGAAGCCGCCGAGATCAAGGTGCTCGAGGTCTACCTGCCCCAGCGCATGAGCGCCGAGGAAACCACCGCCGCCGTGAAAGCCATCGTGGCCGAACTGGGCGCCAGCGGCCCCGGCGACATGGGCAAGGTGATGGGCGTGGTCAAGACCCGCCTGGCCGGCAAGGCCGACATGGGCCAGGTCAGCGCAGCGGTCAAGGCCGCACTGACGGGCGCCTGATGAGCGACAGCAGCGCCAGCCCCTCCGACCCGATCCTCAAGGCCTGCGCCTGCCTGGTCGACGCACGGGGCCGGCTGCTGGTGTTCCGCCACCCCGGGGACGGCAACACGCAACTGCCCAAGGGCACCATCGAGCCCGGTGAATCGCCCGAGTTGGCGGTGCGGCGCGAACTGCTCGAGGAGTCGGGCATCGACTTCACGGGCGCGCTGCAGCCGCTCGGCACGCTGGACCGCGAATGCGAGGCCGGCGTCGAGGGCAACACGCACCGCCATCCGCAGCTGTGGCACCTGTTCCTGATGCGCGCCGACGGGCCGCTGCCCGAGACCTTCGAACACATGGCCACCGGCAGCCCCGAAGAAGAAGGCCTGGTGTTTTCCTTCCGCTGGCTCGACGCCGACGACGCCCTCGACGATTTCGCGCTGCCCTATCGCCAGACCATCGAGCGCGTGCGCGCCGCCCTGCTGCTGCCCGCCTCGACCGACGCCTGACGGTCAGGCGATGGCGCGCAGCGCCATGTAAGCCCCCAGCAGCGCCAGCCCGGCCAGGCAGCAGCGCTTGAACATCGCCACCGGCAGCTTCTGCCGCAGCCACGTCCCGATCACCATGCCGCCGATCGCCGGCACCAGCATCGCGACCGAACTGCCCACCGCCGCCATCGGATAACCCCCGTTGCCCGCGAGCCCAATGCCCAGCACCACGGTCGAGGTGGTGAACGAAATCCCCATCGCCTGGATCAGCGAATCGCGCTGGAAACCCAGCGCCTGCAGATAGGGCACGGCCGGCACCGCGAACACGCCGGTCACCGCCGTCACCAACCCCGTCGCAACACCCACCAGCGGCCCGAGCCACCACTCGTGCGCCTCGGGTGCATGCAGCTGTCGCCCCGTGAGCCCCCAGAGCGCATAGGCCACCAGCGCCATGCCGAGCGCCACCGACGCCCAGGCACCGCCCGGCGCGCCGAACCACAACGCCCCGCCCAGCGTCCCCACCACGACCCCCGCCTGCATGCCGCCGATGCGCCGCAGCACAGCCCCGAAGCTCGCACGCGGCCCGGTCTGCCAGATGTTGGTGACGAGCGACGGCACGATCAGCAGCGCGGCCGCCCGCACCGGCGGCATCCACAGCGCGAGCAGCGCCATCGACACGGTCGGCAGACCGAGCCCGATCACGCCCTTGATCACACCGGCCAGAAGAAATACGGCGGCCGCCGCGGCCCAGTGGCCCGCCGTCAGTTCGTTGGAAAAAATCGTCATTGCCGCCGAGTCTGCAGACCCGGCGCGCAACTGGAAATGCGGCATTCGCGCACCCAGCCTCAGGCACAGACTGAGGCTGGCGTGCTACCTTGCGGCCCACCATGCGATTCGATCTCACCGACCTCAAGCTCTTCATCCACGTCGTCGAGGCCGGCAGCCTCACGGCCGGCGCGGAGCGCTCGCACATGACGCTCGCCTCGGCCAGCCAGCGCGTGCGCGGCATGGAAGACGCGCTCGGCAGCCCGCTGCTCACCCGCCACGCGCAGGGCGTGCGTCCCACCGAGGCCGGCCGCACGCTGCTGCACCACGCACGCGTCGTGCTGCAACAGATGGAGCGGCTGCGCGGTGAGCTCGGCGAATACGGCCAGGGCCTGAAGGGCCACGTGCGCTTCATGTGCGGCACCTCGGCGCTGACCGAACACCTGCCCGAAGTGCTGAGCCGCTTTCTCGCGGAGCATCCGCGCATCTCGGTCGACCTCGAGGAGCGCCCGAGTCCCGACACCGTCGATGCGTTGCGCGCGGGCCTGTGCGACATCGGCATCGTCTCGGACGCCATCGACAGCGAGGGCCTCGAATGCCACCCCTTCCGCCGCGACGACCTCGTGCTCGTGATGCCGCGCAGCCATGCGCTGGCCACGCGCCGGCGTGTGCACCTGGCCGAGGTGGTCGACAACGAGTTCGTGGGCCTGCCCGCGGACACCGCGCTGCAGCAACTGCTGACCGGCCACGTCCGCGCCCTCGGCAAGCACCTGGCCTACCGCGTGCGCGTGCGCAACTTCGAGGCCGTGTGCCGCATGGTCGAGTACGGCATCGGCGTGGGCATCGTGCCGCAGACCGCGGCCGAGCGCTGCGCCCGTTCGATGAAGATTGCGCGCGCCTCGCTCGCCGACGCCTGGGCCGAACGCACGCTGATGGCCTGCGTGCGCTCGTCGGAAGACCTGCCGATCAATGCCCGGCGCATGCTCGAGCACCTGATCGCGCCCGTGGAAGAAATCAGGAAGAAGTGACCGGCCGCCCCTGCCGCGCCCGCGCCGCGACGAAGGCATCGAAAGCCTCGCTGCTGGTCTTGCGCGGCACATAGCCGAAGCGCTCCTTCAGCGCCGTGTTGAGCAGCACCGGCCGATAGCGCAGAAAGTCGAGCTGCTCCGGGCCATAGCGGCTGACACCCAATGCCGAACCCACCGCGAGCGCCGTCTTGAGCACGCCAGCCGGCCAGTCGGTCGCCTGCTTGCCCAGGCGCGATGCGATCTCGTGGATGGTGAGCGCGCCATCGCCCGCGAGGTTGTAGCAACCGGCTGGCGCGCCGCCGAGCGCATGTGCGATGGCGCCCGTCACATCCTCGTCCCACACGAACACGAACGGACTCGCGCTGCCACGGATCGCGATGAGCCGCTTCTTCTCGAACACCGCGGTGATCTGGTTGTCGACCCGCTCGCCGAGGATGGTGCCGATGCGCAGCACCGTCTGCGCGAGCGCAGGGTGCGCCGTGCGGTACTCCGCGAGCATCTCTTCCGCCTGCCGCTTGTGGTCGGCATACGCGAACACCGGGTTGCCGCGCAGCGGCTGCGACTCGGTGATCCACGCCGGGTTGTCCGCGTGATAGCCATAGGCCGCGCCGCTGGACGACACCACGATGTGCCGCACGCCCCGCGCCACGCAGGCTTCGAGCACGTTGCGCGTGCCGCCCACATCGACCGAATGCTCGAAGGCGCGATTCGAGTCCTTGCCCGGCGTGACGATGGAGGCCAGGTGCACGACCGTGTCGATGGCGTATTCAGCCAGCGTGTCGCCTATGCCCGCATCGCGCACATCCTGCTGGCGATAGACCACGCCCGGCAATTGCCGCTCCGCCGGCACCTCGCGCACGTCGAGGGCCACGAGAACTTCCAGCGATTTCCCCGCGAGCGCGGCCAGCACGCCGCGCCCCAGAAACCCATCGCCGCCCGTCACGAGCACGCGGCGCGCGCTCATGGCGTCGCGGGCTTGCGCCCCCACCAGCTTGCGAGCGCGAGACCCGCGATGATGTCCCAGAAGCCCCACACGCCAGCCACCACCGCCATGCCGCCGAGCCCGCCGAAGAAGCTGAAGATCAGCACCAGCCCGAGCCCCGCGTTGCGGATGCCCACCTCGATCGACACCGCGCGCCTGTCGTAGTCGCCCAGCCCCGAGAGCCGCGCGCACAGGTAGCCCGTGCCGAAGGCCAGCGCGTCGTGGATCACCACCGCCATCAGCACCAACCCCACGTAGTCGAGAAAGTAGCGCCAGTTGCCCGCGATCGCGCCGACGATGAATGCGATCAGCGCGAGAAAGCTCAGGATGCGCGCCGGCTTCTTGATGCGCGCCGTGAGCCCCGGCAGCTTGTGCGCGCAGGCCACGCCCAGCACGAACGGAATGCCGATGATCATCACGATGTGGCCCAGCATGTCGAGCGGGTCCAGCGCGATCGTCTTGAGCAGTGCCGAGGCCGTCGGATGCAACCCGCCCCAGAACGCGAAGTTCAGCGGCATGACCACGATGGAGAGCGCATTCGAGATCGCCGTCATCGACACCGACAGCGCCACGTTGCCGCCCGCCCGGTGCGTGAGGATCTGCGAGATGTTCCCCGGCGGGCAGCACGCCACCAGGATCATGCCGAGCGCGATGCTCGGCCCCGGCTTCAGGATGAGCGTGAGCACGAAGGTCACGGCCGGCAGCACGATGAACTGCGCACCGATGCCCACCGCCATCGCGCCGGGCATGCGCGCCACGCGCTTGAAGTCGTCGATGCGCGTGTCCAGCGCAATGCCGAACATCAGGAAACCCAGCACCACGTTGAGCAGCACCAGCGAGGCCGGGTTGAAGTGCAGGCGGATTTCGTCGACGGGCAGCATGGGTGTGAAAGCCTCGCTCAGAGTGGATCGGCCAGCGCCGCCGAGGCGCTGCGCACCGCCGCGCGGTAGGTGTCCTTGTGCACGTAGTACGCCATGCGTTCGAGCTGCAGGTACCTGTAGCCGCCCGAAAGATCGGGCGGCGGCCCCTGCACCGCCGCGCGCAACGCCGCGGCCTTGGGCGATCCGGCCGCCTTCGCGCGGAAGTAGCGCGCCAGCAATTCGGCCTGCTCGTAGCGCCCCTGCCAGCCGATGCCGCTCGCCTCGATCATGCCGAGCACGGCAATGTTCTCGAAGCGCGGCGAGAAGATGTTGAGGTACAGGCGTGGCGCCATGCCCTGCCAGTTGAGCAGCTCGCGGTCGATGAACGGGTAGTGCAGCGCGTAGCCGGTCGCAGCCAGGATCAGGTCATAGTCGCGCGCGCTGCCGTCCTTGAAATGCACCGTGTGCCCGTCGAGCCGCGCGATGTCGCCGTGGCCCACGTGGTGCAGCACCAGCGAATTCACGATGGGGTGCGACTCGTACATCCGGTAGTCGGGCTTCGGAAACCCGAAGCGCACCGGGTCGCCGGTGAACCACTTGAGCACCGTCGCATCGACCCGCTGCTTGAGCCACGGCGGCAGCGGCCGCTTGCCGCCCAGCGTGTCGGCCGGCTTGCCGAACACGTACTTCGGCACGAAGTAGTAGCCGCGCCGCACCGAGATGTCGACGCTCTTCGCGTAGTGCACCGCATCGACCGCGATGTCGCAGCCCGAGTTGCCCGCGCCGACGATCAGCACGCGCTTGTCCTTGAAGAGCTCGGGGTGCTTGTAGTCGCTGGTGTGCAGCAACTCGCCGTCGAAGCGGCCCTCGAACTGCGGGCGCTTGGGTTCGGCGAGCGTGCCGTTGGCGATGACCACGCCCTTGTACTCGGCGGTTTCGGGCTCCCCACTTCCCGTGTCGATGGTCACGCGCCAGCGCGTGTCCGGCGCATCGCTCACAGGCTCCACGCGCAGCACGCGCGTGTTGAACCGGAAGTGCTCCCGCAGCCCGAAGCGGTCGGCGAAATCGCTGAAGTAGCGGCGCAGCTCGCGGTGGCTCGGATAGTCGGCCACCGTGTCGGCCATCGGGAACTCCGCGAACTCGGTGGTGCGCTTGCTGGAGATCAGGTGCGCCGAGTGGTAGACCGTGGAGCGCGGATTGTCGATGTCCCACAGCCCGCCCACATCGCTGTGCGCCTCGAAGCCTTGGAACGGAACGCCGTGCTTCTGCAGGTTGCGCGCCCCGGCGAGGCCGGAAGGGCCGGCGCCGATGAGGGCGATCTTCTCGTGGGTGGGTGCGTTGTCTGCCATCAGGTGGGTGGATGTTTTTCAGAGAGGCCCGGAATGGCCGTGGCGCCCGCCTCGCCCACGCGCGGCTTGCGCGGCTGTCCGCGCAGCACGCGGTCGTGCAGTTTCTCGGGCAGCAGGTTCAGCAACTTCGAGAGCCAGCCGATGCGGCGCGGCAGCACGATCTGCTCGCGTCCGGCCTGCACACCGGCGAGCAGTTGGTGCGCGGCCTCGTCGGCTTCGAGCAGCCCCGGCATCGCGAAGCGGTTGCCCGCAGTCAGAGCGGTGCGGATGTAGCCCGGGCTGATCGTGTGCACGGTGACACCCGTCTCGCGCAGCTCGGCGCGCAGGCTTTCGAGATAGCGGATCAACCCCGCCTTGCTCGCGCAGTAGGCGCCATTGCCCGGCATGCCGCGCCAGCCCGCGATGCTGGCCACGCCGACCAATGCACCGCGTTGCTGCGCGCGCATCGGCTTCAAGAAAGGCTGGAAGGTGGTCGCCGCGCCGAGGAGATTGATCTCCAGCATGCGGCGCAGCACCTCGAGGTCGTCGGCCTCGGCGGTGTCGAAGCCACCCGCCACGCCTGCATTGGCAATCACGAGGTCGGGCACGCCGGCCTTGGCCATCCAGTCGACGGCCATGGACTGCACCGCAGGGCTGTTGGACACATCGGGCGTGTAGACCGCGCATCGCCCCGGTGCCAGCGCAGCAAGCGCCTCGAGCTTCGCCTTATCGAGCCCGACCAGCGCCACCTGCGCACCGCCACCGATCAGTTCGCGCGCCAGTGCCTGGCCGAGACCACCACAGGCTCCGGTGAGGACGACGTTGCGAAAGACCAGCGGCATGGGCGACGGATGGGCGAGTGGCAAGGCGCAGCCACTTTAGCCGCGCATCGCCATCGCGCTCCCCGGCGTTTTCCCTTGCGAAAAGCGCTCGGCCAGCCGGTACGCCGCCCGTCGAAATCAGGCCGGCAAGGTCGTCGGAAACTCGATCTGGATCTTCACGTCGCTCGCCCGGCCCGCGGCCGCTTCCTCGAAGGCCTGGATGCCGTCCTCGAACGCGAAGGTGCGCGAGATGAAGGGCTTCACGTCCACCTGCCCCGAAGCGATCAGCGCGAGCGCGCGCGGAAAGATGTTGGCGTAGCGGAACACCGACTCGATGCGCACTTCCTTCGCCTGGATGGCGACGATGTCGAACGCGACCTTGGCGGGTGGAATCCCCACCAGCACCAGGCAGCCGCCGGGGCAGAGCAGATCGAAGATGCCGTCGAAAGCGCGCGTGCTGCCGCTGGCTTCGAAGACGACGTTCGCGCCCCAGCCGTCGGTCAGGGTCTTCACGGTTTCGGCGAGGTCGGTGTCGCGCACGTTCACTGTCGTCACGGCCGGGTTGTCGGCGAACAGGGCCAGCTTCTCGGGCACGAGGTCCGCCAGGATCACGCGGGCCGCGCCGCCGGCCAGCGCCGCCAGCGCGGTCATCGCGCCGATGGTGCCGGCGCCCACCACCACCGCCACGTCGCCCGGCTTCAGCGCGGCCTTCTTCGCGGCTTGCAGTCCGATGGCCAGCGGCTCGACGATGGCGCCTTCGCCGAAGCTCACGTTGTCGGGCATGCGGAAGGTGAAAGCGGCCGGGTGCACCACGAAGGGCGTGAGGCAGCCATGGATCGGCGGCGTGGCCCAGAAGCGCACGGCGGGATCGAGGTTGTAGATGCCTTCGCGGGTGGCGCGCGAATCCATCTCGGGAATGCCGGGCTCCATGCAGACGCGATCGCCGGGCTTCAGTTGCGTGACTTCGGCGCCCACCTCGGCAACCACGCCGGAGGCTTCGTGGCCGAGGATCATCGGCTCGTTCACCACGAAGGGGCCGATGCCGCCGTGCTGGTAGTAGTGGACGTCGCTGCCGCAGACGCCCACGGTGTGCATGCGGATCTTGACGTCGCGCGGTCCTACCTGCAGGGGGACGTCGACGTCGCGCAGCGTGAGTTCGTGCGCCTTTTCCAGGACCAGTGCTTTCATTTGCTTTTTCTTTCGCTCAAGGTGTGTTTCGGGGTTCAGTGCAAGGAGGCCTTGTCGATGCGCAGCGATGCGCCGGTGTCGATATCGAACAGGTGCACCTGCTGCGGGTCGGCCACAAAGCTCACGCGTTCGTGCAAGCGGGGCGCCTGTGCCGACGGCATGAGCGCGGAGATTTCGTTGCTGCTCTCCCCGCCGTTCTGGCTGAAGCTCACCAGCACTTCATTGCCGAGGTATTCGATGAGCTGCACTTCGCCGAAAAAGCCGCCGTCGCGCCCGCCGCTGGTGTCCACCTGCAGGTGCGCAGGACGTATGCCCAGCGTCGCGCGCTCGCGGCCTTCGAGCGCGAACTGGCGCGCATTCACATGCACGACACCTGCTTTGCAGCTCAACTCGAAATGGCTGCCTTGGTCCTTCACCGACATCTCCACCAGGTTCATCGGCGGCGTGCCGATGAAGCCGGCCACGAAGGCCGAGCGCGGGCGCTCGAAGATTTCCTTGGGCGAGCCGACCTGCTCGATGCGCCCGTCGCGCAGCAGCACGATGCGGTCGGCCAGCGTCATCGCCTCGTGCTGGTCGTGCGTGACGTAGACCGTGGTGGTCTTGAGCGTCTGGTGCAGCTTCGCGATCTCGATGCGCATGTGGTTGCGCAGCTTGGCGTCCAGGTTGGACAGCGGCTCGTCGAACAGGAACACCTTGGGCGTCTTGATCATCGCGCGCGCAATCGCCACGCGCTGCTGCTGGCCGCCCGAGAGCTCCGTGGGCTTGCGCTGCAGGTAGCGCTCCAGGCCCAGCGTGTCCGACACCTCCTTGATGCGGCTGTCGATCTCGGCCTTGGGCACCTTCAGCCGCTTGAGACCGAAGGCGATGTTGTCGCGCACGGTCATGTGCGGGTAGAGCGCGTAGTTCTGGAAAACCATGGCGATGCCGCGCTCCTGCGGCGGCAGGTCGTTGACGCGCCGGCCGCCGATGTGCAGGTCGCCGCCGCTGATGTCCTCCAGGCCCGCGAGCATGCGCAGGATGGTCGACTTGCCGCAGCCCGAGGGGCCGAGGAACACGACGAACTCGTTGTCGGCCACGTCGAGGTCGAACTCGTGGACGACCTGCGTTTCCCCGTAGCGCTTGATGATGTTGTGACAGCTGATTGCAGACATTTTTTGTTCTGGAGAAGAGGAAATGACAAGGCTCATGCGACCTCCCGCTTGCGCTTGAACGCAGCATTGAGAAAACCGCTGAGCACGCCGACCATCAGGAGCGGCGGAACCGACAGCAGGATGACCGAGGCATTCAAGATGCCCCAGGGCACGTCGCGCCCCAACTGGCTGAGTTCGGAGGCGACGATGGGCAGCGTCTTGGCATCGGAGGTGGTGAGCATCAGCGCGATGAGGAACTCGTTCCACACCAGCACGAAGCCGAAGGCGATGGCACCGATGAGCGAGCGCGCGGCAATCGGCAGCGACACGCGAAAGAAGATCGCGTAGGGCCCGTAGCCGTCGACCCTGCCGGCCTCCTCCACTTCCTTGGGCACCGCCTTGAAAGCCGGAATCGCAAGCCAGATCACGGTGGAGAGCGTGAGGAGCGTGTAGGTGACGATGAGTGCGAAGCGCGTGTCGTAGAGCTCCAGCTGCAGCCAGATGACCATCAAGGGAATGGCCACCGCCACAGGCGGCAGGAAGCGCATCGACAGCACGAAGAACTGGATGTCGTCGGCCCAGCGCAGCGGATAGCGTGCGAGCGCATACGCGGCCGGCAAGCCGAGCACCGCGCCGATGAGGACGGCCGCGCCGACCACCAGGATCGAGTTGACGAGCCCCTGCGCCACGGCCTCGCGTCCCAGCACGTAGGCGTAGTTCTCCAGCGTGGGCGTGAAGATGAACTTCGGCACGGCCGAGACGATGTCCACCCGGTTCTTGAACGAGTTGATGAAGGTCCAGAGCACCGGCACCAGCGCGGAGAGGCCCGCGACGATGAGCACCAGCCGCGCGAGCAGCGTGCCGGCCGAAAGAGACGATTGCTTTTTCATGACGAGGGCCTCGTCCATTTCCAGATGTAGGTGAAGGCCACGGTCGACGCGACCATCATCAGCACGGCCATGCTCGACGCGTACGAGATGCGGCCCGACTCGATGAAACCCTGCGAGAACGCGTACATGTCCAGCGTCTCGGTCGAGATGCCGGGGCCGCCGCGCGTCATCACGTAGATGAGGTCGAAGGCCCGCAGCGACTCGACCATCTTCACGAAGGTGAGGCTGATGAGCGGCGCCTTGAGCATCGGCAGCGCGACGTAGGCGTAGACCTCCCAGGTCTTTGCGTGGTCCATGCGCGCGGCCTCGAAGGGCTGGGACGGCAGGGTCTCGAGCAGCTTGAGCACGATGACGGCGAAGAACAGCCCCCACTGCCACACATCGACGAAAGCCACCGTGAGCAGCGCGGTGAGCGGATTGGCCAGCAGGTCCAGCGGCTCGCCGGTGATCACCTTGTACGGGTAGGTCAGCAAGCCGAACAGCGGATGGAACGCGAACTTCCAGACGAAGGCCGCCGACACGCGGGGCAGCAGCACCGGCACGATGAACAGCATGCACAACGCATTGCGCCAGCGCGGCGTGGTGTTCTGGAACAGCAGCACGCCCAGCAGCACCGCGACAGCCATCGTCGAGCTGACGGTCAGCACCTCCCAGATGAGCGAGACGCTCACCGAGTTGAGAAAGCGCCGGTCGGAGAACAGCTGCACGTAGTTCGAGAACCAGACCCAGCCGGCATCGGTGTGGCCGAGTTCCCGGTCCTGCAGCGAGATGACGATCGCGAAGATCGTGGGCACCAGCGCGAGGACCGCCAGCACCAGGAGGCCCGGTCCGATGAAGACGACCGGCAGCCGGGTCTTGTTGTTGCTTCGCGTCGGCTTCACTTCTTGCGCCGTGCGATCAACTGCTTCGCGTAGGCGTCGAGTTCATCGAGCCCGCCCTGGATGTCGGTGCGAGAACCGGTGACCAGCTCTTCGAGAATGATCCCCCAGCGGTCGCCGAGGTCGGGCCATGCCGGGTCCTGCCAGAAGTTCACCGCGGTCACCTTGCCGGTGTCGGCCAGGGCCTTGCCGAGATCGGCGCCGTATCGCTTGGCGAACTCGGGGCTGCCCAGCACGCTGGTGCGGTTGAGTTCGCTGAACTGGCCTTCGGCAAGGCGGCGCTGCTCCTGCTTCTTGGAGGTGGCCCACGCGACGAAGAGTCCCGCGCACTTCTTCGCCTCTTCGGTCTTGTTGGCCTTGGCACCGATCGCGAGGCCATGGCCGTAGCCGCCGCCGGTCAGCGGCGTGGGCGGCGGCAGGTAGGCGACCTTGCCGATCACGGTCGAGGTCTTGGGGTCGAGCGCATTGCCCGCGAGCGGCGTCGACTCGACCAGCAGCGCGACCTTGCCCGCGAGGAAGGCGCCGGTGGATTCGTCCCAGCTGCCAGTCTTGGTGCCGGGCGCCGAATACTTGAAGAGCTCCAGGTAGGTCTGCGTGGCCTTCAGCGCGGCGGGCGAGTTGAAGACCGGCTTGTCGCCGTCGAAC
>Ga0157370_10005583_pt1 | contig 14088 bp, 12 predicted proteins | sample C35metaG_FD_113463 | JGI IMG/M metagenome (GOLD analysis project Ga0157370, IMG submission 113463) | Corn rhizosphere microbial communities from Kellogg Biological Station, Michigan, USA - C3-5 metaG | ecosystem: Host-associated > Plants > Roots > Rhizosphere > Soil | place: USA: Michigan...
AAGAATATTATTCTGGATAAATATGAAAAGGTTTTGCTGGATTTGGTCAAATCTTAATAACCTCATTTGCTTTATGAGGAGTTAAATTCTTACTTTTGGAGGTATAAATTTTATCTGAAAACCAATTTTTCATTCATGAATAAAATCCAAAAATTAGGATGTGCCTGTGAGAAACCCACTTCAAATTATACAGAATATAGAAGCTCTGCATTAGGAATTGATCATACAAACGGAAGATATGGAGAAGTAACTATTCAACAGTGTAAGCTGTGCCAAAGAATATGGATCCATTATTTTGTTGAATATGAAAGCTTTTCCAAATCAGGAAGATGGTACAAAGGAATTGTTTCTAAAAAAGACCGTCCTCAAATAACCCCGGAAAATGCAGTAGAATATCTTGAAAGCCTTGACTGGTATGTATATGGTGGTTCTTTTTTTGAAAGCACAGGTGAATTTGGGCAAGGAAAGTTGAACGTATAGCTGTATAATATTCCATAATGACTTTAAATATTAAATCCATGAAGCCATTTATCATTGCTGTTTTGATGCTGAATTCTGTTGGTATAACAGCTCAGCAGAAAACAATCTCCAGAAAAGAATTATTAAAAACTGCTCTTGATCAGAAGGTGAAATCTACAGAGATTCAGGAAATAACAATGGCTGCAGGACAAGGAGCTCCGGAACATCTGCACCCTTGCCCCGTTTTGGGAATAATCAATTCCGGAGAGGCTTTTTTTCAGATAGAAGGCCAGCAGAAAGTGATACTTCATGAAGGAGATGCTTTCTATGAACCTAAAAATGTAAAAATTCTTCATTTTGATAATGTATCCGCTGAAAAACCATTGGTCTTCACTGCAATTTACCTGAAGGAGGGGAATGAAGAAAATATAAAGTTCATAAAATAACACTTTTCATAAAACTAAAGCATATAATTATCATTTTTAAAATTGATAAAACTCACTTTGGTGCTTGGTAATTTATATGTAAATTTGTGAGAATTAAGATAGATAATAATAAACAAATTCATACAATAACATGAGTCAATTCGATGTTACCGTAATAGGTTCTGGTCCCGGTGGTTATGTTGCTGCTATCCGTGCAGCACAATTAGGTTTCAAAACAGCAATTATTGAAAAATATTCAACTTTAGGCGGAACTTGTCTTAACGTTGGATGTATTCCGTCAAAAGCGCTTCTTGACAGCTCTGAACATTTCGAAAATGCAAAACACAATTTTGCAGGTCACGGAATTATCATCAACGAGCCACAGGCAGATATTGCAAGAATGATCGAGCGTAAAAACGAAGTGATCAAACAAAATACAGACGGAATCAGCTACCTGATGAACAAAAACAAAATTACTGTTTTTGAAGGCGTGGGAAGCTTCGAATCTGCTACTCAGATTAAAGTGACAAAAAACGACGGTTCTTCTGAAACGATAGAATCTAAATATACAATCATTGCAACAGGTTCTAAACCATCTGCATTGCCTTTCATCTCTTTAGACAAAGAAAGAGTGATTACTTCTACGGAAGCTTTAAATCTTAAAGAAATTCCTAAACATTTAGTAGTAATCGGAGGGGGAGTTATCGGTCTTGAACTAGGTTCTGTATACCTAAGATTAGGTGCTCAGGTAACTGTTGTTGAATTTATGGATAAAATCATCCCTGGAATGGATGGAGCTTTAAGCAAAGAATTGACTAAAGTTCTTAAAAAACAAGGAATGAAGTTTATGCTTTCTACTGCGGTTTCTGCGGTTGAAAGAAACGGAGATACTGTAAAGATCACAGCTAAAGATAAAAAAGGAGAAGAGGTAGTAGTAGAAGGAGATTACTGTTTAGTTTCTGTAGGTAGAAAACCTTATACAGATGGTCTTGGTCTTGAAAAAGCTGGTGTAGAGCTTGACGAAAGAGGAAGAGTGAAAGTAAACGATCACCTTCAGACTAATGTTGCTAATATCTATGCGATCGGTGATGTTATCAAAGGTGCGATGTTGGCTCACAAAGCTGAAGAAGAAGGAGTATTTGTTGCTGAAACATTAGCTGGACAAAAACCTCACATCAATTATAATCTTATTCCTGGAGTTGTTTATACATGGCCGGAAGTAGCAGGAGTTGGTAAAACTGAAGAGCAGCTAAAAGAAGAAGGGGTAGCTTACAAAGTAGGATCTTTCCCAATGAGAGCATTAGGTAGAAGCCGTGCAAGTGGTGATATCGATGGTCTTGTTAAGATTATTGCAGACGAAAAAACGGATGAAGTTTTAGGAATGCATATCATAGGAGCAAGAGCTGCTGACCTTATTGCTGAAGGAGTAATTGCTATGGAATTCCGTGCAAGTGCTGAAGATATTGCAAGAAGCTCTCATGCTCACCCAACGTATGCAGAAGCTATTAAAGAAGCTGCATTGGATGCTACTGGGAAAAGACCTATTCACATGTAATAGCTGATTAATAAAATTAATCATTTAGATATAAAAAGGAGAAATCAATTCGGTTTCTCCTTTTTTTGGCATAAAAATGGACATTGTTTTTGAAAATTTCAGGTATGAAAAAGATTTTTATAAGTTGGATGCTGTTGGCGGGAATCAGCTCATTTGCACAGGAAGCAGGAAAGGCAGGAGAATTATTGAAAAATGAAGCTTCAGCCACAGAGATGAAAACCTCTAAAAGCCCGGATGAAAGAAATAGAAGTTTTGATCAGCCGAGATCAGGAAATACTCCGATTCCTCAGAGAAATAGAAATGAAAACAGAATAAAAACCCCTAACTATCAATGGAACAGAAATTACGGTTATGCGGAAGTTTTTCTGAGAATTCCTGAACAGGGCTTTTTCACCGTTGAGGTTGGTGATCAGATGATGGCAAACGGTTCAGGAAAATTCAGATTCTTTGATCTGTCTTCAGGAAGAATGCCTATTTCAATCTACGAGAATGGTTTTCTGATCTACAGAACCACTTTGATGCTTCGCAATAACAGCAGAATGGTACTCGATTTCTTCACCAATGAAGGTTTGTATCTTCTGGATTCTTATCCTGTTCAAAACCAATATGGATTTAATGATTGGAATGATATCTGGAATAACCCTTATGGAAATCAACCCGGAGGCGGATATAATAATGGAAATGCGATGGATACTCAATCTTTCCGCCACTTTTTTGATACGATGATGCAAAATGAAAGGTTTGATGATGGGAAAATTACCATGATTAATCAACAGATGCGTGTTTCAATGTTTACTGCTGCACAAATAAGAGATTTGGTGAAATCAATAAGTTTTGATAATAATAAGTTGGCATTAGCTAAATCTATGTATCGTAACTGCGCAGACAAAGAACATTACTTTTTGGTGACTGATGCTTTTGATTTTGAGAGCAGCAAACGTGAACTGATGGATTATATTTCGAAATTATAATATTCAATAGAAACGGGCTATTATCCTGAGCCAAGTCGAAGGAAGCCCGTTTTTTTACATCAATCCAATGGCTTCAGCCAAAATATATTTTCTACATGATTTTTAGATGATCATAAAACTTAGAATGTTTTGGTGCAATATTAAACTGGATTCCAAAAGTTACCCCTTTAAAATATTTTTCTCTATGAATCGGAAAGGCATAGCCGCTATTGAGAAACACTGCATTAAACAACGAAACACCAATTCTTGGTTCCAGCGAGTATGGATTCCCGGATATTCCCAGCAATAGTCCGGCACGAAGAAGATTGATGTTGATCTCCGGGATCAATTTATCTGTTTCATTTACACGCGTATAAAGCAGAGAGGGTCCAATAATAACAGAACCTTCATAGCTTTCGCCAAATCTGTATTCTAATCCTGCCTGCAGAACGTTTCTTCCAGTGTATCGGTAAGAAATATTCAGTGCCGTTTTCTCAAGCAGCTGAGCATTTGAAAAGATAACTGAAAAGAACAGAGGTAAGATGAAATACTTTTTCATGATTATTTTTTTTGTTCAAATGTAAGAGTTTTACGGTCTTTATAAAAAATGAAAATAATTCTTCAAAATAATTATAACAGCATTAACTAGGTTGGCGTCTTCAAATTTCCGTACCTTTGTAAGCTAATTTTATCATCAATGCAACTCGGAAAAACTCAAACTTTAACAATTTCAGAAAAAATTAATTCAGGATGGATTCTCGTAGATGAATCCGGTGAAAAGGCTTTTCTGCCTAAAATCTTTATGCAGGACGAAAAAGAAATAGGCGGGGAGGTTGAAGTTTTTGTGTATCAGGATGACGATAAATTGAAAGCAACTACTGAAATTCCATTAGCGGAAGTAGGAGAATTTGCAGTAATGAGCTGTGTACAAAGTCTTCCAAGTGGAGCTTTTATGGATTGGGGAATCATTAAAGATTTATTTATCCCTTACAAGCAGCAGAAAACCAAAATTATCGAAGGAAAAAGATATTTGGTTTATATTTATGTAGATGAAGATATGGAACTAATCACGGGAACAACAAAGTTCAAGAGAAATCCACAGTATGATGATCTTCCGTTTCAAAAAGGGGACAAAGTAGATTTGATTATGATGAATGAAAGTGAACTGGGCTGGAATGTTGTCATCAACAAGCAATACATCGGTTTGATATATGTTTCTGATGTTTTCAAAAAACTATATCCGCTGTCAGAAGAAAAAGGATACATCAAAACAATACGTGAAGATGGGAAAATAGATGTTTCTTTACAACCAGACGGATTTGAAAATATTGACGAGTTCAAACAAAAGATTCTCAATAAGCTGGAAGAAAACTATGGACTTCTGTATGTATCAGACAAATCTTCTCCTGAAGAAATCAAGAATGAACTTCACATGAGTAAGAAGAACTTTAAAAAAGCAATCGGAGGACTTTATAAAGATAAGGTTATTGATATTTTAGAAGACAAAATCAAATTATTATAAAATAAAAAGCGAGCAGAAATTTCTGCTCGCTTTTTTTGTTCTCCATTCTTAATAAATAGCCATTCGCTGCGGCTATTTCCATCACAGCAAATTCTCTTTAATAATCATCTTTTCGGGTGATAACTTTCTTATTCTAAATAGTACCTGCCACCAATTTGAATTCAAAATATGATGGATATCATAACAATTATGTTTAATTTTTTTGTTTAACAATTTTGTCAAAAATAAATTTTACTATAAATTTGCACAAATTTGTTTAACAAAAATGTCAAATCAAGCAAAAAAAGACCAAACACAGGAATTGATCAAGGAGACAGCGAAGAATTTGTTCTTTGTGAAAGGAAAATTTGATGCTACTACGCAGGAGATTGCAGATGAAGCAGGAGTGAACAGGACCCTTATTAATTACTATTTCCGTTCAAGGGATAAGCTTATCCAGATCATCTTTGATGAAGCGCAAAGAGTAGAACAGGAAAAATCGAAGATCATTCAGGATTCTGATCTGCCTTTTAAAGAAAAGATCAGCCAATTCATAGAAAGCAGCCTTTCTACGAGTCTTCAGTATCCGTATCTTGAAACGTATATCGTATCACAGATCAATAAAGGAACCTGCCATCAGAGAGAAATTGAAGAAGATATTCTGAACGATATGTACAAGGATATTGAAAAAGAAATGGAATTGGGAAATATTGAGAAAATGGCACCTGTTCAGTTTATTCTGAATATGGTTTCGTTATTGGTGTTCCCAAGTGCTATAAGACCATTATTTATGGAGAATTTATTAATTAATGACAATGAGTATGATCAAATTATTTCTGAACGAAAAGAGATTATTATCAACATGTTGTTTAAAAACTAAAAAAAAACTAAAGTATTTCTTACAATGATTCGTCATTTAGAAATAAATAATGACTGAAAATTAAATAAAAAATAAACGAAGTATAAAATTATGAATAGAAAACGTATAACTGCTACAAAGCTAAAAATTGGGATAGCTTCAGCATTTATGATTTTCGGCTCTACACTGATGTCTGCCCAGCAGCAGGTTTCCCTGCAGGAAGCAATAAAACAGGCACTTCAAAATAAGGCAGAAGCTAAAAAAGCTGCTTTACAGGTTAAAAAAGCCGAATATAAGATTGATGAAGCCAGAGCCGGTGCTTTACCTCAGATAAGTGCAACGATAAACAATACTTACAATCCTATTTTACAGAAATCTGTTCTTCCCGGAGAAGTTTTAGGGAGACCCGGAGAACTTATTCCGGTTGCTTTCGGAACAAAATGGCAGTCTGTAAATGTAGTAACTCTTAATCAGAACATTTTTGATCAAAGAGTTTTTATCGGCCTTAAGGCGGCAAAATCAACAAGAGAATTCTATCTTTTGAATTCCGAATTGACCAATGAACAGATCATTGAAAATGTTGCTACAGCTTACTATCAGGTATTTGTTCAGGAAGAGAATCTTAAAACTGTACAAGAAAGCTATGCTAATACAGAAAGGGTAAGGAATGTAATCAAGAGCTTGGTGGATAATGGTTTGGCAAAACCGATCGATCTGGATCGTACCAATGTTCAGCTTACCAATATCGGTTCAAACAAGCAGCAACTGATTAATGCAGTTGAAGTTTCAAAGAATTCATTGAAATTTTATATGGGGATTCCCATTGAAACAGCAATTGAGCTTGAAGAAAAAACAATTGTACCGAATCCTCAGCTGCTAGACAATAATGTTAATCTTGAAACACGTTCTGAATTAAAAGTTTTAAATAAACAAAAAGAACTTTTGATCTATAATAAAAAAGCAACAGTTGCAAATCTTTATCCTACTGTAGGTCTTTCTGCTAACTATGGCTGGCAGGGCTTGGGAAATAAATTTCCTTATGCTTCAGGATCAAGCCAGGGAACCAATTGGGGAGATTATGCTTCTGTCGGATTAGCAATTAAAATCCCGATTTTTATGGGTGGAGCTACTAAAGCTCAGATTGAGCAGGCAGAAATTGACATTCAGGATTTAGATCAGGATATTATAAATAAAAAACTCAATCTGAGTTTAGATTATAAAAATGCTGTTTCTAATATGGAAAATGCCATCATCAATATTCAAAGCATGAAAGATAATGTGGACCTGGCAGAAAAAGTACAGAAGAATACCCAATCTAACTATCAATACGGATTGGCTACACTTACTGAAGTATTGGATACTGAAAATTCGCTTACACAGGCTAAACAGAACTATTCAACTGCATTGCTAGACTACAAACAGGCTGAGATTAAGCTGATAAAAGCTAAGGGTGAACTAAACACACTACAAAACTTATAATAAACTAAAATGAAAAAAACTTTAATATATATCATCGTAGCAGCTGTACTGGTAGGTTTAGCAGCTTATAAGATTGCAGGGAACAAAGAAAAGCAGACTAAAGAAGTAAAAGAAGTTGCCAAGCAGGTAGATAAAGTCAATGTAAATATTGTCACTGTTACAAGAGAAAATATTGATACAGACTACTCTGCCAACGGAACTTTCATTCCTAAGCAGGAAATGAACCAGTCTTCTGAAATTGCCGGACGTATTGTAAGCGTTTTGGTAAAAGAAGGTTCAAGAGTAAGTGCAGGCCAGGTTTTAGCAACCATCAAGAGAGATGCTATCGAAGTGGATGTTACACAGGCTCAGAATAATTTGCAGAATGCTGTTATTGATAATCAGCGTTACGAAAATGCCTTTAAAACAGGAGGTGTTACGAAACAACAGGTTGATAATTCAAGACTTCAGCTGAAGAATGCACAGGCAGCTGTGAAAGCTCAGGGAGTAAGAGTGAATGACACCAGCATCCGTGCAGGTATCAGCGGAACAATCAATAAAAAACTGGTAGAACCTGGAACAGTTGTTTCGGTAGGAACTTCCATGTTTGAGATCGTTAATATCAACAGCTTAAAATTGTCTGTTTTAGTAGATGAAAGCCAGATCGGAAAAATCCAGTTAGGTCAGGAAGTTCCGATTAATGTAAATGTTTTACCTGAAGATTCTTTCGTAGGTAGAATTACTTTCATTGCTCCTAAAAGTGATGCTTCTCTGAATTTCCCTGTAGAAATTGAAGTTCAGAACAGAGGAAATCTAAAAGCGGGTATGTATGCAACAGCTAAATTCAGTACAAATAATGGTGCAGAAACTCAGAATATGCTGACAGTTCCTGCAGAAGCCTTTGTAAACGGAGTAAGTTCGGGACAATTATTTGTTGTTCAGAATGGCGTTGCTAAATTGATCAAAGTAACCATCGGAAAAGTTTACGGAGATAAAGTTCAGGTTCTAAGTGGATTGAATGGAGGAGAGCAGGTGGTAACCAGCGGACAGATCAACCTGGATAATGGATCTAAAGTAAATATTATAAAGTAGTAGATCTATGAAGTTAGCAGAAATATCGATTAAAAGACCCTCGCTGGTAATTGTATTATTTACAATTCTGACGTTGGGAGGTATCCTGAGTTATACACTCATGGGATACGAATTGATTCCGAAGTTTGAAACCAACATGGTAACAATTTCTACGGTATACCCGGGAGCTTCACCTGCAGAGGTGGAAACATCCGTGACCCGAAAGATTGAAGATGCCGTAGGTTCCCTGGAAAATGTAAAAAAAGTAGAATCCTCTTCATACGAGAGTTTATCCGTAATCATGGTTCAGCTGAACGATGGTGCCGATGTAGATTACGCCTTGAATGACGCTCAGAGAAAGGTAAATGCAATTTTAGCAGACCTCCCGGACGACGTGAAAGCGCCCTCTCTGAACAAGTTCTCTTTAGATGATCTACCGATTATCACGATGAGTATTTCATCTGATAAGCTTAACAGTAAAGATCTTTATGACTTATTGGATAAAAAGATTGAACCTATTTTCTCCCGTGTAAATGGTGTGGCACAAGTTGATCTTGTAGGTGGACAGGAGAGAGAAATTCAGGTGAATCTTGATGAGAAAAAACTGCAGGGGTACGGACTTTCAATTGGAGATGTACAACAGGCAATCCTTTCATCAAACCTTGATTTCCCTACCGGAAGTTTGAAAACGAGAACCACAAAATCTACGATCAGACTTTCAGGAAAATATAAATCTACCGAGGAAATGAATAACCTTGTCGTTTCCAATAAAAATGGAGCTCAGGTACGTTTATCTGATATCGCAACCGTTTTCGACTCTCAGAAAGATGTGGAAAAAGTAGCGAGATTCAACCAGTTCCCGACCATTTTGATGCAGGTTAAAAAACAATCTGATGCGAATGCGGTATCAGTATCGGAAAGTGTTCAGAAAACAATTAAAACTGTAGAAGAAGCCTATAAAGTTCAGGGAGTAAAAGTAAAAATCGTAAACGATACTACAGAATTTACCCTTGAATCAGCCAACCACGTTATTTTCGACTTATTCTTAGCGATTATCCTTGTGGCAATTGTAATGTTATTATTCCTTCACAGTATCAGAAACGCATTTATTGTAATGGTTTCTATCCCGGCTTCATTGGTGGCAGCGTTCATCGGAATGAATTTAATGGGATATACTTTGAACCTGATGAGTTTACTGGGGCTATCGCTTGTGGTAGGTATCCTGGTGGATGACGCGATTGTAGTACTGGAAAACATTTACCGTCACATGGAGATGGGTAAAAGCAAGATCAGAGCGGCTTATGACGGAGCTTCAGAGATCGGATTTACCGTTGCTGCGATTACATTGGTAATTGTGGTGGTATTCTTACCGATTGCGATGAGTTCTGGTCTTGTAGCAAACATTTTGGCTCAGTTCTGCGTCACGGTAGTTATTGCAACCTTATTATCATTATTGGCTTCATTTACCATCATTCCTTGGTTATCATCAAGATTCGGTAAGCTGGAACATTTGACAGGTAAAAACTGGTTTGAGAAATTCATTCTTTGGTTTGAAGGATTAATTGACAAGTTTACACACTGGATCACAGGTATCCTTGAATGGTGTCTGAAAACCACATTAAGAAGAATTTCAACAGTAGTGATCACATTTATTGTTTTGATCAGTTCATTCATGCTGGTTGCATTCGGATTCATTGGAGGTGAATTCTTCCCGCCAATTGACCGTGGTCAGTTCTTAGTACAAATGGAATTGTCAAAAGATGCAACCGTTGAAAAAACAAACCAATTAACATTAGATGTTGAGAAGTTCTTAAGAAATGATAAAGATGTTGTAGACCTTATTACAACAGTTGGACAGCAGTCTACAGGTTTTGGGGGTGCTCAGGCAACCACTTACCAGTCTGAGGTTCAGGTGAACTTAACGGATAAATCTGAACGTTCTGAAAGTACCAACATTAAAGCTGCAAAAATAAAAAGACAGCTGGAAGAGAAATTCACAGGAGTTGAGTTTAAAACTGCTCCAATCGGTATCATGGGTGCTGAAAATGCTCCAATTGAAATGGTAGTAACAGGACCGGATAACGAAACAGCAGTAAAAGAAGCAACAAGAATTTTAGATCTATTGAAAAAAGTTCCCGGAGCTGTGGATGCCGAATTATCAACAGATACAGGTAGCCCAGAGGTTCAGGTAAGTATTGACAGAGATAAAATGTCTTCTCTAGGCTTAAATCTTTCAAGTGTAGGACAGACAATGCAGACAGCATTTAACGGAAATACAGACGGAAAATTCAGAGCCGGAGAATATGAATATGACATCAATATCCGTTTTGGAGATGTCAACAGACAATCTATTGATGATGTGAAAAACCTTATGTTTACAAACCCTCAGGGGCAGCAGGTTCGTTTAAGCCAGTTTGCTGATGTAAAAATGGGTTCAGGGCCAAGTTTGCTTGAACGTAGAGATAAATCTCCTTCAGTAAAAGTAAGAGCTAAAGCTGTAGGCAGACCAGTAGGGGATGTTGCTAACGAATGGGCAGATCAGTTCATGAAGAGCACCAAAAAGCCTGCAGGGGTAGATTACATCTGGAGTGGAGATATGGAGAACCAGCAGGAAGGTTTCGGTACGTTAGGAATTGCATTATTAGCGGCTATCGTATTGGTATACCTGGTAATGGTTTCACTATATGACAGTTTCGTATATCCGTTTGTGGTATTGTTCTCAATTCCATTGGCAATGATCGGGGTAATGGTAATTCTTGCCTTAACTGCCAACTCACTGAACATCTTCACCATGCTAGGGATGATCATGTTGATTGGTTTGGTAGCGAAGAATGCGATCCTTATTGTGGACTTTACGAATGCAAGAAAAGCAGCAGGAGCAAATACTCACGATGCTTTGGTACAGGCTAACCACGCCCGTCTTCGTCCGATCCTGATGACCACCATTGCGATGATCTTCGGTATGTTACCAATCGCATTGGCAACAGGGGCCGGAGCTGAGATGAACAAAGGTCTTGCATGGGTAGTAATCGGTGGTTTGACATCGTCACTATTCCTTACATTGATCATTGTACCGGTAGTATACTCTCTATTTGACTCTGTTCTACGAAGAATGGGTAAAGATACTAAAGTAGACTACGAAGCTGAAATGAAAGCAGAATATGTACACAGAGAACTAAATGAGGATGGATTTACTCCTAAGCATTTAGACAAATAAATTAAACCTTTAATTAACCGAAAGCGCCTCAGATTTTCTGAGGCGCTTTTTGTTTGTAAATAATATTCAAGATTTGAGTATATAAGTTTTGGCTAAAGCCAGAGGATTAATTTTATAACAATGAATAGATGGCTTTAACCAAAACATAAAAAAAGCTTCCAGTAAAACTGAAAGCTCTTCTATATTGTAATATGAAAAAATTAGTCTGCCATAGCCTCTCCGGACTTTCTGTAGATAAAGTTTCCATAAATATGTCTTCTTGCAAAACGGCTTGGTGAATCTGAATTGACCATTTTGATATACGTATTTCTTGGAACTCCCATATACTCATACATATTTCCGTTTAAATGCTGAACCGTTAAAATTGATTTCTCAAGATAAAAGTCCTGAATATTAGATTTTGTAGTGGTTTCCGTATATTCTTCTTTATATTTTTCCTGTGTTTCAGAATTAATACTTACCAAAAAGTGGTAAGCTTCAATCACAGACTTGCTTTTTTCTTCTGCTTCCTGCTTTCCTGTTTCATCATTAATGAACTTATCAGGATGAGTATCTTTCATCACATTTCTGTAAATGGTCTTTAATTCTTTTAAAGTAACATTTTTATCTACTCCAAGAAGTGTTCTGTGCTCACCAATTTTTTTCATATCTCTAATCCTTATTTTCGGGGTGCAAAATTAAGGATTTTAATCTAATAAACCATAACTTATTCATTATTAATTTATTTGGTTTGTTTTAAGGTGGGTAAAATAGTCTCGATATCAGCCAATAGAATATGTATAGTCAACTTTTACAGCTAATTAAACTCCGAGTACAAATTTTTATTCAGTTTAAAATAGATAAACCCATTTTTAAAATCAATCACAGTATTAAACCTTTTTAAAAACTGATTTCCAAAAAATCCAGCCATCTTTTCTGTAGAATCAATTCCTTCTGTGGAACCGGAAAGGGTAATCGTGAGGTTATAAAGATATTTCTGAGCGAATTTGACAGCCGGACAGAGAACAACAGGCATTTCATATACAGAACCATCAGAGCCTTGCGCTGTAGCTTTGCCAATTGTTTTCATAGCTTTTACCAACGTATTCTTTTTTGCAAAAGGAGAAGCTATAGTGAGTACATCATCCGCTCCGCTGTCGAGGCCAAAGAACCCCGAATATTCCTTACCATCCACTATCATACAGCTTTCTACTGCCGGATAGTTGTCAATCATGTGAAGTTTTATTTTCTCATATCCTGCCAAATCAATAGACTGGTCGTTTTCTTCATAAAACCGTATTTCTTTTTTATGATAATTGATTTCAATAGTTTTTCCCTTCATAAGATCCGTTCCGAAAACCCCGTCAAAATTGGCAGATTCATAAGGAATAAGAGTAAACTGTATCTCTTTTTTCTGAATATCTCCAAACTGTACAGTATTATTACTGCTGTAATCAACAGTATTCGTCCCGTTTGAGCCTCTGTTTTCAGACTTGCCACCAATTTGCAGCGGTACTTTTTTCTTTGAATTAATATTAATGACAGAGCCATCCGCACCAGTATCAAACAGAAATTTAATACTGTCCGTTTCATTGACTTTACAATGCAAATAAATCGAATTATTTTCCAGAGAAAATGGTAGGATAGTGGGGGCTTTCTGAGCTGATACTGCTATGTAAAATAACAATACCAGGAAAGTAACAACGTGTTTCATGGAATAGTTTTAGAAGTACGAAAATAGAGGTAAAGAGCAGTTTCTCAAAGAAATAACTGGTCATTAACCCTCCTTTAACCGTTCCTTAACTGTTCTCTGTAAAACTTTGCCAATAAAAAAACAGCACCCAATCTGAGTACTGCTGTTATATTTTTTAATAATTAAATCTTTTAATCAGCCTATGGCTCATCACAAGTTTTTTTCAGCTTGGTGAAAATTTTATCAAAATCCTTGTAAGACGTTCCTTCATCATCACGTTTCTGTCTGAAACTGCTGTTGGCGCAGTTGTGAAAACCAAGACCAATAAGGTCTATCAAAGCATAATCTTCTTTCTGAGGATCATTCATTTTGGCATCAAATCTTGCCATTACGCCTTTCGGATCCGCATTATTTTTACTCTTAAGCTCAGTGTAGTTTTTCCATGCTGCAAACATTTTTTCTCTGTCCGGAGAGGAAACTGCATCAATCTGTTCTCTGCAGGTAGTATAATATTTGCTGTTTTTAAGTGTGGAAGGATCAGAATAAGCGAGGATTTCTTCTTTATTCAGCTGGTATTCATTTTCAAAAGAATCAATAGTTTCTTCCATTAGTTTTTTCCATCTTGGAAGATCAATTACTTTAAGGCTGTACAATTCCTTTTTCTTTTCTTCATACTGTTTTTCCAGTTCCTGTAAGTAAGCTTCTTTGTTTTGACGGATTTCTTCAAGCTGGGAGAGTTTAAAAACTGGTCGGGTATCAAATACAACCCCATTGAACTGATACAAAAGTTTGTTTACCCCGTCTATTTCTTCTTTCTTATATTTAGCCGGATCAAAATACCCTTTATTGTCACAATTAAAAGTCTGATAACTGTAAGGGGTCAGATTGTTTGCTTTTGCAGGAGTTTTTTGCCCCCAAATA
>Ga0157370_10005586_pt1 | contig 14085 bp, 9 predicted proteins | sample C35metaG_FD_113463 | JGI IMG/M metagenome (GOLD analysis project Ga0157370, IMG submission 113463) | Corn rhizosphere microbial communities from Kellogg Biological Station, Michigan, USA - C3-5 metaG | ecosystem: Host-associated > Plants > Roots > Rhizosphere > Soil | place: USA: Michigan...
CGACACCGCCCACGTCTCAACCGACAATGCTTATGTGAGCGCCGACAGTGCGCAGGTGACTGCGCTGGTTTCGGCCGCGGTCGCCGACGTACCCGTGGTGAACACGCAATATGTCCGCAAGGGCGACGTGCTCCTCCGCCTCGATGGCAGCGATGCCCGCCTCGCGCTGGAAAAGGCAGAAGCAGCATATCTGAAGGCGCGGCGCCAGTATGTTCAGTCGTCAGCCACCAGCGGCTCGCTGGCGGCGCAGGTCGGCGCGCGGCTGGCCGACATCGGCCAGGCCCGCGCCCAGCTCGTCGCTGCCCAGTCCGCCGTCGCCAAGGCCAGGGCCGACCTCGACCGGCGCGAACATCTCGCCGTCGACGGCTATGTCAGCAAGGAAGAGCTGACGAGCTACCGAAACGCCTATGTGTCCGCCCAGGCGAACGTCCGCGAGGCGCAGGCGGCGGTTGCCCAGGCCGAAGCCAGCCGCGGCGCTGCGCAGCAGAGCTATGCCGCCAACCAGGCTTTGATCGCGGGCACCTCGATCGACAGCAACCCAGACGTCGCCGCGGCCAAGGCCGGGCTCGACCAGGCTCGCCTTGATCTACAGCGTACGGTGATCCGCGCGCCGATCGACGGCGTGGTCACCAATCGGCAGGTTCAGGTCGGCCAGCGTGTCGCCGCGGGCAATCCGGTGATGACCATCGTCCCGATCGGATCGGTCTACGTCGACGCCAACTTCAAGGAAGGCCAGCTGTCCCGGGTTCGGCCAGGCCAGGTCGCCGAGCTCACGAGCGACCTCTATGGCAGCAAGACCCTGTTCCATGGGCGCGTGATGGGCTTTGCCGGCGGCACCGGCTCGGCCTTCGCCCTCATCCCTGCGCAGAATGCGACCGGCAACTGGATCAAGGTCGTTCAGCGCCTGCCGGTCCGCATCGCGCTCGATCCGAAGGAGCTCGCGGCGCACCCGCTGCGGGTCGGTCTGTCGATGGAAGCGTCCATCGACGTGTCGGACAAACGCTGATGGCGACCGCTGCTCCTTTTTCCGCGCCAAGCGCAATTGCGCGGGGCACGGTGCTTCTTGCGGGGTTCGTCCTCGCGCTCAGCAACTTCATGGTCGTGCTCGACATCACCATCGCCAACGTCTCGGTCCCGCATATCGCCGGCGGGCTCGGCATATCGCCGAGCGAGGGCACCTGGGTGATCACCTCCTATGCCGTCGCCGAAGCGATCTGCGTGCCGCTGACCGGGTGGCTCGCGAAGCGCTTCGGCGAGGTCAAGGTGTTCGTCGCCGGCATGGTCGGCTTCGGGCTGTTCTCCTTTCTCTGCGGCACCGCGCCCACCCTCGGCGCGCTCGTCGCCTTTCGAGTTGGCCAGGGGCTCGCCGGCGGGCCGATCATGCCGATCAGCCAGACCCTGCTGCTGCGCATCTTTCCCAAGGACAAGCACGCGATGGCGATGGGCATTTGGTCGACGACCACCATCACTGCGCCGATCTTCGGCCCGATCCTGGGTGGGACGATCAGCGATAATTGGGGGTGGAACTGGATCTTCTTCATCAATGTGCCGATCGGCATGGCCTGCTCCGTCGCGGCGATTGCCCTCCTTCGCAAGGCCGAGTCGAAGACCGAGCGAATGCGCGTCGATGTCGTCGGCCTGGGACTTTTGATGGTCGCGGTCGGAGCGCTCCAGATCATGCTCGACCTGGGGCGCGAGCGCGACTGGTTCGGCAACCCGTTCATCGTTGCACTCGCGATCGTCGCGGCGGTTGGTTTCGCGTTCCTGATCCTGTGGGAGTTTTTCGAACGCGAGCCGATCGTCGACCTGAAAATATTCCGGCACCCCGGCTTCACCTTCAGCATGCTCGCTTTGGTGTTCACTTATGGCGCATTCTTCGTCACGTTGGTGATCATCCCGCAATGGCTGCAGAGCGAGCTCGGCTACACCGCGACCTGGGCTGGCTATGCCATGGCCTGGAACGGCGTCGCCGCCGTGTTCATGGCACCGGTCGCGGCCATATTGTCGCAAAAGGTCGATCCCCGGATCCTCGTATCGGGGGGCATCATGTGGCTCGCGGCGACGTCACTGATCCGAGTCGTCTGGTGGACCAGCGGCGCCGACTTCTGGACGCTTGCGCTGCCGCAGCTGATCCAGGGCGCGGGGATGCCCTTCTTCTTCGTTCCCCTGACCACGCTTGCGCTCGGCGCGGTCGGTGAGAATGAGGTCGCCTCCGCCGCGGGACTGATGAATTTCCTACGCACCATGTCGGGCGCGGTCGCCACCGCGATCGGGGTGACGATGTGGGAAAATGGCGCGCAGACCACGCGCGACACGCTGACCGGCCTGCTCCACGGCACGGCCTCGACCATGCAGGCGCTTCAGTCGCGGGGGTTCACGGCCGAGCAGTCGCGTCAGTTCGTCAGCCAGCTGGTCGACAGCCAGGCGATCGCCGTCACCACCGTCAACCTGTTCGAGCTCTTCGCCGCGATCTTCGTCGGCGCTGCGGCAATCATCTGGCTCGCGCCCAAGCCCGCTCACGCCGTCGACCTCGCCGCCGGCCATTAGAATCAGAAGGAGTAGTTGAAATGATCATTCTCGTTGGAATTTCAGTCTTCGTCGGGTCGCTTCTGACTGCGACCATCTGGTCGGCGATCCGTGGAACGGCTCGCCTCCGCAGCCGCCGGCCCGATCGTCCGTACGCTTTGTAAATCTCGATTAGCGGCTGCTCGTTCCTCCCCTCCCTCACGAGCAAGCCGTGGGCGCGGCCGTCGTCCCCTTTTTCCGACTTCGGCCGCGCCCCAATCAATAGCGTGCGAGGATCAGCCCGCGCGCGGCGCGATATTCGTCCCGGGTGACCCGTCCATCGTGGTTGGTGTCGGCGAGTTTGCGGAACTCGGTGGCGGCCGCCGCAGCTTCGTTCGCCTCGAGGAGCATGTCATCGTTGCGGTCATAATATTTGAGCGCCCAGTTCATCAGCGCCCAGTCGCGTTCGAACAGCTCTTGAGCGGCCGGGGTGACGGTGGCGCTGACCGGCTTCTGCTGCGCCTCGAGGGGTGCCGCTGCGACCATTGAAACGATCAAGGCTGGAAACCAGTTGAACATCGCGCGCTCAACGCTCGAACCTGGCATCGCGTTCAGCCCGAGAGCGCACCCCGCACGGCTTTCTGAAGGGCGTCGGCGCGAAATGGCTTGGCGAGGAGCGGGGCTCCCGGAGCCGTGCGCTTGACCGCCTCCGTCTCGCTGTATCCGGAGACGAACAGGATCGGCTGGTCGGGGCGCTTGTCGAGAATCTGGCGGGCGACGTCGGCGCCGGACATTCCGGGCATGATGAAATCCAGCACCACCAGGTCGGGGATTTCCTGTTCGACCGACGCCAGGCCGTCGCGCCCGTTGCTCGCCTCCCGAACCCGATACCCCTCCTCCTCCAGGGCTGCGACGACGAAGCTCCGAACATCGGGATCGTCGTCGATCACCAGCACCGACACGGGCGCCATCGGAACCAATGTGCTGACCGGCACCTCGACCGACGCGGCAGCTTCCCGCACCGTTTCTTCGGCCTTGCGGAACAAAAGCTTGACTGCGGTGCCCTTGCCGGGAGTGCTTTCGATCCGCGCCGTTCCGCCCGACTGGCGCGCCATTCCATAGACCATGCTGAGACCGAGGCCGGTTCCTTTTCCGACCTCCTTGGTGGTGAAGAAGGGCTCGAACGCTCGCTCGGCAACGTCGGCCGGCATTCCGGCCCCAGTGTCGTTGATCGTAAGCTCGATATAATCGCCGTCCTCGAGATCCGCGTCGCCGGCGACGCGAAGCTTGCGCGAGGCAAAGCTAAGCACGCCTCCGTTGGGCATGGCGTCGCGCGCGTTTATCGCCAGATTGAGGATCGCGACCTCGAGCTGGGTCGGATCGGCCATCACCGGCATCATCGCTTCATCGAGGTCAAACTGCTTGGTAATGCCGGGGCCGAGCACATTCCTAAGGAGCGGCCGCATGTTCTGGATCAGCGGGGCGACATGGGTCGGTCGCACCTCCAGCCGCTGAACCCGGCTGAACGCGAGCAGCTGGCCGGTGAGCCGGGCGCCGCGTTCGGCGGCGTCCAGCGCATTCTCGGCATAGTTCTTGAGCTTGGGGTCGACCGCGCGCTTGGCAATGATGTCGAGCCCCCCGACCACGACGGTCAAAAGGTTGTTGAAGTCGTGCGCGATCCCGCCCGTTAGCTGCCCCAGCGCCTCCATCTTCTGGCTCTGGCGAAGCTGCGCCTGCGCGTCCATCAGCTCCTTCGTCTGGCGCTCGACCTGACTCTTGAGGTCGAGCTCCGCCTCTTTGGCGAGGGTGATATCGGAGCCGACGCCGATGAACCCGACCAGTTCCCCGTCCGATCCGAAGCGCGGCTGCGACACCGTCCGGAGCCAGCGATATTCGCCGTCGAAGCGCCGGTAGCGACCTTCGAGCGTGAAGCGCTTGAGGCTCGCCTCCCCGGCGAGGCTCTCGGCGACGATCCGATCGACGTCGTCGGGGTGGATCCGCGTCCGCCAGTCGAGCTTGCGCGCCTCTTCGAAGTCGCAGTCAGGCCCGAGTGCGAACTCCGCATAGGCCGCGTTGACGAAGTCGTGGACGCGGTCAATCCGGGTCACCCACATCAAAGCCGGGGCCGAATTGGCGATCCGCCGGAACCGCGCCTCGCTCTCCCGAATGGCCTGCACCGCCTCGCGCTGCTCGGTGATGTCAGTCACGAGGATGATGATCCCCCGAACTTCGCCCGACCGGTCGGCCCAGGGGAGATAGTCGCTCTGCACCGCGACGAGGCCCCGCTGCGGATGATCATATTCGGCCGCGAAGAAGGTGCGCTGCCCTTTGAGCGCCTGCTCGATCATCGGGATTCGTTCTTGGAACGCCTTGTCGCCGATGATCTCGCGAGAATGTTTGCCGAGGATCTCCTTGCGCGGCATGCACAGCCAGTCGGCGAACGGCTTGTTGATGAAACGATAGCGAAAGTCCCGGTCGAAATAGGCGACCATCACCGGCAGCATGTCGGCGATCGCAAGCATCGCCGGAAAATCGAGATAACCCCCAAGCGCGGTGACCAAAGGCTCGAAGTCGCGCGGCACCCGCGGCGCGCCGATCGGGGAGTCGAGCAAGAGCTCGTGGCTCCCCGGTGGCTCGCCTCCGCTTTTGCTGCCCCCTTGCGCCATCGGCCCATGATTCTCCCAAATTCGCCAAGAGTCGATTGGGCGAGGTTAAACTTGGGCAAAACCACGCCTGGCGGGGCGAAGGCTCCCTCAGAAAGGAAGGGGTCCGGATTGGAGAAGACCCAAGCCCTCGAGCATCGCCGCCGCGTCGCCGATGACCCTCACTCCGGCACCCGCGCTGGCGCGCGCCTTCAAAAACCCGTGCCTCGACTGGCACGCCATGATTTCGAAGTCGCAGGGCGGCGCAAAGGCTCTCCTGGAGCACCGCCGGCGGGGCTCACTCCTCGCCCATCCTTAGCGCCGCGATGAACGCCTCCTGCGGGATCGACACGGAGCCATATTCCCGCATGCGCTTCTTCCCCTCCTTCTGCTTCTCCAGCAGCTTGCGTTTACGAGTTGCGTCGCCGCCATAGCATTTCGCGGTCACGTCCTTCCTCAGTGCGCCGATCGTCTCCCTCGCGATGATCTTCCCCCCGATCGCCGCCTGGATGGGGATCTTGAACAGGTGCCGCGGGATCAGGTCCTTCAACCGCTCGCACATGCCGCGGCCCCGCGCCTCGGCATTGGCGCGGTGGACGATCATGCTCAAGGCGTCGACTGGCTCGCCGTTGACGAGGATGCTCATCTTGACGAGGTCGCCCTCCCTGGTCCCGATCTGGTGGTAGTCGAAGCTTGCATAGCCGCGGCTGATCGACTTCAGCCGGTCGTAAAAGTCGAATACCACCTCGTTCAGCGGAAGTTCGTAGCGGAGCATCGCGCGCGCGTGGCTGCCGGTTCCGACATAGGTGAGGTCCCTCTGGACCCCGCGTCGGTCCTGGCACAGCTTGAGCACGCTCCCGAGATATTCGTCGGGGACATAGATAGTGGCGTCGATCCACGGCTCCTCGACCGCCTCGATGAGGCTCGGGTCGGGCCAGTCGGCGGGGTTGTGGATTTCAAGAGCATTCCGCTCATCCTGAGCAGGGGCTGAGCCCTGTCGAAGGCCCGTATCGAAAGACCGTCCTGAGCCTCCCCGCATCACCACCCGGTACACCACGCTTGGCGCGGTGGTGATGAGGTCGAGGTCATATTCCCGAGTCAGCCGCTCCTGGATGATCTCGAGGTGAAGCAACCCGAGGAACCCGCACCTGAACCCGAATCCGAGTGCGGCCGACGTCTCCATCTCGAAGCTGAACGAGGCGTCGTTGAGCCGCAGCTTGAATAAAGAATCGCGGAGCTTCTCGAAGTCGTTGGCGTCGACCGGGAAAAGCCCGCAGAAGACCACCGGCTGGACCTCCTTGAATCCCGGAAGAGGAGCGTCCGCCGGCCGCTTCGCATCGGTGATCGTGTCGCCGACCCTCGTCTCGGCGACTTCCTTGATCTGCGCGGTGATGAAGCCGATCTCGCCCGGCCCAAGCTCATTGAGCTGCTCGATCTTGGGCCTGAAGCAGCCGACGCGGTCGACCAGATGCGTCGTCCCCGCCTGCATGAACCTGATCTGCTGTCCCTTCTTCAGACTGCCGTCGATCACCCGGACGAGGATGACGACACCGAGATAGGGGTCGTACCAGCTGTCGACGAGCATCGCCTTGGTGGGAGCCGATGCGTCGCCCTTAGGCGGCGGGATCTTGGCGACGATGGCGTTCAGCACGTCCTCGATTCCAACGCCGGTCTTGGCGCTGGCGAACACCGCGTCCGAAGCATCGAGCCCGATGATCTCCTCGATCTCCTGCCGCACCCCCTCCGGGTCGGCGGCGGGCAGGTCGATCTTGTTGATGACCGGCAGGATCTCGTGGTCGTGCTCGATCGACTGATAGACATTGGCCAGCGTCTGAGCCTCGACCCCCTGCGCAGCGTCGACCACCAGCAGCGCGCCCTCGCAGGCGGCGAGCGAGCGCGACACTTCATAAGCGAAGTCGACATGCCCCGGCGTATCCATCAGGTTGAGCTCGTAGGTGACCCCGTCCTCGCCCCTCCACTCGAGCCGCACGGTCTGCGCCTTGATGGTGATCCCCCGCTCGCGCTCGATGTCCATATTGTCGAGCACCTGGGCGGTCATCTCGCGCTCGGAGAGCCCGCCGGTCGCCTGGATCAGCCGATCGGCGAGCGTCGACTTGCCGTGGTCGATATGCGCGATGATGCTGAAGTTACGGATGCGCGAGAGGTCGGTCATTGGCGAGGGCCGCTAGCAGGCGAACCCCAAAGCACCAAGCGCCGTGAGCAGCCGTTGCAAATGCCTGGCCGGCTGCAAGGTCATTGAAGGCAAAGGATCGCGAGTTCGCTGCCAGGAAAGCGAGCAGCCATGCTCGAACCATGCCCGCGAGCTGCCCCTCTTTTGGGGCTTTTCGGGTGGGAAGGGGGGAGGGATCGTCACATGCCTTAGAGGTGCCCGCCATCGTCCACGCATTGCTGGGCGCTCGGGGGCTTAGACCCAAGCTCAACGATTGCTGACTCACTCGCTCCCCTGGGCTCCGCGGCATTGTGTCCCTTCCGACTCGGTTAAATCCCTGATAAACCGCGGGGACCTAATGCTAGGGGAATGTTAGGGGGCTTTCGATGACCAAGTATGCGCTTCTGGCGGGCGCCGCGCTCGCGATCCTTTCGACACCTTCATTCGCGGATCCAAGCTCCGGCCACAAGGACCAGGCCCGGGGCGAACAGGAAATCCCGGTTTGCACCCATCGCATCGGAACGCTCGCCATTGTCCCGCCCGACAAGGAGTGGTGGCGCGAGCTAAACCTCGGCAGCCCCGAGGCGATCATCAAGGTCTTCGTCCAGCAGTCGGGCTGCTTCACGCTCGTCAACCGCGACCGGGCAATGCAGAGCCGGTCGATGGAGCGCGCGCTCGCCGACAGCGGTGAGCTGCAGCGCGGCAGCCGGATGGGCAAGGGCCAGGTCAAGGCGGCCGACTATTTCCTCCAGCCGGACATCGTCAGCACGAACAAGAATTCGGGTGGCGGCGGGGCCGGAGCGGCGCTGGGCGGCTTTCTCGGCCACTTCGGCGGCTGGGGCGGCGCAGTCGGAGCGCTCGCCGGCGGGATCAACGTCAAGAAGGGCGAGGCCAATGTCACGCTCGACCTCGTCAACGCCCGCACCACCGAGGAAGAAGCGCTGACCGAAGGCTATGCGCGCAAGACCGACATCAGCTGGGGCGCGGGCGGCGGCTATGCGTCCTGGTGGGGCGGCTTCGCCGCGGTGGGCGCCTCGGGCTACCAGAATACCGAGATCGGGCAGATCATCGTGCTCGCCTATCTCGATGCCTACAAGAAACTGGTGACCCAGCTGGGCGGCGTCTCGTCCTACTCGGCGGCGGCCCCGGCGAACCACCGCTAAGGCATAAGAAAGGGCGGCCTCCGATTGGTCGGGGACCGCCCTAGTCTAGCTCATTAAGCGGGAGTTTCAGGCGAGCTGCGCGAGCATCGGCTTGCGGCGGAAACGGAGCACCATGCCGACGCCGGCGAAGCCGATCAGCATCAGCGCCCAGGTCGCGGGTTCCGGAACCGCCGCGACGTAGAAGGTGAAGTTGCCGGTTGCCGCGGCGTTCGCGGCGCCCGACCCATCAAAGGCGAGCCGGTATTCGCCGGCGCCGAGCGACACATTATCGAGGTTCAAACTATTTGACGAACCCAGGATCGCAGAAGCCAGGGTCGTCATTCCGTCGCTGCTCTGCAGCCAGATATCCTTGATGGCCTCGCCGTCCGTGCTGCTGCTGACCACGATATCGTAGAGCCCCGCGGCATCGTTGGTGAAGTTGAACCAGGCGCTGAAGCTGTTGGTCGGCGTCTGCGCCGCAGTGAAGCTCACGGTGATAGGAGGGCCATTCTGCACTATGGGGGTTCCTGCAAGACCAGAGCTGGAACCGAGCGTGATCCCTGCATTTGCGGCCGAACCTAATGCCAGGGCAGTGGACGCAATCAACGGCAACGCGAACTTACGCATGAACTTCTCCCGCACGTTACTTTAAATTTCACAGGCAAACCACCAACATTATTTAAATCTTTTGGTTCCGGCAGCAATAACGACTTAATTTACTAGGGATTTTCCTCCATTTTACGGCATTAGATCAAGGGAAGGGGCGGCTCCGGATGATGTCCGGAACCCGCGCTTCAAATCACAGCCGAGCGGCCCTCAGGCGAGCTGCAGGAGTCCCGGCTTCCGCCGCCGGCGCATCGCCATGCCGACGCCGGCAAAGCCGAGCAGCATCAGCGCCCAGCTCGCGGGTTCGGGCACCGCCCCGACCCACAGATTGTCGATCTCGAACGAATTGCCCGTCGAAAGGAGCCGGAGGTAAGTGAAGTTGCTGGCGTCGGAGCCGGTAAGGTCGAATGTCACCAGCGGGTTGGTAGCCGCGTCGGTCCGATTGCCGTCCGCCGGATTGATGATGTCATTGCCGGTGAAGCTCGCGAGCACATTCATACTGGCGTCGAGTAACTGCACCATATTGTAGCTGTCGACGGAGCCCCAGATGAAGCTGATGCTGCTGATGTCGCCGAAGGACGAGAGGTCGATCGTTCCAGTCGTACTCGTGCTTGGACCGACCGCATAATAAAAGCCGCTGCTGCCGAACGGCTGCGCATAGAGATCGCCATTGGTGCCGGTGACGAATCCGCCGCCCGATGCGATGGGGCGCGAGCCTGGTTCGAACGTGTAGGAAGGTGTCGGACCTGAGTATGGATTAGTGCCCGGAACGTTGCCGCTGAGCGTAACTCCAGCATTGGCCGCCGATCCCACCGCAAGCGCGGATGCAGCGATGAAACCGAAAACAACTTTGTACATCAATATCTCCCGCGCCGTTCGTTATCGAACGTAAGGCTGCCCCAACGGACCGTTCTCCAGCTGGGTTCCTACTGCCGTTTCATTTAATTCTACTAGGGGATTTCTGCCACTTGATTACAACAGCTTGAGAGAACAGCATTAGTATTTGCGATAAAGAAAGACGACCCAAGAACTTGGATCGTCTTTCTCTGCTTCATCGTGGCGCCGCTTCAGGGGAAGTGAGCAGCACGATTAGGCAAACTCCCTCTCGGCGGCTTGTGTTCCCGACTGTGTAAATTCCGCTCAGGCTCGCGGCGGGGGAGCACTCGGCGACGATCCGAAAATGCACAAAAGAAAGGGCGGCCCCGATTGCGTCCGGGACCGCCCTAGCTGTTCGATCAGCGAAGCTTCAGGCGAGCTGTGCCAGCGCTGGTTTGCGGCGGCGACGCATCGCCAGGCCGATTCCACCGAAGCCCAGGAGCATCAGCGCCCAGGTTGCGGGCTCCGGAACCGGATTGATGGCGAGATTGTCGATCTCGAACGCGTTTATGCTCGAGCTGAGCCTCAGATAGCTCACGTTGGTCACGTCGCTTCCGGTGAACGAGAAAGTCACCAAGGGATTGGTGTTCGGGTCCGTCCGGTTGCCGTTAGCGGGGTTGAAGATGTCACCTCCGACGATCTCGTAAAGAACGTTCATGGAGGAATCGAGAATGTCGAGCGTGTTGTAGCTGTCGACCGAACCCCAGATGAAGCTCAGGCTGTTGATGTTGCCGAAGCTGGTGAGATCGATGAGGCCCGGACTTCTCGTGCTTGGGCCGACGGAATAATAATAGCCGTCTCCGCCATACAAGCCCGTGCCGGCGTCAGTGCCGTAGGGCTGCGCGAAAAGATCACCCGGAGGCGTGCCGACCTCGAAATCGCCGCCGGTGGTCGTCGGACGGGATCCCGAGTCGAAAGTGTAGGTCGGTGCAGGCCCCGCATATGGGTTCACGCCCGGTGTAACCGAGAGCGAGCAATTGCCCGTACATGCCTGCGCACTGGCTGCAGACGCGAACGCCAGCGCCGACGCGCCAATTAAACCAAGAACGATGTTACGCATTTTTACCTCCAAGTAATTGCCCCCGACTCGGAGAGGCGGTTAACTCCCGGTAAACCAGATTCCTTGCGCTTTGTTAACAGTTTTTTTACTTGCGGTTTCGCGCCAAGCCATATTGCTGCTGGGCCTGCGCCTCTCGCAGTTTCGCAAAAAAATGACCGGTTACGGCGCTTTTTGGCGTCTCAAATGGGCACAGTTCCGGCCTCGAAACGCCGCGCAAGCCCTCATTAAAATGAAGCAACAGTCGGAAAATCGCCCCTTTAAGTGTGAACCAACCCCGCTCGACAGGGATGATTCCGGGTGCGGAGGCGAAGTCATGAACTTGCGTTCGGTCCTCTTTGAAGCAGCATTTGCCAGCGGCAATGGTGGCGAGCCTGGCGTTCGCCGGGAGCGGCTGCCTGCGCCGGATTTTCCGGCGGCAACGTGCTCGACAAAAAGTCCGGCCGGCGTGACCACGAAGGCCGATGCGCTGGCATCGCCCTGACTGACCTTCACCAACTTCAATGATCACACCAGGATCGGCGAGCTGAACGGCACCAACATTTTGAACTTCGGAGCGTCCCCCCTTGGCAATAAGATCATCGGCATCGACTTCGGCAACGGATCCGGGTGCGGTGCCCGAGCCGGCGAGCTGGGCACCGATGCTTCTAAGCCTTGCCGGAATTGGCCTTGCGCCAACGCCGCCGCCGCGACGCTCACGGCTTCCTTTGCCTTGGGTCTCATCACTCTCCCAACGAACCGTAAACGGTTCGGCCACCGAGCACGGTCGCCAGGATCTTCAGGTCACGGATCTTCTCCGCCGGAGCCTTCAGAATATCGGCCGACAGGACGACGAAGTCGGCATATTTGCCGGGCTCGATCGAGCCTTTCACTTTCTCTTCGAAGGTCGTGAAAGCGCCGTTGATCGTGACCGATCGGATGGCGGCCTGGCGCGAAATGCCCTGGTCCGGGCCAAGCCTACCGCCCCACTGCGTGCCACGCGTGACCTCGCCGTAAATCTCGAGCAGCGGTTCGGCATGATATGAGATCGGGCCGTCGGAGCCGCCGGCGAACATGATGCCATTCTTGAGCCACTCGGCATAAGGCTCGCTGCGGTCGGCGAGCGGGCGTTTCCAGGCTTTCAGGATCAACGCGCCGAGCTCGTAATTGTGCATATATTGCGAGTTGATGATCAGGCCGAGGCGTTTCACCCGGGCGTAATGCCGAGGCCCGAGCAGGAAGGCGTGATCGATCATCCACCGCCGCTTCGTGATCGGCGTCTGCTTGTTCGCATAGTCGAAGGCGTCGAGCGCTTCGTCGATCGCGGCATCGCCGACGGCATGGGGGCGCAGCCGATAATGATATTTCGCGACCAGCGCAGCGAACCTCTTGAACTGCTCGTTCGGCACCTTCTGAAGGCCGCGATACCCCGGCTTGCCCGGGTAATCATGCTCGAGGAATGCGGTCAGCTCCGCACCGTCGAGCCCGGTCTCGCCGATCTCGTCCGAGCGGAACATTCCATCGCCATCCGAGCCGGGCCTGGGCAGTGCCTTGAGCTGCGCCTCGACCTTGTCCAGCGGCTCCGCCGGATCGATGTCGTAGGCAAAATCGACGCGAACGGTAAGCTGGCCTTGATCGCGCAATTTGCGAAACAGCGCCGCATCGGAAGGACTTCCGCTCGGATCGCCAGCGCTGGTCAGGCCGTGGCTGTTGACGAGGGCCAGGACGCGCTTGAGGCCCGCCTCCTTCTGGGCCTCGGTCGGGTGGGGCAGGAATTTGCGGATGAAGCGGCTTGCATTGTCCATCAGGAGCCCGGTCGGCTCGCCCTTCGAGTCCTTATAGATCTGTCCACCCTGCGGATCGGGCGTGTCGCGAGTCACGCCCGCAAGCTTCAGCGCAAGGCTGTTGACGATCACATAATGGGGCCCGGGGATCGCGACGGGGTTGTCGGGCGCCGCAGCATCGAGGTCGGCGCGGGTCGGCAACCGGTTCTCGGCGAGCTGATATTCCCACCAGCCGCGGGTCCCGACGATCCATTCACCCGCCTTCATTTCCTTTGCCCGCGCCGCGATCGCCGCCTGGATGTCCTTGATCGAGCGGATGTGCGTGAGGTCGACCTCAAGCGGAAGCTCTTCGCCGGCGGTCAGGTGAACGTGCGTGTCGTTGAAGCCGGGAAGAATGGTCCGGCCGTGGAGATCGATGATCCGGCTGTTGGGCCCTTTCGTCTTCAGCACCTCGGCGTCGGTGCCGACGGCGATGAACCTGCCGCCTTGGATTGCCGCCGCCTGAGCGATCGAGAAGTTCGAATCGACCGTAACGATATGCGCGTCGCGGATGATGAGGTCGGCGGGTGCGGCGAGCGCCGTCGAGGAGCTGAGCAGTGCGATTGCGAGCGTCAGGGAATGCAACATTGCTGATGTCCTTTTCATTAGAAAGCGAACCGGGCGCCGAAGCGGAAGAACCGGCCGACCACGTCGTAGAATTGGCCGTTGGTGCTGCTCTCGTTGATTCCGCCCGCAGCGCCGGACGGGATCATCGGTGGATCCTTGTCGAGGAGGTTGTTGACGGCGGTGAACAGCTCGACCGAGCGGTCACGGCTGATCTTGAACCGGTATGACGCCGACGGATTCAGATAGACGAAGGCCGGCACGCTGTTGCGGTTGATCGAGTTCGCGCCCGTGCCTTCGTGGAGAATCGTGCTGAACACGCCCGGCCCGACGAAGCGCGCCTGCAGCCCAAGGTGCGCCGGCCCTCGGCTGTAGTCGATGAACGCATCGCCGACCCACTTCGGAACGCCGGCAGTGCGGTTGAAATTGCTCACCTGACCCAAGCGGTCCTGAATTCCCGCGGGGGTGGTGAAGGTGAGCTCGAAAACTCGGGTCGCCACAAGCTTCGCCGTCAGCCTACCGCCGAACAGCTGCGGCTGGGAATAATTGAGCTCGAGGTCGATGCCTCGAGTGGCGGCTCGGGCGAGGTTCAGACGCGTGTTGGTGATGAAGGCGATGCTTCCATCGGGATTGAAGGTGATCGATTGGCAGTAGAGCTGGTTGCCCGCAAAGCAGCCCTGCGCGAGCGTCGGCGCGCCGAGCGTCGCGATCGCGTCTTTGA
>Ga0157370_10005588_pt1 | contig 14083 bp, 10 predicted proteins | sample C35metaG_FD_113463 | JGI IMG/M metagenome (GOLD analysis project Ga0157370, IMG submission 113463) | Corn rhizosphere microbial communities from Kellogg Biological Station, Michigan, USA - C3-5 metaG | ecosystem: Host-associated > Plants > Roots > Rhizosphere > Soil | place: USA: Michigan...
CGAGGCTCGTCAGACCTTGCCTTTCCAAGGGACGACGAGATGCTCGACGTAGCGCATGAGGAGATCGAACAGGTAGGCGACGACGCCGATCACGATGATGCCCATGATCACGACGTCGGTGCGCAGGAAGTTCGACGCGTTCAGCACCATCTGGCCGAGGCCGACCGTCGCCGCGACCATCTCGGCCGCAACGAGCGTCGTCCAGCCGAAGCCGATCGCGATGCGCATCCCGGTCATGATTTCCGGCATCGCCGCCGGAATCACGACGTGCCAGATCACCTGCCATTTCGACGCGCCCATCGAATACGCGGCGTTGATCTGCTCGATGGTCACGCTGCGTACGCCGGCGCGCGCCGCCATTGCGAGGGGCGCGAAGCACGCGAGGTAGATCAGCACGACCTTCGCGGTCTCGTCGATGCCGAACCAGATGACGATGAGCGGCAGGTAGGCGAGGGGCGGCAGCGGGCGATAGAACTCGATCGGCGGATCGAAGATGCCACGCGCGATGCGCGAAACGCCCATCGCGATGCCCACCGGCACCGCCGTCGCGACGGCGAGCACGAACGCGGCGAAGACGCGATAGAGGCTCCACCAGAAATGCTCGGTGAGCGGCTTGCCGCCCTGAATGTCGCCGCGCCACGCTTCGCCGAAGCTCGTGAAGATCTTCTCCGGCGTCGGCAGGAACAGGTCCTTGATCCAGCCGAGGTGCGTCGCGACCCACCACAGCACGAGGAGCGCGATGACGGTGACGATGCTGATCAGCGTGCTCGGGCCTTCGCCGGGAACGCTGTAGCCCTTGATGGCGCGAAGCTCGGTGCCCGCGTCCGCCGCGCGGCCGGCGTCGCCATGCATATCGGCGTCGGCGTCGGCCGCAACCTGCGCCGCGCTACGCGCCGCGTCGGGTATCGAGCTCATCTCGGTAACATGCTCATCGAGTAGCCCACGATCGTTCACGACCGAGTTCCCCGTTACGGGTCACTCGACGACCTCGGGCTCGTGCTGAGGCATCGTCGAGTGAATGAGCTGCAGCACTTCCTCGCGCAGCGCGATGAAGCTCGGGTCCGCCTTCACCTTGCGCGCATCCCGGCATTCGACGAACCGCCGGCCGAAGTCGAGCTTGTAGCGATGGGCGATGCGTCCGGGCGATGGCGTCATCACGATCAGCTCGGTTGCGAGGAACAGCGCCTCCTCGACGCTATGCGTGATGAAAAAGAACATCTTCCGCGTCGCCTGCCACAGGTAGAGGATCAGCTCCTGGATTTGCTCGCGCGTCAGCGCGTCGAGCGCGCCGAGCGGCTCGTCCATGAGCATCACCTCGGGGTCGCTCGCGAGCGCGCGTGCGAGGCCGACGCGCTGCTGCATGCCACCGGACATCTGGTACACCGGGTAGGTCGCGAATTTCTGGAGGCCGACGAGCTTCAGCTTGTCGAGCGCAACGGCGCGCCGCGCCGCACGCGCGACGCCGCGCATGCGCAGCCCGAACTCGACGTTCGCGACGACGTTGAGCCAGGGCATCAACGCATGCTTCTGGAATACGACGCCGCGCTCGGCACCCGGTCCGACGACGTGCCGTCCATCGAGGACGATCTCTCCCGCGGACGGCTGCATGAATCCCGCGATGCACGAAAGAAGCGTCGTCTTGCCGCAGCCCGACGCGCCGAGCGCCACGACGAAGTCGCCGGGATCGAGGCCGAGATTGACGTTGGACAGGGCGAGCGTGGTGCGGCCGGACGTGCCGGCGTACTTGACGCTGACGTTGCGGATCTCGAGCTTGCTCAAAGGAGGGCTGCCGGTGGACAACAGTCCGCAAGATTACCGCGACGGCGCGGAACGTGCGAGTGGCAGTGTGCTTCCATCTCGAGCGAAGGCTACACGAAGCGCGAGCGCAAAAAAATCGGGACGTCCGCGACGTCCCGATCGTGTTGCGATTGGCTGCCCGCGACCGCTACTTCATCGCGTCCTTGACATATTGATCGGTCACCACGACCGAGTAGTCGGGCAGCGTCTTCTCGATCTGCTTTTGCGACAACTCGAACTTCGACGTCGCCTCGAGCGCCTTCGCGGCGACGCTGTTCTTGCCGCCACCCAGCCACTTGCTGTTCTGCTCGGCGAGCGTCGGGAAGCGATAGAGCGCCATGCCGGCGGGCACGCTCTCGGGCTTCGCGCCGGACCACTTCGCCACCGCCTTCACCTCGGGCGAGTCGGCCGTCCACTTCGCCTTGTTGTCGCGATAGTGCGCATCCGCCGCGGCGAGCACCTTGACGAAGTGCACCATGAAGTCATGGTGGTCCTTCGCCCAGTTCTTGTTGACGACGTAGCCGTCGAAGGTCGCCTTCCCGGTCTCCGCCGACAGCTTGCCCGACGTCATGATGACCTTGCCGTCCTTCTTGACCTCGGAGAGCACGGGATCCCAGATCCACGTCGCCTGGATGTCGCCGCGCTGCCACGCCGCGCGCACTTCCGGTGGACGCATGTTCAGGATCTGCACGTCCTTCGGATTGATGCCGGCCTGCTCGAGCGCGACCATCGTATGGAAGTGCGTCGTCGAGTTGAAAGGCATCGCGATCTTCTTGCCCTTCAGATCCTTGACGCTGTCGATGCCGGAACCATTCTTCGCGACGAGCGCCTCCGCGTCGCCGATGTCGTCCAGGATCCAGAAGAGCTCGAACGGCTCGCCGCGCGAGACCGCCGCGGCGATCCCCGCCGAACCGACTTCACCGATCTGCACGGCACCCGACGCCATCGCCTTGATGACCTCGCCGCCGCCGCCGAACTGCTTCCAGTTGATCTTGTAGCCGGTTGCCTTTTCGAGATCCTTCGCCTCCTGCGACACCCGGTACGGGTCGAGCATGTCCTGGTAGGCGATCGTGACTTCCTTTTGCTGTGCGACTGCCGTACCCGCCGCGAAGGCCAGGGCGGCGCCGAAGATCCACAGTTTCATACTCCCTCCTCGATGAATTTGGGTCGGCAAGCCTAGAGCATGGAGACCGTCTTTTGCAAGATCTCGGCGATCATGTCGATGTCGTTGCGCTCGGCGATGAAGGGCGGCGCCACCAGCGCCGCGTCGCCGGTGTTCTTCAGGTTGAGGCCGTTGTCGAAGAGCTTCTTCTGCAGCAGGTTGCCGCGCCGGCCCGGCGCGCCGTCGGACTCGACGTCGAGCGTCGCGAACATTCCGTAGCCGCGCACGTCGGTGACGTTGCGCGTGCCCTTCAGCGAGAACATCGCCTGCTGGAAGTATGGCGCGAGCTCGCGCGCCCGCTCGAACAGGCCTTCGGTGCGGTAGATATCGAGCGTGGCGAGACCGGCGGCGCACGCCGCCGGATGACCCGAATACGTGTAGCCGTGGAAGAACTCGATCGCGCCTTCCTGTGCGGCCGCCATGATCGTGTCGTGCACGCGCTCGGATGCGGCCACCGCACCCATCGGTTGCGCGGCGTTGGTCAGCGCCTTCGCCATCGTCATCAGGTCGGGTGTGACGCCGAAGCTTTGCCCGGCGAACGGCTGGCCGGTGCGGCCGAAGCCGGTGATGACTTCGTCGAAGACGAGCAGGATGCCGTGCGCGTCGCAGATTTGCCGCAGCCGCTCGAGATAGCCCTTGGGCGGCACGAGGCAACCCGTCGAGCCCGCGATCGGCTCGACGAAGCACGCGGCGATATTCTCCGCGCCATACAGATTGACGAACCGCAGCAGGTCGTCGGCGAGATCCGCGCCGTGCTCGGGTTGCCCCTGCACGAAGCGATTCTCGGGGAGCTGCGTGTGCCGCATGTGCACGACGCCGGCGATGCCCGGGCCGTACTTGCGGCGGTTGTTGACGATGCCGGAGAGTGCGACACCGCCGAAGTTGACGCCGTGGTACGCGCGCTCGCGCGACACGAACATCGTGCGGCCCGTCTGCCCGCGCGCCTGGTGGTACGCGAGCGCGATCTTCATCGCCGTGTCGACCGCCTCGGACCCCGAGTTCACGAAGAAGATCCGATTGAGATCGCCGGGCGTCAGCTCGGCGACGCGCGAGGCGAGCTCGAAGCTCTTCGGATGCGCGCGCATGAACGGCGCGACGAAGTCGAGCTCCTGCAACTGCCGATGCACGGCGTCGGCGATCTCCTTGCGGCAGTGCCCGGCCGCGACGCAGAAGAGGCCCGACGACGCGTCGATGATCTTGTCGCCGCGGTCGTTGTAGTAGTAGAGGCCCTCGGCGCGCACGACGATGCGCGGGTCGGACTTGAAGTCGCGGTTCGGCGTGAAGGGCATCCACAGCTCGTCGAGCGACAGCGGCTTTTGCGACGGTTGGTTGCGAAGCGTGAATTCGGAGTGGCCCATTTCAGGTCTCGGGTAACGGGGGTCGGGAAAGAAGGCCCGGCGCTCGGCCAAGGGTCGAGGCGAGCCAGACAAGGGGTTCATCATATGCCTTTTAGCGCCAAGGGTTGCGGGGGACAAGGAGCCAGACACGGCCCGTGCAGTGGGCCAGACACCACCGCGCAAACGGGCACCGATCCTGTTTCCTGTTCCCTGACCTCTGACACCCCGATGTGGAACCAACTCATCCAACTCTCCTTCCACGGCAAGGTCGGGCTGCAGGCCCAGATCCGCGAAATGCTCGTGATCGCGATTCTCGACGGGCACATCCCCGTCGGTGTCGCGCTGCCGTCGACGCGCGTGCTCGCCACGCAACTCGGCGTCGCGCGCAACACGGTGGCGCTCGCCTACGAGCTTCTCGTGAACGAGGGCTACCTGATCACGAAGAGCCGCAGCGGCCACTACGTCAATCCTGAGATCGTCGCCGGGCGCGCCACGCTGCCGCGCGCGCCGGCGCTGCGCGACGTGGCGGCGGGCACCGACTGGGCCGCGCGCGTCAAAGGCGGGCTCGCGCAGCAGCGCAACATCGTGAAGCCGCGCGACTGGCAGCGCTATCCGTTCCCGTTCATCTACGGCCAGTTCGACCCCGGTCTGCTCCCGCTGCCCGGATGGCGCGAATGCAGCCTGCAGGCGACCTCGGTGTCGGAGGTGCGCGGCTGGGCCGGCGACCTGATCGACGGCGACGACCAGCTGCTGATCGAGCAGATCCAGACGCGCCTGCTGGTGCGCCGCGGCGTGTTCGCGACCCCCGACGAGATCCTCGTCACCGTCGGCGCGCAACACGCGCTGTTCCTGCTCGCCACGTTGCTCGTCACGGCCGACACCACCGTCGGCATCGAGGACCCCGGCTACCCCGACGCGCGCAACATCTTCGCGTCGCGCACGCCGAACGTCGTTCCGCTGCCGCTCGACGAGCACGGACTCGCGCTGTCGCCGGCGCTCGCGCGCTGCGACTACGTCTACGTCACGCCGTCGCATCAGTGCCCGACGAACGTGACGATGCCGCTGGCGCGCCGCGAGGCGTTGCTCGAATGGGCGCGCACGAACGATCGCATACTGATCGAGGACGATTACGAGATCGAGCTCGGCCTCGAAGGGCGCGCGCATCCGGCGTTGACGAGCCTCGATCGCAGCAATCACGTCGTCTACGTGAGCAGCCTGTCGAAAACGCTCGCGCCGGGAATCCGCAGCGGCTTCATCGTCGGGCATCGCGATCTCGTGCGCGAGCTGCGTGCGTTGCGGCGCCTGATGATTCGCCATCCCGCGGCGAACAACCAGCGCTCGGTCGGACTCTTCCTCGCGATGGGCCATCACGACGCGCTGCTTCGCCGGCTGCGCCAGGCGTACGCCGAACGCTCGCATGGCGTCGCGCTCGCGTTGCGCGAGCACCTGCCCGACGTGCGGTTCAGCACCGTCGCGGGCGCGTCTTCGTTCTGGCTCGAGTTTCCGGCGGACGTCGATACGCGTGTCCTCGCGGCGGCCGCGGCGCGGCGCGGCGTTCTGATCGAGCCGGGCGACGTCTTCTTCGCGACGGAGGAGGGAGCGGCGGCGCCGGCCAACTACGCGCGCCTCGGCTTCGCGTCGATCGATGCGACGCGCATCGAGCCCGGCATCGCGACGCTTGCCGCGGTATGCACGGAAGTGGCAACGCCGGCCTGACGCATTCGTCGCGTTCATTCGCTCAGCCAGCGAAGCGTTGCGTCGATCGTTGCTTCGAGAGGCGCTGCACCCCCTGCCGCCAGGCTCTCTTCTGTCCGGACATCGCCGAGCGCCGCTCGGCACGCCGCGATCCTTCGATCGCGCAACGACTGTTCGATGTCCGGGCGTCGCGATTCGATCGAGGCCAATGTCGCGTCGGCGGCCCCGATGAGGACGGCGGCCCGCCCGTATCGCTCCACGGCGATCGCGACGCAGGCCGCGGCGTCGAGGCTGCAAGCGCGCATGAACGCATCATCCAGATCGTGAATGCGGGGCAACACTTCGGCCAGCACCCGGCGCGCGTTTACGAGATCTCCTGCCTTGACGAGCAACTCGGCCCGTCCGAACCGCTGCTGCACGATGAGCAGCGGGTCCTCCATCTCCTGCGCCAGCAACCGAACCTCCTCGTTCAGCGCGAGCGCGTAGCCGATATTGCCCTGGTAATCCGCCGCAGCTTCCAGGTAGGTCAGCACGTACGCCATCGAGGCCTGGTCTCCGAGCTCTCTGCAGAGCGCGAGAGCACGTTCCAGAAGGGCGCTCCCGGTCGCCGCCTCCCCTGCGTGGACACATAGATGACCGAGGTTGCCGAGTGCAATGACTTCGGTCGGTTTGTCGTCGATCGCTCGAGCCAGCGCAGCGGCTTGCTCGTAGAGTTCGCGCGCCCGCACGATCTCGCGTCGATCCTTGGCAACGATGGCCAGGTTGATGGAAGCGCGCGCCTCCAGTTCGCGGTCACCGATCGAGCGGCTCGCGACGAGGGCGTGTTCCGTGGCCGCTTGCGCGGCATCGAGGTCGCCGAGGCGATAGGCGAGCGCTCCCAGCGCGTGCGATGCCTTGGCGTTTTCCAACGTCGAAGCGCTGCCATCGCGGGTCGTCGCCCGCTCGCACCACGCGCGTCCCTCCCGAAGGTGCCCGCGCGAAACCCAAAACCGGTACACCGCTGCGCACAGGCGCGACGCTTGCCGCGCGTCCCCAGCGGGACCGAGGCTTTGCGCGAGCGCGGCGCGCATGTTGTCGTGTTCGAGCTCGAGCGTCGCGAGCCACCGGGCCTGCTCGCCACCACGCTGAAGCAACGGCTCCGCCTGCTCGGCGAGCGCCACGAAATACTCGGTATGCCGGGCGCGCGTCGACGTGGCCGATGCGCTTTCCGCGAGCCGCCTCGCAGCGTAGTCGCGGATTGTTTCCAGAATTCGATAGCGGCCGTGGTTCGGATCGACCGTCACGAGCGACTGCTCGACGAGGGCGTTCAACAGCGCAGCGATGTCGCTCGTCGGCTCCTCGCTGCCGATCCGTTCGGCGGCATCGAGCGTCCATCCACCCGAGAACACCGCAAGCGATTCGAACAGCGCCTTTTGCGGCGCGGACAGCAATTCGTAGCTCCAGTCGATCAGCGCGTGCAGCGTTTGTTGTCGCGGCAGCGGGGCGCCGGCGCCTCCGACCAGCAGCGCGAAGCGGTCTTCCAGACGCTGCGCGACTTGGTCCACGGACATTGAACCGGCGCGCGCAGCCGCCAACTCGATCGCCAACGGAATGCCGTCCAGACGGCGACAGATCTGACCGACGGCGGGGGCCGTCGCCTCGTCGATGCGGAATCGGGGCTTGCGAAGCGCGACACGGTCGTGGAAAAGCCTGACCGATTCTCGCCAGCGCAGGACGTCGACGGGCTCGTGCTCGTCGGGCAGCGATAGCGAAGGTAGCGAATGGGTCGTCTCTTCTGCTGCGTTGAGCGGCGCCCGGCTGGTGGCGAGGATGCGAAGCTCGGGGGCGGCAGCGAGGAGCGCGTGCGCCAGCTCGCGGCAAGCTGCCAACAGGTGCTCGCAATTGTCGAGAATCAGAAGCAGCCGTCGCGGATGCAAGTACAGCTTCAATGTCTCGATGGGCGGTTGGCCGGGCTCCTCGGGGATGCCGAGGGCCTTGCCGACGGCGTTGGACAGCAACTCGGCGTCGGCCAGCGAGCCGAGCTCCACGAGGCAGGCGCCGTCGTCGAAGCGGCCGTGGATGCTGCGCGCCAGTTCGATCGCGAGCCGCGTCTTCCCGATTCCACCTGGCCCGATAATGGTCGCGAGGCGCGCGGACAAGAGCGATTCCGCGACTTCGGCGATGGATCGCTCGCGACCGACGAAGGATGTCGCCAGCGCCGGAAGATTGTGCGGCGCCGCGCCGGCCGTGCGCAGCTCCGGAAATTTCGCCTTGAGCCCCGGTGCATGAAGCTGGTACACCGTCGCCGGATCTGCATAGTCGCGCAGGCGCACGGTCCCGAGACCATGCAACGTCACGTCTGCCGGGAGTCGCTCCTTCGTCGCGGCGCACACGGTGTCGGAAACCACGATCTGTCGTCCATGCGATGCCGCCATGAGCCGCGCCGCACGATTGACCGCGTCACCGAAATAGTCGCCATCGCGCTCTTTTGCGACTCCGGCATGTACGGCGCAACGGACAGGAAGCGCTATTCCTGCCGTCGCTTCGGGATCGGCGACGGCACGCTGAATCGCGACGGCAGCCGCAAGCGCGTCGAGAGGGTCATCGAAGACGGCGTAGATGCCGTCGCCCATGGCTTTGACGACCCGCCCCTGATGTAACGCAACGGCCTGCGACAGAAGGGCGTCGTGGCAGGCAATCGCCTTCGGCATTCGTTCAGGCTCCCGCTGCCAGAGGCGTGTGCTTCCCTCGATGTCCGTGAAGAGGAAGGCGAGCGCCGACGTCGACGGTGCGGGCATGGGTGAGCGTTGGCCATGCGACGACGATCATCGTATCAGTCTCCCGGAGGGCGCCGCGCAACACGGCGCCGTGGTCGACCGCTCCCTTGCGCAGCTCGTCGTCGCGGTCTGACACCAGCGAGGGCACCGCGCTGGCCCTACCGGACACCGCGCCGCGCGCGTAATCTCCCGGCGTCCTTGCCAGGGGAGAGGCATGCGTATCGGCGTCCCGAGGGAGATCAAGATCCGCGAGAACCGCGTCGGGCTGACGCCGGCGTCGGTGCGGGAGCTCGTGCATCATGGCCATCAGGTCGTCGTCGAGCACGCCGCGGGGCACGGCATCGGCGCCGACGACCGCGATTACGTGCGCGAAGGCGCGACGATCGTGGCGACGGCGGCCGACGTCTACGGCGGCTGCGACATGATCGTCAAGGTGAAGGAGCCGCAGCCAACCGAGCGCACGTTGCTGCGCCCCGGCCAGATCCTGTTCACGTACCTTCACCTGGCGCCCGATCCCGAGCAGACGCGCGACCTCGTCGCGAGCAATGCCGTATGCATCGGCTACGAGACGGTCACGTCGGCGTCGGGAGGATTGCCGCTGCTGGCGCCGATGTCGGAGGTGGCGGGGCGCCTCGCCGTGCAGGCTGGCGCGCACTATCTCGAAGAGCCCGGCGGCGGCAAGGGCATGCTGCTCGGCGGCGTGCCGGGGGTCGCTGCAGGTTCGGTCGTCGTCATCGGCGGCGGCGTCGTCGGGACGCACGCGATCGAGATCGCGCTCGGCATGGGCGCACGCGTGACCGTGCTCGATCGCAGCGTCGACGCGTTGTCGCGCCTGTGGGCGCACTACGGCGCGCCGCTCACGACCGTCTTCGCGACGGCCGAAGCGATCGAGCGTCACGTCGCGAGCGCCGATCTCGTCATCGGCGCGGTACTGATCCCCGGCGCTTCCGCGCCAAAGATCGTCACCCGCGCGATGATCGCGAAAATGCAGCCGGGATCGGTCGTCGTCGACGTCGCGATCGACCAGGGCGGCTGCTTCGAAACGTCGCATCCGACCACGCACGAGTCGCCGACGTACGTCGTCGACGGCGTCGTCCACTACTGCGTGGCCAACATGCCCGGCGCGGTGCCGCGCACGTCGACCTACGCGCTCAACAATGCGACGTTGCCGTTCGTGCTCGCGATCGCCGACGAGGGCTGGAAGCGCGCGCTGGCCGACGACGCGCATTTGCGCGCGGGCCTCAATGTCGCGCTCGGCCGCATCACCTATCGCGCGGTGGCGGAGGCGCTGGAGATGCGCCAGCGTTACGCGTCCGCGGAAAGCGTGATCGGCGCGTAGTCCGCGGCGAATAGGGGGCCGACCGCGGGTCTGCCTGGTTTTCAGCTAGCCGCGCATCAGCTGCGGCAGCCACAGCGCGATCTGCGGAAATGCGAGCACGAGCAGCAGCCCGATGATCTGCAGCACCATGAACTGCATCATGCCGGCGTAAATGTCCTTGAGCGGCCAGTCGGGGACGACGCCTTTGAGGAAGTAGGCCGACAACGCGACGGGCGGTGACAGCCACGCCGTCTGCAGGCACACCGCGACCAGCGTGCAGAACCACACGAGGTCGATGCCCAGCTTGGTGACGAGCGGCAGCAGAATCGGAACGACGATCAGCACGATCGGCACCCATTCGAGCGGCCAGCCGAGCACGAAGATGATGCCGAGGATCAGCAGAAGCATGACCGTCGGCGGGAACGAAAGGGTGAGCAGCGATTCGGCGATCAGGTTCGCGCTGCCAAGCCGCGAGAAGACGGCGCCGAAGTAGTTCGATGCGGCGACGAGCAGCAGGATCATGCACGACACTTCGAGCGTCGCGAATACCGCCCGCTTGAACCCCTCCCACGACATCCGCCGGTACACGAGCGTCAGCACGAGGACGGCGAACGCTCCGACGGCGCCGGCGTCGGTCGGCGTCGCGATCCCCGCGAGGATCACGCCGAGCGTGGCGAGGATCACCACGACGATCGGCGCGATGCCGAGGACCACCTCGCGCACGACGATGCCGAACGATTCCGCACGTTCCTCGAGCGGCAACGCGGGCCCGAGCGCCGGGTTCAGGTAACTGCGCACGAGCGCGTAAACGATGTAGAGGCTGGATAGCAGCAGCCCGGGAAACACCGCCGCGGCGAAGAGGTCGGTCGCGGGAACGCCGACGACCGGTCCCATCACGATCAGCATCACCGACGGCGGAATCAGGATGCCGAGCGTGCCGCCGGCGGTGATGACGCCGGCGGACAACCGCACGTTGTAGCCGCTGCGTTTCATCGCCGGCGCCGCCATCACGCCGAGCAGCGTCACCGACGAGCCGACGATGCCGGTCGCCGCCGCGAAGATCGTCGCCGTCATCAGCACCGCGAGATACAGCGAGCCGCGCAGCGACGCGAACAGCAGTTGCACGCCGCGGAACAGGCGCTCCATCAGGCCCGATTGCTCGAGCAGGTAGCCCATGAAGAGGAAGAAGGGCACCGATGCGAGCGTGGGGTCGCGCATGACCGCGAAAAACTGCAGCGGCATCAGGTACAGCGAAAGATCGCCGAGCGCGACGTAGCCGAAGAACATCGCGATCGCGATCAGCGTGAACGCGATCGGAAAGCCGATGAAGATCGCGCCGAACAGCACGACCAGCGCGAGGATGCCGAGCCATTCGCTGCTCATGATCGGGCGCTCGCGGGCCGGATCGCGACCCGCACGCTCTTGATCAGCTCGGACACGCCCTGCAGGATCAGCAGCGCGGCGGTCGCGGGCATCACGAACTTGAAGGGCCACACGATCGGCAGCCACGGGCTGGTGACGATCCGCTCGTTCTGCTGGAACGACTTCCAGAAATAGTCGATGCCGAGCTTCAAAAAGACGATCATCGGCGGCAGGAACAGGATCAGGTAGCAGAGCGCGTCGACGATCGCGCGCGTTCGCGGCGTCCAGTCGGCGTAGAACGTGTCGGTCCGAATGTGGCCACCGCGCTGCAGCGTCCACGCCGAGCCGAGCATGAAGAACGTGCCGTAGAGCATGTAGGTCATGTCGTAGGCCCAGACGGTCGGCGCGTCGAACACGTAGCGCGCGGTTACCTCGTAGACCAGCGACGCGACCATCGGCAGGATCAGCCATGCGACGACGCGGCCGACGGCGCGGGTGATCGCGTCGAGCGTGCGCGTGAGCGCGTCACCGGCGGGGTCGGATCGAATCATGGATTGCGTCCTTCAGGACACGCGAACGCCACCGCGGGCCGCTTCGCGGCGGCGCGCGGTGGACGGGGGCGTGGGGCGCCTACTTCGGCGGCGACGCGAGCGCGGCGTTGCCGAGGTTCGAGTACAGGTCGAGGATCTTCGTCCAGTACGGCACGACCGTCTTCGCGAAATTGCGCTGCGAGTCGAGCACTTCCTTGAAGAACGGATCCTTCGCGGCGTAGCGGTCGAGCACGACGTTCGTGGCACGTACGAACTGCGGGAAGAAATCCTTCGGCGTGTCGTGGATTTCGACCTTGAACTCGTTGCGCAACTTCACGACCGCCTGCGCGTTCCGGTACACGTTGTACGTGTACGTCTCGGTCATCGACGCCATCGCCGCCGTGCGAATGATCTCCTGCAGGTCGGGCGTGAGCTTGTCCCAGACGGCCTTGTTGATGATGATCTCGCCGATGTCGGTCGACTGGTGCAGGCCCTGCAGGTAGTAGTGCTTCCACACCGTCTGCAGGCCGAGGTTCAGGTCGTCGGCCGGGCCGATCCATTCCGCCGCGTCGATGACGCCGCGTTGCGCCGACGGCACGATTTCACCGCCGGGAAGCGCTACGGCGGAAACCCCCATCTCCTTGAAGATCTCGCCGGTGATGCCGGGCGGCGCGCGATACTTCATCTTCTTGAAGTCTTCGGTGTTCGCGATCGGCCGCTTGAACCAGCCGAGCGGGTCGGGTCCCATCGGCTGCACGAAGATCGGCTCGACGTTGACCTTGAGCACGTCCTTGTAGAGCTTGCGATAGAGGTCGTAGCCGCCGCCCTGGAATATCCACGCGACGTGCGAGAGCTGGTCGAGACCGACGCCGGCGCCCGCCATCGGGTTCGAGAACAATCCGGCCGCCGGGTTCTTGCCCGACCAGTAATGCGTCCACGCGTAACCGCCTTCGATGACGCCCTTGTCGACGGCGTCGAGAATCTCGAAGGCGCCGACGATCGCGCCGTCGGGCAGCATCTCCATCTTCACGCGGCCCGCCGACATCTTGTCGATGCGCTCCGCCATGTGCTTCAGGAGCTCGAAGTACACGCTCGCGGAAGGCACGGCGGTCTGGACGCGGATGCGGACAGGCGTTTGCGCGAGCGAGCTCGCACTGCAAAGGGCGAAGAGGCTCGCGCAAGCGACGAATCCTCGCAGCAACGAACGACGCAACATGAGAATCTCCCCTGTTTCGATGGACGCCGGAACGCGGGCGAGGCCTCGGACCGTGCGAATCAATCAGGGCCCGCCCGTCGCCGCGCAGCGTGTCGTACACCGCCGCGCGGCCCGACACGATAGGCGATTTGCGGCGCACGCGCCATCGTCGCGCACGCCCGGTCGAACGCGAGGCGGCTGGCGCAAGCCGCGGCGCCGCTCTGGCCCTACCCCCGCGCACGCACTGGCCCCACAATGTCTGGTTGAGATCTCCCTTCACAGGAATGGCGGCATGAACACCATGACCGAAACCCGCAACCTCGCCGTGCAAGGGCGCCAGAAGATGACGCCGTCCGAAGCCTTCGTCGAGACCCTCGTGGCGCAGGGCGTGAAGGACGTCTTCGGCATCGTCGGCTCGGCGTACATGGATGCGCTCGACATGTTTCCGCTCGCCGGCATCCGTTTCATTTCGGTCGCGCACGAGCAGGGCGCGGGGCACATGGCCGACGGCTACTCGCGTGTCTCCGGGCGCCACGGCGTGTGCATCGCGCAAAACGGCCCGGGCATCACCAACTTCGTGACGTCGATCGCCGCCGCGTACTGGGCGCATTCGCCGGTCGTGATGATCACGCCGGAGACCGGGTCGATGACGCTCGGTCTCGGCGGCTTCCAGGAGACCGAGCAGATGCCGATCTTCTCGAAGATCACGAAGTACCAGGCGCACGTGAACAACAAGGCGCGCATGGCCGAGCTCACGAGCCGCGCGTTCGATCGCGCGACGCTCGAGATGGGCCCGACGCAGGTCAACATCCCGCGCGATTTCTTCTACGGCGACATCGAGTGCGAGATTCCGCGGCCGCTTGCGATCGAGCGCGGGGCGGGCGGCGAGACGAGCCTCGACGAAGCGGCGGCGCTGCTCGCGCAGGCGCAA
>Ga0157370_10005592_pt1 | contig 14077 bp, 12 predicted proteins | sample C35metaG_FD_113463 | JGI IMG/M metagenome (GOLD analysis project Ga0157370, IMG submission 113463) | Corn rhizosphere microbial communities from Kellogg Biological Station, Michigan, USA - C3-5 metaG | ecosystem: Host-associated > Plants > Roots > Rhizosphere > Soil | place: USA: Michigan...
AATTCCGAAGGTTTAACTTCACCTGATTTTCCAAATGCATTTATTAGTTCAGCGATATTCAGTTTTCCGAACATATAATTTTTCTTCAAATCTTTTTTGGCTTCACCAGAAAATGAACCATTTCCGGCACTAAAATAATCCAGCGTATTGGCTATTACAATAACATCTTTGTCTTTTTTGATGAAAATATCTCCGTATTCTTTGGTTCCGGTAACAACATAACAATTATCTTTTTGTACCAGCACTTTTTTGCGAACGCCTAACTGAATCAATTTATCAGCAAAAGTAGGATGCGTCGAAGTAAAAATCACAGAGAATAAAGGAACTGATTTTTTAGTTTTCTTATCGGTTATTTTTTCTTCGTAGTTTTCATCGTATTCGTATGATTTGGTCATGACCTCAACTTCTTTGAAACCGTATAGAAATGCGCTTAAATCACCATCGAAAAGTGTTGCAGCGGCTTCTTCATCAACAATTGTAGAAACTAAATCAGTAATAACGGCAATATCTTCTTTTACCAGTTTTGGACTTTGAAATATATCTGTCATTAAACTTGGGAAATTTTCCAGCGCCGCTTTTGTATTTAGATGATAAGACATATATCCCAAAGGCTTTTGTGCCGGGAAATAATTAAATACATTCTTATTTATTTTTCTATTCGTGATTTTACTCACAACCTCAGCAAGCTGTGGCGAATACTCGACAACTTCTTCTACACGCGCATTATTGTTGTCAAAATAAAAATCAAGATTAATGCCTTTTATAAAATTCCCGAAGTTTTTCTGCATCGGCAAAAACTTATCATAACCGCCAAAAATGGCCATTGGGTAATTATATGCAGAATATAAACTTGTCATGGCAGAACTGTAATTGATCCACGACGAAATATCGGCATTGGCATTTATTTTTTCTGAAGTTGGTGCCGTAAATCCATTTTCGAATAACGATTTTATAATCTGATTCAGCTTTTCTGTTTGTTCCAAATTAAAAGTCGCTTCTTGAATGGTATATTCGGCATTAGGAGTATATTCTACCGGAGCTTCTTCAACAGCAATTGTACCATCGTTTAAAGGAGCTTCAATCATAATTGAATTTTCGTCTGATTTGGTTTCTTCATAAACCTCATCAATAGCAATAGAATCCTGTAAAACTGTTTGACTTTGGGGTGTATAGAAACTAGAAGGAAGTCTTTGGGTTAGTTCCAAAATAACTAAATAGTTATCGTTCCACGCTAATGTTTTGTTTTTCCCTTTCGGATTAAAAACAGCATATTTACCCAAATCCTTAATTTCTAAGTTTTCTGCTCCATTACCAAATTCTTTTAATATAAATTGTTTAACCGCTTCTCTGCTTTTTACAGGAATGGTAACTTGATAATACGGAATACTGTCTGAGAATTTTCCGTGAATGGTTATTTTTTGATCTAACTGAATAAGTGAAGTATATTTAGTAAAATCTAAATCCGGTTTTTTAGCACTGTATTGGGTTACGATTGGATGATTCAAAATTTCGGCCACACTCACTTTTTTAGAAAGCTGGTTTCCGTTGAATTGTACAAAATAATCGTATTCGTTTTTATTGATCTGACCAAAAGTCAAATACGTGGCAAGTAATAAAAGTAAAGTATAAAATTGCTTCATAAATCAAGGCGTTAATTGGATTCTGTTATTCATTAAAGTCGATTTTTTTAATACACTGTACATGCTTTGTTTTAAAAAGACCGTTTTTTTGTTTTTTGAAATTTTACTGTTTGCATTCTCTACATATTGAACGTCTTTATCAAAACTATAAATGGCGATAATGCTGGCTTCTTCAAGGTCTTTCTTCTTTTTTGGATCGTTCACCACTTTTTCCGGAACAGGATAAGAGGCAGTTCTTTCGAAATTTTTTGCGCTTCCGCTAAAGTGAATCTGATCGCGCTGATTGTTTATCGTATTCACAACCGCATTTAGTGCTTTTAGATTGGCATAATTGAGTTTGATAATAAACACATAATTATCAAAATCAGCTTTGGTGGTTACGCCGGAAATTCCGTCAATTTTTAATGCTTTAGTTTTAAAGTCTTCGAGTTTTTGAGAGATTTCCTGTTCGTTTGGAATTTTTACGCCATCGACTTCTTCGAGGAAAATTGCCGATTTTGTTTTAAACCATGATCGCGAAAAGTCGATCATCAAAGTATATTCACCACTTTGGTCGTCGTGATGTTTGATTCTTTCTGTTATTTCAAAACAACTTGTTAAGAGCAAACAGCAGCAGAAAGCGAGAAATTTCTTCATTAGACAAATTTAGACCGAAAATATTTGAAAAACCAAAGCTCAGTAAATTTCTTAAAATTAAATAGTCCAAAACTCTAAATTTTTAGATAATATTAACGGATTCTACTATTGCTAAATACCTTATTCTGTTGATTTTTCTTTAACTTTGCACTGCTTCTCAAAAAGTAAAAAAATCTTCAAAAAAAATAAAAAACAACTCCAGTTTTTAGAACAAGGATTAATCAATCTGCTTTCAAAGAAATTAAGGTTAAAATCTGAAATCTAAAATCTAAAAATCTAAAACTATATGTTCCCATTACAAAGAAATCGTCGTTTGAGAACCAATGAATCTATTCGTTCTTTAGTTCGTGAAACCAGTTTAAGTCCACAGGATTTTATGCTTCCAATGTTTGTTGCCGAAGGAAAAGGTATAAAATCTGCTATTCCTTCTATGCCGGGAATTTACCGTCATTCATTGGATAACACCATTAAAGAAGTAAAAGAAGCCTGGAACTTAGGAATCAAAGCGGTAAACATCTATGTAAAAGTAAGCGACAACCTTAAGGACAACAAAGGAACTGAAGCCTGGAACAAAGACGGTTTAATGCAGCAAACTATTCGTGCAATAAAAGATGCTGTTCCGGAAATGATTGTAATGCCTGATGTAGCGCTTGATCCGTATTCTATTTACGGTCATGACGGAATTATTGAAAACGGCCAGTTATTAAACGACCCAACTGTTGATGCTTTAACGAGAATGAGTTTAAGTCATGCTGAAGCCGGAGCCGATTTTGTTGCGCCAAGCGACATGATGGACGGACGTGTTTTAGCAATTAGAAAAGCACTAGAAGAAAACGGACATCACAATGTGGGAATCATGAGTTACAGTGCCAAGTATGCTTCGGCATTTTACGGACCGTTTCGTGATGCTTTAGATTCTGCTCCGGTAGATTCTCAAAATATCCCTAAAGATAAAAAGACCTATCAAATGGATTATGCCAACCGAATAGAAGGAATTCGTGAAGCATTATTAGATGTTGAAGAAGGTGCAGATATTGTAATGGTAAAACCAGGAATTGCGTATTTAGATATTGTTCGTGAGGTAAAAAATGCAGTTCATGTACCTGTTGCGGTTTACCAAGTATCTGGTGAGTACGCTATGGTAAAGGCCGCAGCCGAAAGAGGATGGCTGGATCATGACAAAATCATGATAGAGCAGCTTTATTGCATTAAGCGTGCAGGTGCTAGTATTATCTCAACTTACTTCGCAAAAGAAGCGTCAATACTATTAAATAAATAATCATGAAAAAAGTATTATTCTTATCTGCCGTTTTAGCATTTGCATCGTGTAAAAAAGAGAAGACCGAAGATCCAGTTCAGGATGCTACAGAAAACTATTCAGAAGGTCATTCGGCGGAAGCCAAAACTCCTGAAGCTTTAGGAAAAGAGATTTTTGAAGGACCGGGAAATTGTGCCAGCTGTCATCAGCCGGATCAAAAAGTTATTGGGCCAAGCATTAAAGAAATCGCCAAAATCTACAAAGACAAAAATGCTGATCTTGTAGCTTTCTTAAAAGGAAATTCAGAACCAATTGTAGACCCAAGCCAGTTTTCGGTAATGCAGACTAATTTGCCTATAACAAAAGCAATGTCTGACGAAGAATTAAAAGCAATAGAAACCTATATGTACAGCCAATTAAAATAATTGATTTGTATTCAAACAAAAAAAACGGCGCTGAAATCAGCGCCGTTTTCTATTTATAAGATTACCAGATTTTAACTCGTTTTTCTGGACTTACATACATTTTATCTCCTTGTTTAATACCAAATGCATCATAAAAAGCATCTACGTTTTGAATTGGAACATAAGCTCTGTACATTCCCGGTGAATGCGGATCTGTTTTTACTTGGTTTTTAATCGCTTCGTCTCTAGATTTTGTTCTCCAAACCGTAGCCCAAGAAATAAAGAAACGCTGCTCTGGAGTAAATCCGTCAATTAAACCAGGATTTCCGTGTGCTTTTAAATACAATTGTAAACCATCGTAAGCAGCATTAATTCCTCCCAAGTCACCAATGTTTTCACCAAGTGTGAAGTTTCCATCAACGTGAATTCCATGTAACGGCTCTAAAGCGCTGTATTGATCTGCCAATTCTTTTCCTAGTTGTGTAAATTGTTTTAAATCTTCTGGAGTCCACCAGTCAACAAGATTTCCATCAGCATTGTAACGTGCTCCTGAATCGTCAAAACCATGAGAGATTTCGTGGCCAATTACAGCACCAATTCCGCCATAATTTACCGCTTCGTCAGCTTGGTAATTGTAGAAAGGCGGCTGCAAAATTGCTGCTGGAAATACAATTTCGTTATAAGACGGGTTGTAATAAGCATTTACCGTTTGCGGCGACATTCCCCACTCTGTTTTATCAACTGGTTTATTTAATTTTTCAATTCCTTTTTTGAAATTCCATTTTGAGATATTTTTTGAATTTTCAAAATAGCTTCCGCCTTCGGCAACACTTTTAATTTCAAGTGCTGAGTAATCTTTCCATTTATCAGGATAACCTACTTTTATGGTAATCTTATTCAGTTTTTCGATTGCTTTAACTTTAGTCGCTGCAGACATCCATGTTAGGTTATTAATACGGTTTTGGTAAGCCGTAATAACATTATGAATCATATCAAGCGCTTTGGTTTTTGCTTCAGCAGGAAATACTTTTTCTACATATAGTTTTCCAAGCGCTTCACCAATTCCTCTATTTACAACCAATAAAGCTTTTTCTTCACGAGGTAATTGTTTTATGGCGCCTCTTAATGTTTTGCTGTAAAAATCAAAAGTTGCTGTTTCGATATCTGTAGATAATTTAGAACCTGCTGCATTTAGTAAATCCCATTTTAAATACTCTTTCCATTGTGCCACTTTATTTTCGGTAAATACAGTTTGTAATGCTTTCATGTATTTAGGTTCCGTTACTACTACTGTATCTAGTTTTGTTAAACCAAGACCAGCAAAATAAGTATCCCATTTAATGGCCGGAGTTAATTTTTGAAGTTCAGCAATCGTCATTGGATTGTATTGCAAACGGCTGTCTCTGCTTTCTACACGGTTTAGTCTAGGTTTAGATAATTCAGTTTCTAAAGCTAAGATCTCAGCAGCGCTTTGTTTTGCTTTTGCCGGAGACTCGCCAATAAACTGCATCATCCTTGCAACGTGAAGTTCATATTTTGCACGTTTTTCTTTAGAATCCTTATCGTCTGATGTATAGTAATCCTTATCTGGCAATCCTAATGAACTTACACCAAGGCTTACTGAATTTTTAGAGCTGTTTTTTTCATCTGCTCCAATATAAATTCCAAAAAATCCTGATCCTCCTTCTGGTTCCATTTCAACTAGAAACTTTTGAAGATCTGCTACATTTTTAATAGCATCGATTTTTTTTAAGTATGGTTTTAGAGGCTCAATTCCTCTTTTGTTTCTGCCCACAGTATCTAAAACTGTTGCAAATAAGTTTATTGCTTTGCCTTGATCTGTATTTGATTTATATTTTGGATTACTTGAAGCTTCCTTCAAAATAGCCATCACATCTTTATCTGTTTTTTTGATCAATTCATTAAAACTTCCCCAAGAAGTTCTGTCGCTTGGAATCTCCGTTTGGTTTAACCAAGTTCCGTTTACGTACTGGAAGAAATCCTGACTTGGGCTAATTTTGGTATTCATGTAGGATACATTAATACCTGGTTCCTTTGGAGCTGTGGTTTGAGCCTGAATTGCTGTAAAAGAAAACATTACAGAAAAAGCGCAAAACAAAGGTTTACTAAGTTGTTTTTTCATTTATATTTAAGTTTTTAGTGTATATGCAAACATATTGTTAATATTTGGAATTTCATGTTAATTTTTTTGCAATAATCTTTATCTGGCTTCTCATACTACGATTTTAATAGAAATCATCAATTCTTTTCATGCATATATCTTTTGTTTTTGGCGGAATATTGAAATTGTTTTTGGAATATTTGTTCAACGAACTAAAGTTAAAATGAGAGCAAAAATTCAGAATGCCGTTTCCGGAAAAATAGATGCCATTGGTCTGCCAATTATGGCTTTATGCTGGGTAAGTTTTTTTTGGGGCACCACGTGGCTGGCTTCAAAAGAAGGTGTAAAACACATGCCGGCTTTGCAATTGGCTACTATCAGACAGTTTGTGGGCGGGCTTATTTATGTTGTTTATTTTATGCTGAAAAAGCAGCCATGGCCAAAAGGAAAACAATGGAGAACGATTTTAGTTTTGAGTATTTTGAATTTTGCGCTAAGTAATGGTTTAAGTACTTGGGGCGTAAAATATATTACAAGCGGATTGGGCGCCATCATCAGTGCACTTTTTCCTATATGGATTATTATCATCAATTTTTTTAATGGCGAGCGAATTGCTAAAATGGCTTTGTTTGGAATTCTGATTAGTTTTGGCGGAATCTGCGTTATTTTTATTGATTACATCGGTGATTTTTTACGACCTGATTTTCAATTCGGAATTATTTTAATGACAGCTTCGACTATTACGTGGGCTTTCGGAATTTTAGAAACCAAGAAAAAAGCGGCAAGTTTCAATCCGTATTTTAGTTTGGGGCTTCAGATGTTGATTTCCAGCATATTTCTTTTCGGAATTACAGAAGCTGCGGGAGTTAATATTCCGCTCAGCGAAATTCCTTCACAATCCTGGTGGTCGATTATTTATTTGGTAATTGTGGGTTCTGTTTTAACTTTTATAGCTTTTATATATACGCTGCAGCATCTTCCAACAGAAATCAGCAGTATTTATGTTTACATTAATCCAATTGTGGCCATGATTTTAGGTTCCTTCATTTTTGGTGAAGTACTCACACAGGCAATTGCTATTGGCTCTGCCGTAACTTTAACGGGATTGTATATGGTAAACAAATCGATCCGAAAACCTAAGAATTAAGATCCTAGTAAGAACATAGCCCGCGGATGATACGGATTCGCTTTCCGAAAACGCAGATTTACGCTGATTTTTAATCTCGCAAAGACGCAGAGGCACAAAGTTTTTTAAGTTTTATTGTCAGTCTGAGCGATCCCGAGGCTTTGGGAGAAGACTCACAACGTACATACATAATCTATAAAATCTGTGTCATTCCGTAATTTTCGCAAAGCGAATCCGCGTCATCCGTGTGCCATTTCACAATCCTGTTGTAGAAAAGCTCTTTTACATTGCAGCTTCTCTGTTAAAAAGTGTTATAACTGCGGCTTTTGAAATGCTCTTTTCGTATTTTTGCGCCAAATTATTTTTATGAAATCGTTTCTTTATAAATACCGCAAATTCTTCATTGTCTTAATTGTATTTTCTGTAGTCACTATATCTTTATTTTATTCGGCATTAAAGCCTCAAAAAACACTTCCAATTTATAATCCTGCCGATGTAAATCCGGAGTTGGTAGACAGTACGGTTCAATATAAAAGTAAATACCACACCATTGCTGATTTTTCATTTGTAAATCAAAACGGAGATACGATTACTCAAAAAGATTACGAAGGCAAAATTTATGTTGCCGATTTCTTCTTTACAACCTGTGGTTCTATCTGCCCAAAAATGTCAACCAATCTGGCCGATGTTCAAAAAGCAGTTTTAAACAACCCAAAAGTAATGCTGCTTTCTCATACGGTTTTCCCGGAAGTCGACAGTGTTTCGGTTTTAAAAGCGTATGCGGTAAAATACGGAGTTGTAGACAGCAAATGGAATTTGGTTACCGGAGATAAAAAAGAAATTTATACCATGGCCAGAAAATCTTATCTGGCTGTAAAATTAGGCCGCCCGGATCAGTTGTATGATATGGTTCATACCGAGAATTTTGTTTTGGTAGATCAAAAAAGACGTGTTCGCGGTTTCTATGACGGAACCAAAAAAGAAGAAATTAATCGTCTTTTAGAAGACATCGATTTCTTGTCAAAAGAGTAAAAGCCCTTATTTTTAGAAAGATTTAGCATTTTCAAGGCCGATTATTGCCTTGAAATAAATAATTAATGCCTATTTTTGCAATCTAAATTCAATCTAAATAAGCTTTGCAGAATACAATCCATACCCTGAAAAAAGGCGAAAAAGCCATTATCAAAGATTTTGATATCGATTTGATTCCTTTAAAACTATTAGAGATGGGTTGTTTGCCGGGCAGCTTAGTCGAACTACTTCAAATTGCTCCTTTTGGAGATCCTCTATATCTAGACATTAACGGTTCGCATGTTGCTATTCGTGTTGAAACTGCTCGTGAAATTGAAGTTGAACTTATCAAAAACAATTTATAATGAGCATACAGAATATCAATGTTGCCCTTATTGGGAATCCAAATACAGGAAAGACTTCTGTTTTTAATCAGTTAACAGGTTTAAATCAACAAGTTGGGAATTATCCCGGAATTACGGTTGAGAAAAAAATTGGGTTTTGCAAATTACCACAGAACATAAAAGCGAACATTCTGGATTTACCAGGAACGTATAGTCTGAACGCCAGTTCAATGGACGAAAGTGTGGTAATTGAACTTTTACTGAACAAAAATGACAAATTATACCCAGATGTTGCCGTTGTAGTAACTGATGTTGAAAATCTAAAAAGAAATTTACTGATTTATACGCAGATAAAAGACCTTGAAATTCCAACAATTCTGGTTATCAACATGTCTGATCGTATGAAAAGCAAAGGAATTACTTTGGATATTCCGTATTTAGAAGAAAAACTAAAAACCAAAATTGCCTTAGTAAGTTCACGTAAAGGTTTAGGAATTGAAGAATTAAAAGAGCTGATCGTTTCCTATAAAACGATTCCGCATGAACCTTGTTTAAATGCTTCGGTAATTGATCCAGAATATTTTGATAAGTTAAAGCATGCTTTTCCAAATCAGTTGATGTATAAATTGTGGCTTGTAATTACGCAGGATGTTAATTTCTCTAATTTAGACCGAAATGAAATCCGAAGCACTTTTACCAAATCACATTCAGAGTTAAAGCGTTTACAGCAGAAAGAAACCATCAAAAGATATCAGTTTATAAATGATGTTTTAAAAGAAGGTTTAAAAGTCGATGCCGAAGCAGCGACTGATTTTAGAGCCAAACTGGATCGCGTTTTAACGCACAAGTTTTGGGGCTATGCTATTTTCCTCGGAATTCTATTCGTTATTTTCCAATCGATTTTCAGCTGGTCGACTATTCCAATGGATTTTATAGACGGCACTTTTGCTTCCTTAAGCAGCTGGGTTGCTGATGAATTACCAAGCGGTATCTTAACCGATTTACTTTCGCAGGGAATTATTCCGGGAATTGGCGGTGTTATTATTTTTATTCCGCAAATTGCATTTTTGTTTTTGTTTATTTCCATTTTAGAAGAAAGCGGTTATATGAGCCGTGTGGTTTTCTTAATGGATAAAGTAATGCGAAAATTTGGGCTTTCGGGAAAAAGTGTTGTGCCTTTAATTTCAGGAACTGCTTGTGCCATTCCGGCAATTATGGCCACAAGAAATATCGAAAACTGGAAAGAACGTTTGATTACCATTTTGGTAACGCCGTTTACAACTTGTTCTGCAAGGCTTCCGGTTTATGCTATTATGATTTCATTAGTGATCCCGAATAAACGTGTTCTTGGATTTTTAAATCTGCAGGGATTAACGCTGATGCTCCTGTATTTACTAGGATTTGTTGCGGCTATAATCTCGGCTTATATTTTAAATAAGATTTTAAAACTAAATTCAAAATCGTATTTCGTAGTCGAAATGCCAAGTTACAAACTGCCTCTTTTAAAGAATGTTGGAATTAATGTTGTCGAAAAAACCAAAGCTTTTGTTTTGGGTGCCGGTAAAATCATTTTGGCGATATCTGTTATTTTATGGTTTTTGGCCTCTTTTGGACCTGGAAAAGAATTTAACGATGCCGAAACTATCGTAAAAGAAAGATTTGTAAATACGCCATTAGATGAAACCCAATTTGAAAACGAAGTGGCTTCTCAAAAAATAGAGAACTCTTACATCGGGATTATGGGTAAAGCGATCGAACCGGTTATTTCTCCTTTGGGTTACGACTGGAAAATAGGAATTGCGATCATCAGTTCATTTGCTGCGCGTGAGGTTTTAGTGGGAACATTGGCCACTATTTACAGCGTTGGCGACAGCGACAACGAATCGACCATTAAGAGCAAAATGCAAAAAGAAGTAAATCCTGAAACGGGAGAAAAGATCTTTAACTTTGCTTCCGGAATATCTTTGTTATTATTCTACGCCTTTGCAATGCAGTGCGCCAGTACATTAGCAATTACTAAAAAAGAAACCAATTCATGGAAATGGCCTGTTATGCAGCTTTTCTTTATGAGTGGTCTGGCTTATGTTTCGGCACTTATTGCCTATCAATTTTTAAAATAAAAAGTCATGATACAAGAAATTATAGCTTTTGTCATATTATTTATAGCCGTTGGTTTTTTGATTAGAAAGTTTTTCTGGAAATCAAAAAAGAAAAAAGACTGCGGCGATGGCAATTGCGGCTGTTCATAGTGCAGCTGCTAAGTTTCTGAGATACTAAGCTGCTAAGATTATTAATTTAAAGAAAGCTTCATAAAGGATTAAAATCTTTTATGAAGCTTTTCTTTTTTAACGCGTTTACAATATCAAAATATGTCTTATCGTGCTGATTAAAAAACTTTTAATTGCTATTTATTAATCCCGTGGCTGTTAAATTTGGAAAATTTAAATCCATAAAAAATGTCAGAAGAAGATAAAGACGAAATTATAAGAGATAATAGAGTTGCAAGATTATTGTGGTTTACATTAGGATTCGTATTTGCTCTTATTATTAACTATTTTGTACTTCGAAAATAGCATCCTATGTTGCTGCTATTAAGGACAAGTTAGGCTATACTTCTGCTTTTAATTTGTTGTTTTTAATTCTAATTTTACAAAGACTAATCAAAATCTAGTAAAAATTGTAAAACATTGAAAACAACTTCTAAAATGACACAGAAAATTCCTTTTCTTTTCCTTTTACTCTTGTGTTTAGGGCAAATTGGATTCTGCCAAAACAAAACCGATATTAAAAAAGTAAACGACAGTACGATTGTAACTTCAGATGGAGTTCCTTTATTTTTAAAGGTTTCCGGAAAAGGAGAAGTCTGTATTTTTGTCCATGGCGGTCCGGGCGCATGGAGCAAATCTTTTGAAACAATGGGCGGTAATGCGCTTGAAGACAAATTAACGATGTGTTATTATGACCAAAGAGGATGCGGTCGTTCTGCATCATCGCCAAATAACGATTACAGCATAGACAGAATGATACAGGATATTGAAGATATCCGCATTTATCTAAATGTTCCCAAAGTTTTTGTAATGGGACATTCTTTTGGAGGAATCTTGGCCACTAAATATGCCGAGAAATTTCCGGATCATGTAAAAGGATTAATTCTTCTTAATTCAACATTGGATATTAATGATTCGCTTCGCTATCAAATTGCTTTTATTGGCCAAACAATTGGAGAAAACATAACGCCAAAAGATAACGAATCACTGTTCAGTACTTTTATAGAAGCCAAGAAACTAATCAAAAAGAAAGATCTTGACTATAAAATATTATCCGACAAAAAAGCCAATATCGAAAAGCTGGATCGTATCGATAACAGCTTTAAAAGAAACTCTTCGTTTGCACAACAAGCCTTTACTACACCTGTTTACCTAAGTGATTTTACCAAAGATACACCTACTGTAAAAGTTCCTGTTTTAGTAATTACTGGATCAAACGATAACAGCGTTGGCCCGGATCATTATCGTTTGTTTCAATTTCCAGAACCGGAAATTAAAATTATCAAAGGAGGTCATATCCTGTACTACGAAAAAAACAAAGAGTTTAAAAATACCGTACAAGCTTTTGTTGAAAAAACAACTTCAAGATAATCAAAAACACAGACCACTAAAAACTGCGACTGAATACTGAATACTGAATACTGAGACTGAACACTGAATACTTTACTTAACCCCTTCCCATTCAGCATAAAACTGAGCCAGGAACAGCTCCATAAACTGATGTCTTTCGGCGGCGATTTGGTTTCCTTTTTCGGTATTCATTTTATCTTTTAAAAGCAAAAGCTTTTCATAAAAATGATTGATTGTAGGAGCGTTATTTTTCTTATACTCCTCTTTCGTCATATTTGTAATAGGTGCAATTTCGGGATTGTGCAGGGCTCTATTTTTAAATCCGCCATAATTAAAAGCTCTTGCAATTCCAATTGCCCCAATTGCGTCTAAACGATCTGCATCCTGAACGATATCTAATTCGACCGATGTAAACTTCTTTTCGAAATTTCCGCCTTTATATGAGATATTTTCAATGATTTTAACTACATGCTCTATGATGTCTTCTGAAACATTTTCTTACTCTAAAAACAAACGTGCTGTTCTTGGACCAATCGTTTCATCTCCGTTATGAAATTTACTATCGGCAATATCATGAAGCAAAGCTCCTAATTGTACAATGGTAAGATCGCAATCTGTATTTTTTGCAATTAAAAGTGCGTTTTTATACACACGCTCGATATGAAACCAATCGTGTCCGCCCTCGGCATCATTTAATTTCTCTTTTACAAAAGCGATTGTTTTAATTATAAGTTCAGAATTATTCATAAGTGTATAAGTCGGTTTGTGATAAAAATAGCTCACAGATAACGCAGATTAAACGGATTTCACTGGAGTTTCTTATATTTTAAATAAAAAATGTTGATTGTTAAAGCTTTGAAACTTCAACAATCAACAGTATGTTTTAAATGGTCAATATCAAAAATCAATTGCAATTACAATATCAATCTAAAATCTACATTCTAAGATCTAAAATCTACAATCGTGCCGGTTCAACCCATTTAAAGATATGACCTTCGGCTGGAATAACTAATCTTTCAGAAATTCTGGCCATACGTGCCGGAAGTTTCATTAAGTAATCACGTGCTTTTTCAGCTTCATCTGTTAAGTTCGTGATTTTATCAATTTCCCATTTGGTGATTAATTTCTGTAAAATATCAACATAGTCATTTGCTGTGTAAACTCCTATACGTTGTGCAGAATCAGAAAACTGTTCGAAAGCAGTGCTGATTTTTTGCCCTGATTCTCTTAAGAAATGTGCCGGCATAACGATTTTTTGTTTCATCATGTACTGAAAAGCTAACATCATTTCGCTAGGATCAACCTGAAAAATTCTGGTTACAAACTCGCTGTAAGCATGATGATGACGCATTTCGTCTCCAGCAATCATTTTACACATTTTAGACAACTTGTTATCACCAAATTTCTTTGCGATCTGTGCTACTCTGTTGTGAGACACATAAGTTGCTAATTCCTGAAAACTAGTATATACAAAGTTTTTGTATGGGTCAGTTCCAGTTCCAATATCAAAACCGTCGTTGATTAAATGCTGCGTTGTCATTTCGATTTCACGCATGTTAACACGACCAGACAAATACAAGTATTTATTTAAAAGATCTCCGTGGCGATTTTCTTCCCCGGTCCATTGTCTGATCCATTTAGACCATCCATTACCGCCATTCTCCACCTGATCTACTCCTTCTACATCCATTAACCAGGACTCGTATGTTGGAAGCGCTTCTTCGGTAATGGTGTCACCTACAAGCGTTACCCAGAAATCGTATGGTAATTCTTTCGCAATTTCGCGCAGTTCCTTTACCTCCTCAAAGAAGTTTTCTCCTTCAGAATTAGGCAGGAAATCTGACGGCTGCCAAATTTTTTCCACCGGAATTAAATACTGTTCAACGAAGCTGTCAACGTTTTTTTCCAAAAACTGCATC
>Ga0157370_10005594_pt1 | contig 14074 bp, 13 predicted proteins | sample C35metaG_FD_113463 | JGI IMG/M metagenome (GOLD analysis project Ga0157370, IMG submission 113463) | Corn rhizosphere microbial communities from Kellogg Biological Station, Michigan, USA - C3-5 metaG | ecosystem: Host-associated > Plants > Roots > Rhizosphere > Soil | place: USA: Michigan...
CTGTGCAGGTTCGCCCACTTCGCCGCGGGCAAGCCGGTCCATCACGTCCGGGGTCAGCTTCTGCTGCCACGCCTCGAAACGCTTGAGCCGGTCCTCCACCCCGTTGACGGCACCGTTGATGGCATACGTAGCCTCGCGCACGTCCTCGCGCGCGTGTTCCGGCACACGGTTCTGCCATTGCCACACCGCGATGCGACCTGCGTGTTCCGGCTCCGATGCCAACTCGGGCTGGTTGACCAGATCCAGATCCAGCGCACTGCCGGCGCGCTCGTAGCTTTCCTTGCCGGTCAGCGGCAGATAACCGCGCCCGTGGTACTTGAGCGCATCTCCGGGCGCGTCATTGCCCATCCGGCCGCCATACATCAGCTCAGCCAGATCATCCGGACGCCCTCGCAGGGCTTCCTGGCGCGCGGACTCCAGCGCCTCGGTGCCATTGCGCCACGCCGCTTCGACCGGGATCTGCGAGATGCCCCGGGTATAGTTGAAACTCTCGTTGAGCCGGCTCAGGCCGCGCGACTCGTGCCCTGCCTGGGCCATGAAATTGGCCAGTTCAAGGGGGGAGTCGATGCCGGCTTTCGTCGCCTGCCGCAGCAGTTGCGACTCTCTATCGGTCGACACAGTGCAACTCCTGGATGTTCATCAGCGCGGATTCCTTTCCGCCGGTTGGAGCTTGGCTCATGGAAGCGACACCTCGGCGACACTGGACGGATCGAAGTCCTCGAACCGCACCCTGCCCAGTTCCGCCACCGAGAAATCCCGGATGTTGGTCGCCTCGGTCTCGATATCCACGACCTTGCGTCTCACCCCATCCACCCAGCACGCCTTGTCCGCCGACGCGTAACGGAACCGGTACGTGCTGCTCCAGCGCTCGCGGCTGCCGCCGTTGGTGATCACGCTGAAGGTGTCTTCCTCAACCATTGCATACGCAAAAGGGTCGCCAGCCAGGCCACCGCGGGTGGAACATGGCACCAGCTTGTCGTTGCGCGCGGCCAGCTGCCAGCGCCCGCGCCCGTCACCGCGCAGCAACAGCAGCACCCGGTTTGGTCCGTGCTGGCCGGGCACCAGCCCTTCCGGCGTCGGCTGGTCGATGACCAGCAGCTGGTACTCGATGCCATCGCCGTTGAGCTCGCCCCTGACGGCTTCCAGCAGGTTCGCACCGGACGGAACGAATGCCAAGGCATCGTCCATGTGTGCGCCAAACCTGTCGTCCATCCCCTCCCACTCCTTCAATGTCGTCTTGCCGATGCCCGCCTCCCTGGCCGGTCGGAACGCGGTGTCCCGGCTCGCCCGCGCCTGCGCAGATGCGGATCATAGCCCCGCGCACGGCGTGGCCGCGATAGTGGCAAGCGTCACCCGTCGGACGGGCGGACAGAGTCCTCATTGGACGGAAAAGCTCCTGCGTTCGGTGGCACTGGCGCGTCATTTTTATGACGCGCGGGGAGCTTACCGCGAGGAGCTTTGCCGCGTCGAAGGTCGGGAGAAGCGAAAAGCGGAATTGATCACATAAAAACTGGGCTTAACGTGAATGGTGCCCTACCTGATGAACAGATCCGCCGTGCAGGCCGTGTTGGAGATCCTGCATTGATCCTGTGGCATCTGCCTCCATGCGGCCTTCGCGCTGCATTGCTGCATCGCGACAATGACCGCACCCTGTTCGGACATGGCTGCGACGACGCTCGTGGTTTCAGTCCCCAGCCCCGCGTGGGCGACCGCCACGCACTGCGCCTGGAACAGGGTCGCCAACGTGCATTCGCCCTTGCCGAATTCCCTGCACTCCTTCATGGACGCGCGCTTGGCCTTGCCCCGCGAACGCATCGAATTGCTGATGAACGTGTCGCCGCGAGCATCCATCGCCACGCCGCGCACGGTCTGCGCCCAGTTGGGGCGATTGTTGTACGGCGAACCTGTACTGCTCACGGGGATGGGCGCGCAACCCTGTACACCTTGGCCACCTATCGGATACATGCCCGCGGGGCAATTGCCTTCAGCCAATGCACTGAACGGCAGCAGGCCTGCCATCAGCAGGCACAGGAGGAAAGCATGGTGGATACGTTTCATGGTGACACCCATTGCTTTGCTGCCCAGTTCGAGGGGTGGTACGACCTGAGCAGACGATCGCTATCCACACATGCCACCCGGATCGGGAAGGCGTTGCAGAGGCCCAAGCCCGCCGAGTGCCTGATCATTGGAGAGCTCGGCGATCGCAAGCGGAACGCACGGCAAGGGCTATGTTCTCGAAGTGACACTGAAGACTCAAGGTCAATCGCGTCAAAATGTGCATCAGCGCAGGCTTGATCGGATTAAATCACTCAATTGACAGGCGACCTGATCACAACACACTACGGACAATCAGATAGACGCCTTTCCCGCCAATATCAACTACACGTCGGCAGCGCCAAGCCTGCTCTTGTCGTGAGGAGTCAACACGTTCTGGAGCACTGCTGGTTGCGGGCGTTGTCGCTACAACGCCTCATAGACCGGCTCAGAACCCGCTGAGTAGGCGATCTTGCATTGCGTCCCTGCAGGATCGATGCAGATCTTCTGCGCCTGCACGATGGCTTCCTTCATGTCGTGCCCGCTCGCAGCGCCACTACGCGCGCCATTGCTTTTGTTGTGAGGAACCACCCAGGCTGCGCACTGGTTTCTGTATGCGATGAGTATTCTGCAATCGCGAGCAGCGTGCATGCCGCATCCCTCCAGAGCAACACGCTCCGCGTCCTCTTTCGTCGCCTTCCCTGTCGCAACACCTGCTTCAGACGTACTCGGCGAGGAAGCAATGGCGCCCCACGTCTTTATGCCACTGCGCAGCGGGTTCCGGCTCACGGGCGGCTCCCCCGGCCCCGGGAATCGGAGCACATCCGCCGACTCCTTGATCGCCGATGGGGTACTGGCCGGCTGGGCATCGGCCCTCGGCATTCGCATTACCGGTAACGACGAGAACGGCAAACGCCAGCGTCAAGGCCAAAGAAATTGCAGTACCGCTCAAAGGCGTGAAGTCGGCCATTGCCAAGACTCTCCCAACATCGCTTTTGATCACCCTTTAACCTGATGCTCCGCGCCCGCAATTCTCCTTGAAGCCCTCCGCAGTACTTCGAGCGAATTTCAAAGAACCGGAGGCAGCAAAATTCGCCCGTTCAGCCCTCCTGAAAGAAAGGCTTGGTGCAGTCCGAGTGGAAAACAGAGCATTCCTGACTTCCCAAGCCCTTGCAATCCTTCACTGCCCGCTCCTGCGCCTGTTCTTTCGTGGCGCCGGTGTTGAACCTCATACCATTCTCCGGTCGTGCAGCCCGGACAACCGCATAGCACTGGTTGTAGTAGGTAAAAACGACTGTGCAGTCCGTAGCTCCGCCTTGCCGGCATCGCTCGACGGCTTGGCGCTCTGCCGAAGCCTTAGCCTGATGCCCAGTAGCTGAACCTGCATCTCCACCAGGGGAGCTGGCGACAGCACCCCATGTCTTGACCCAATGCCCGGGATTCTCCTCAGGGGCGCTTTGTCCTGCGCCTGGTATGGGAGCGCAACCACCAACGCCTTGGTCGCCAATCGGGTACTGACCAGGAGGGCAGCGCCCTTCAGCGAACGCCGAACTTATGTGTACAGAGCCCAGCAGGACCAAGGATAGACACAGATGCTTCAGGGAGGCGGTTAGGTTCATCAGCTGAATCTCTAGTTTCCATGATTCGGATTTGCCGCACCGCGCTGACCGGGAATTGCTGAACCCGGGCCTCCGGTACCATCAAACATCTTACCCATCACCGATTGCTGACCATGGGAGTTTGAGCCAGAAGACGACTCTGGGGCCGTCGGCGGCGGCGCCGACATACCCGGCGGACGACCATCGGCACTCGGCGAGGCACTGGCGCCGCCACCTATCTGCGAATATGCCATGAAGGTGCCCAGCGTGCCCTGGAAGAACATCGCCGCCATTGGGGGTGTAGTCAGGATCAACGCGGTGAGGATCAGACCCATGCCACCCTGCTGCATTGCCTGACTGGTCATGCCGTCGGACATGCTTTCCTTGAGGATGAACTCCTGTACCAATGCGGTCGTCCAGAATGTCGCGGCCACACGCACCACCATGTCCAGCGCAATGGAGACCATGGCAGCAAGTACGGCCATGGAGAACATCGTGCCGATCCCGTAGAAGAGCCAGCGTTGGAACAGTTGTTTGGTCTGATCAAACAGCAGGCAGAGGATGAACAGCGGACCGAAGCCAATGAACAGCGCCATGGCGATTTCATACAGCATCAGCATCGCGCCAGCAGTGATGGCTGGGCCAGCGGTGCCCATGCCGATGAAGAACAGCGCCCGCTTCTTGTCCTCAAGCAGCTCCCCGTCATTCATGATCTGGATAGCATCAATACTGGAAAGGGCAACCTGCATCCATGCCAGACTCTTGTCGATCTGCTCTTCGGGCGACTCGTTGGAGCCAGTAACGACCTGGGTAATCTCTTCCTTGACGTCGTGGGTGAGGAAGCGATGCAGGTTGGTGCCGAACATCCCCATCGTGGTGGCCACACTGACGATCAACGCCGCGCGGGCCATGTTGGTCACCAACACCATCATGGAATCGCGGCTGCGACCGGTCACGATGCGGAATCCTTGCACCAGCACCCAGAGCGTCATGAGTGTGAGGGCGATGCCGCCGACCCACTGCATCATGTGCCCCATCATGTCGATGCCGAACTTGTTTATCTTGCTTCGCAGGAAGTCGAAGATGAACTTGAAGAACACGAAATCCCCGATCGACTGGACACGCGCCACGTGCCCCATCAAATCCTGGAATCCGCCATTGAAGTCAAAATTGGCAATCGACCTGATCATTTCCGCAATCCCTTGATGTATCCCTACCGGACAACTTCATGGAGCAGGTGCATTTTGCACCTGCCCCGAGTGACGTCAGTCGATGCTCAATGCACCCTTCAGTGCAGCGGTCTTGACCAGCTGCGATATCACACCCGGCTTGCCCTTCAAGGCCACTCGCGCCAACACGCGCTGATTTGCTTTCATTGATTCCTCATAGGCGTCGTAGGACCGCATACGGGCCTCCCATTCCTGTTGCAGCTTGGCGATGTCGTTCGCCGTACGCAGCGAGTCGCTGTTCACCGCAGACACGGTGCCTGCCTCATTTCCGCCCGCACCAAAGCGCCATCCCATGATCTCGCCCAGTGTCGAATTGATGCTGGGGATAGTCTTTTCAAGGAACTCGACCGTCTCGTTGCGCTTACGGTTCTCCATCATCTGAATGTTCACGCAGAGCTGCTGCTGCTGCGCATACAGATCGCCAGAGGTGTCGAGGACGAACTTCTTCAGTAGGCTTCCTGCGCTGAAGCTTGCCGAAGTACGGCAGACTTCAGCAACCATGTAGTCATCTGGAACACGCTCGAGTGTTGCCCCGGGCGGCAAACCAAAGTTGTTGATCAGACCTTGAATCTTGACCAACGCATCGCGGTATTCCTGCAAGGTGCGATTCCATCGCGATACCTGCTCGCCGTACTCCACCGCATCTGCGGCGAGTTGCTCCTTGTTCTGCGCGAACTCCTTGAGAGCCTGGAGCAGGCCGCTCAGGTCGAATACCGGCCAGCCACTGGCGCCGGCTGGAGTGCTCGAAAACACCGCCATGCTGCCCAGCAGGATCGCAGCCAAGCGCTTCTGGCGCAGGCTGCGGCCGGATTTGCGGGTGTGGGTCGCGTTGTTCATGTCGTTCTCCACGGGAATGGAAGTCATCATTGTCATCCTTGTTCTTCGACCGTCAGGCAGCATCGGTTTCGGCAGGCAACTTGGCCTTGCCCGAGCCTTTTCGATTCTTGTAGAAATCTTCCAGCCACTGCTCTGGGGTCAACTCGTCCACAGTGACGCGGGCGCGTACCGCTGCTGTCTGCAGCACGCGGTGCATGATGTCGATGTTGTCGGTCGACGCCGAGATCACCGACAGGATGTCATCCATGCCGCGCAGGTTGAGCTGACACACGCTCGAAGCGTGACCCTGCTTGACCAGGAAGCAGCGCGAGCGCTCGTCCAGCGCGGTGACCACCTTGAACTCGGCCTCGGTCAGCTTCAGGCCCTCCATGTAGTCGCTCTTGCTGGCATTCGGGTTCGGCAGCAGGATCAAGGTGGCAGTCTGTTCGATCAGCGCGGCGGAGATATCGCTCTTCAGCGCATCCTCCGGACTCTGTGTCGCAAAGATACCCATACCATTCTGCTTTCGGATGGTCTTCTGCTTGTTCTTGGCGAACTCCTTCAAACCACCCTCACCGTCCAGGATCTTCCAGAACTCGTCCATCACGTAGATCAACGGGCGACCGTCGATCAGCGACTCCAGTCGGTGCAGCAGGTAATTGATGACCGGCACGCGCACTTCAGGGTTGTCGATGATGTCGGTGTAATCGAAACCGATGATGTTGGCCTTGCTCAGATCCACGGTATCGACCGGATTGTCGAACACCCAACCCAGCGAATTGCCCGAGGTCCAGCGGCGCATGCGCGCGTACAGACCATCGTCGCCCATATTGGGCAGGCTCTTCTGGAAATTGGTCATGCTGCGCAGGTGCATCGGCGTGTCGAGCATGCTCTCCACCGCGCGATAGATGTCCTCTTCCTCGCGGGCGCTGTACTCGCGCTTGCCGGCCAGCACCTTGATCAGGTCCGCCAGGAACTGCACGTTGCCTTCGTTGTTCTCACACTGGAACGGGTTGAAGCCGGTCGGCGCACCGTTCTCGAGGGCCAGGTAGTTGCCACCACAGGCGCGCACGAAGATCTCCGCACCTCGGTCCTTGTCGAAGAAGAAGATGGTCGGCGACGGCTCGTACTTCTGCACCTGGCTGAGCAGGAAGTTGATCAGCGCAGTCTTACCGGTACCTGACTTACCGATCACCATTGTGTTGGCGATCGCCTTCTCACCCAGCGAATTTTCCGACGGGTGGGTGGCATGGAAGTTGAAGTAGTACGGCTGGCCGTTGGTCGTCTGCAACGTGGTGACGCAATCGCCCCACGGATTGTTGTGCTGCTTGCCGGTGGCAAAATTGTGCAGCGGCGCCAAGCCCAGAAAGTTCAGCGAGCTCACGTTCGCAAGGCGGGTACGGAAGCGCCAGTTGGCCGGCAACTGTGAATAGAACGAAGAGGTGACCGCAAGGTCTTCCTTGGTGGACACGAAGCCGGCATTGGACAGTTCGGCACGGGTCGTAGCCACGTTCTGCGACAGCTTGGCCTGACTGTCGCCATACACCGCCATGATGAAGTGGTACTCGCCCAGCACGAAGTTGCCCGAAGACAGGTGGTCCATCGCCTGGTCGAGTTCGACGATCTGACTGACCGCCTTGTCACCGGAGGAAATCATCATGCCCTTGGTGCGGTCCAGCACCTTCAGTGCGTCCTGACGCCCCATCGGGCTGAACGAATGAGTGATGACGTACTCGTAATCCAGGTACTTCAGCCCATTGAGAATGCCTGGGTATGTACCCTCGGCATACTCCTTGATATTCAGGATCGCACCGAAGTGGTTGGCACCGTTCGGCGTATTGATGACGAAATCACCGGTTTTGGCTGAGAACATGTGCCGACTGACCGGCAAATAGTCCTTCACCGGCGCAGACAGCACCGGCACCGGCTCGTCGATGCGGTTGATCAGATAGCCGAACAGCTCAAGCGTCTCGGAAAACACCACGCCATTCTTGGCTTCGTACATGCCGAGGCGATACGGTGCGTAGTCGCGGATGACCGCCTCGACGTTGCCCGCCAGTTCCATCAGCTTCTCGACGGCCTGCTCCTGCTCGGCGCGAAGCTTGTCGACGTTCGCTGACTTCTCAACAAAGCGCTTACCCGCGACCACCGGACGATAAATCATCGTCAGGTAGAGCTCGTTCTGCATGATGCGCTGGGAGGAAAGCATGCCCATGTACTGATCGGACACGTCCTGGTTGAACCGTTGCTTGTAGTAGCTCTTGCCCTTCAGGGTGCGACGGCGGCGGATGTCATGCACCCAGAAGGCAACATTGACGAAATCCGGTGCGCGCAGCGTCTGCAGCAAACGATTAAAGGTGTTGTGCCGATGTTCGAGCTCCCATTCCTCCCGCCCCACGAACGGCAACCCTTCCAAGTGCCAGGTCAGCAGGTAATCGCCGCCGGTGGTTTTCACCACGTTCGGGGCTACATGCGACGACAGAGGAATGAACTCGCTGATGGATGTGTCTGGACTGAACATACGACTGCTTCCAAAGGGTACTGCCGACGAAAATTCGGAGTTGACCGCGCGGGCGATGGACGCCCGCGCGGCCGGATCCGGCCCTCAATCCATTCGGGCTGGCTTGTTGCGATAGTGATTCGGGTTGAACACCCACATACCATCGTGTTCCTGCACATTGCGGACCCGTAGCTTGAACATCAGCCGCAGCCCCAGCAACCGGAAGATCATCTCGTCACGCTTGGCCATTTGACGCATGATGAAAACGGCCACAGGGATGGTCAGCAGGAACCAGAAGTTGGTATACATACTGAGGAGCAACAACCCACCTGCCACCATGAAAAATGGCAGGTAAGGCACGCCCAGGAACATCGCTGGGCGCGTGCACCCCCGGAACAGAACGTTCTTATGCACTGTAGTACTGAACGGCGTGTTTGATCATTTCAAACGCCATACCAGCACCCTCTGTGCCACCGCCAACGTTGTCGCAGTTGCCCGCTTCCTTGCCGAGCAGCATGCGCGCAATCTGGCCCGCAGCGCCGATCAACACGCCGCCGATCAGGATCGGGGCGACATCACCAATGCGCTTGTGGGCAAAGGCGATCTGGTAGCCGGCAAAGATAACGGCGATCGTCACGACTGCGATCGAGGCCATGTTCAGCAGGCCATTGATGTTGGTGAAGAAGCCGCAGACCTTGCCGTCGGTACCACCGAAGTCAGGGCCGCCTGCCAAGGCCTGCGGAGCAAATACAGCGCCAGCGAATGCGACGGCCATCAGCATGGTCTTCAGCGTACGCTGGGCCTGGACGAGGTCGAGATTGAATCGCTTCATGGATTGATTTCCTTGTTGATGGACTAACACAGCTGAATCGACCAGCCGGGGGACCGGTCGTACCACGACTTCGTCAGAACACGAAGGCCGCATCCCCTGGGGGAATCTGTTGCGCGGGCATGGGCTGCGCCGGCGCGTTGTACATGTTGTTGGCGGCCGCGGCGGGCGTCTTCTGCTCGCCCCACCGCTGGAGCATGACTGGGCTTTCTCCGCCACCGGCCGTTGCGCCGGGCAGATGCTGTGGCATCTTCTGCGGTTGACCAGCCTGTGCTGCAGCAGTCTGCTGCGGGTAGCCCTGCTGCTGCGGGTAGGCGCTCTCCGGCTGCGCCAGCGGCTGCATCATGCGGTCGACTGAGCCCAGCACGACCCGCGACAATGCCTGGTCGGCAAGATTGACCAGACTCCCGCGCGCCATCGCACCGGTAGACGGATAAACGGTATAGGCGCGCGCCGGGTCGTTGGACGGCACATAGACGGCACCATTGGCCTGGGCGACGATTCTCGCCTGTGCCGGTGATGCGAGCTGTGGATGGTGCTCGACCTTGACGGTACGCCGCTCGCCACGGGTTACGACGTCGATGGGTGCCACGCCATTGGAAGCAACCTGCTGCCCACGACGGATCGAGTCATAGACTTTCTGCACATAGCCGTGGCGGAAGCCGGTTTCGAAGTTGCCCGAGTAATAGCAACTGAAAGATTTGCCCCAATCCTTGCCTGAGCGCTTGTAACACTCAGCGAGGATGCGTGAGCCTGCCTGCAGATTCGGGCATTGCTGGAAGGCTTTTTCGTACGAGTCCAGACCGTACTTGGCCAGATTGTAGCGATTGACCTGGGCCAGGCCGATGGAGAAGTTGTAGCCCTTCTCTTCAAGCATGCGAACGGTAGCCAAGGCCTCGTCGAGGGCCTTGGGCTGACGCACCAAGGCACCACCTACCACGCCGATGGCGTAGGGGTTGCTCGAGGATTCCACGTTGATGACGTGCTGCATCACGTCCATCGAGACGGCCATTTCCGGGCACGCCATCATTTCCAGTCCTGGCAGCATTGTTCAGCCCTCCTGCCCCTGGGCACGCCCAGGATTGAAATCGATACCGGTGATATAGCGCGAGCCTGCGTGCGCCTTGATATGCACGACGATGTCAATGGTCATCATCAGCAGGCGCTTGATGACATTGAATTCCAGACCCGACCCTTCAGTAGATGCTTTCACCATCAGCGCCAGCTGGTCCCAAGTCTGTTCCGGGCTGCCGGCATGGCAACTGGTGATCGAGCCGGGGTGACCTGAGGCGCAGTTTCGGATGAAGTAGAACGCTTCATCACCACGCAACTCAGCAAGGATGATCCGCTCAGGTTTCATGCGCAGACACGCTTCCATGCAGCTCTTAGCACTGACGTTGCTGGTGCTCTGTCCACCCTTGGAGTACAGCAGATGCACCACATTGGGCTGGGTCAGGAACAGTTCGCGCGCGTCCTCGATGGTGACCAAGCGCTCGCTATCGGGAATGTGATTGACCAGCGCCTTCATGAAGGTAGTTTTGCCGCTGCCGGTGGCTCCGGACACAACGATATTTTTGCGATACATCACCGCGCGACGGAAGAACTCGGCGTATTCACGCTGCTGCCGCAATTCAAGCAATTCGCGATCCTGCTCACTGAGGCTTCCATCCTGCTCAAGGATCTGGTTGAAGAAGCCATCCTCGTGGTACTGCGTCAGCGACTTGGTGTGCTTGGATGGCAGGCGGATGGTGATCGACACCTTGCCAGCATCGCACGCCGGCGGGATCACGAACTGAGCACGCTGCCCGGTTGGGAACGTGAGCGACACCACCGGATCGGCATCGGTGATGCGTTGGCCCGTGTTGCTTTCGTTGACCACCGCGGTACAGAACTGCCGCGCGCGTTCGAACGTCAGGCTTGGCACATCCACCCGCTGCCACCCTGCCCGCGTCTCCAGGTACAGCTCACCCGGACGGTTGATGCAGATTTCCGTCACTTCAGGTGAAGTCATGTACTCGGCGATGCCCAGCACTTCGTACTGATAGCGCAGGAAGTCGCTGGAGACGAGGGCGAGAGGTGACACTTCGGCGTCCATGGTCGCTCTTGGATTACCTGCGGGCGTTCAGCACGCTGGTGAAGTCGACGTCTTTTGCGACGTAGACGTTCACGATCGTGCCTTGATTGATAGTGACTGTCGGCGGACGACGGCCGCTGGTGAGCGCCTCGTTGGCCAGACGCTCCATGGTACGTGCGGTAGCGCTTTCATATGGCGACTGGATGGTCATGCCGTTGTTGGCCACGGTGGTCGTTTCCGGACCATGCTCGGCAGCAGCGTATTTGAATGCATCCGCGACCAGACTGATCATCAGTGCCGAAGCGATACGTGCACCCCAGTGCGCGCTGTACTGCCCCGGGTGACCCGCACCACCCAAGCCATCTACGCCCGGGCTGGACATAGCGACGTCCAAACCATTCGGAGTCGTGATCCGATCCCAAATGACTTCCACGCGCTTTCCGGCCGGACCGCCACCATAGGCACCATAGATCTTGGAGCCCTTGGGCAACAGCAGGGTACGGCCGTTGATGGAATAGACCGGCTCGGTGAGCAGGCAGGAGGTATAGCCAGCCAGGTCGGTAATAATGCGGGTCTCAAGCACGCAGCGTAGATAAGTGCCACGCACCAGCAACGCATCGGGGCTGCGGATATAGGAAGCGTTGGAGACGTCTTCCACGTCCGGACCGCGACGCACTTTGGCCGGCGTTGCGTTGCCGTTCTGAGCCTGCAATGCAGCCAACGTTGCCTGCAGATAAGGATCGTCGTTGCCCGCGGCTGCGCCTTGACCCGAAGCGTCACCGGTACCGACGCCTCCACTGCCGGCGATGCGACGGTCCAGCAGGCTGGGACCGCGCTGGATGTCACGTTCGGGTTCGGCACGTGGAATGTAGGTGGGGCCAATGGCTTCCTTCGGCGGCGGTGGAAGCATCGGAATCGGCTCAGCGGTCTCCTGCGCAGCAGAAGGAATGACAGGCGGCGCCATGTTCGGCAGATCCGGAGTGCTTGAGCGTGCCACCTGCGGTGGTGCCTTGGCGTCGGCCTCGTCATCCTGGCCTTTGCGCAGCAGCAGGAAACCCATGGCCAACAACAGCAGCAAGATGCCGCCCAGGAACAACAGTGCCTTACGGTTCAGGCGCTGCTCTTCAGCCGAGCGGAGCTGCGGAGCGCTGGCATCCAGATCGGGCGTGGTTTCGGACTGCGCGGTCCCGTAATAAGGATTCGTCGACGGTTCATGACCCGCAGGGCCCTGACCGTACGGAGACGGATTTGGATCGTTGTCCGGAGTGTTCTGCTGGCTCATTTCTTCACGTTCCTTCGCAGGCCGACGACAAAGTCGCCATGGCGGATGACCAGGTACGGGTAGGTCCCGTGCACGATCAGCGTATTGCCCTCAACTGTGGTGTTGACCACGAAGTCCTCGCCGTACTCCTTCTCGCGACCGAATACGGCCGGGAAGATGCCCGTCTTGTATTCGGGAGAATTCGGCAGTTTCAGGTAGGTGAAACTCCCATCGTCGTACGCGTTGACCGGAATCAACCACCCCATCTTCTTCGCCTTGCTGGTCGAATAGGAGTAGTTGAAGTTGTACTGGCGATCCTTGGCCAGCTCCGTACTGAGCAACGGCTGGGCTTCTTCCTCCACCGCCTCCTGCGCGACGCCGAACACTGTGTCATTCGGGTAGATAAAGGCGATCTTGTACTGCACGCCGGAACGACGCGCCTGCTCCAGCTGGCGCCAGTCAGTGGCCACCACCTTCAGCTCGAAGATGTACGAATGGGTCTCAGTGCGCACCATCATGTTGGTGTCGACGTCGACATTCTTGGGTTTAAGGTAGAACACATTCTCGCGACGGGTGAGTTCCCAGCCACTGCTGAAACCGGTGCTGTAGTCGAGGATTTTCTCGTTCGGGCTCAGCTCGATCTGGGTGGTGAGACCCAGGCCGGTGCGCACCGGGTAGATGCGGTCCTTCTCGTACTCGTAATGGTCCACCGCCTGTGCCATCGCCGAGGTGGAAAACACCAGCGACAGCAATGACAGCAGCGCCAATGCGCTCCCTCTGACTTTTCGACTACTCATCGGTTGCTTGCTCCATCAGCATTTCCGGTGGAATTGTTCTGCATCGGCCTCATGGCCGGCTGCGCTGGGATCGCCTGCCCAGGCACTACCTGCCCTTGAGTCGGCTGACCTTGAATGGATTGACCCTGTACCGGCTGCATCTGACCATTGGCCGGTACAGCCACAGGCTGGCCAGTTGCGGGATCGATCATGGTGGCTGCTGCGGGATTGTTCGGGTCGTAAATGCCCTGCGCCTGTTGCGCGGCAAGCTGCGCCTGCTGGGCAGCATCCTGAGCCTGCTGCTGCATTGCACTGTCATCCGGCACCGGCACGCCACGGGCGTAATCGTTATCGACGCGATACTCGGTAACCTGGAAAGCTAGCGGATTGAGTACGCGATCCTGCTCGGACAGCGCAAGATTCTGGTTGTACTGGAAACGCATCGTCACCAGCTGGTTATCCAGATAGGTCGCAGCACCCGTGCGCTTGTCCAGCAGGCTGCGCTGTATGCGTACCGATGCGCCGCGGAAGCCACCATTGGCCTGCTGGGCCAAGGGCGTGATGCTCAGGATCTTGACCCGGATCGCCTTGCCGCGTCCGTACATCACGAACGGGTTCTGCGGATTGTTACCGGCATAGCGCTGCTTCATGCTTGCGCCGACAGGATCACTTGACATCACAAACACCAGCTCCCAGTCGCGCAGGCCCATCACCGCCGAGTCATACGACTCACGCGCCAGCACATACTGGGCGACGTTGCTGCGATTGACCGCTTCATTGGTGGTGATCGTCTCGCCCTGGAACGTGCCGCGCAGGCGCGCAACCGTGGCCGTGCCCGTATAGGCATCAGCCATCACCAGGAACGGCACCTTCTCCTTCAACGGCAGCATGTAGTAGTAGCCACCGGCCAGCGCCAGCGACATCAGCAACGAACCGGTGGCGACCCACCAGGCACGA
>Ga0157370_10005595_pt1 | contig 14072 bp, 12 predicted proteins | sample C35metaG_FD_113463 | JGI IMG/M metagenome (GOLD analysis project Ga0157370, IMG submission 113463) | Corn rhizosphere microbial communities from Kellogg Biological Station, Michigan, USA - C3-5 metaG | ecosystem: Host-associated > Plants > Roots > Rhizosphere > Soil | place: USA: Michigan...
CCTCGGGAGCGCAGCGAACAGGGAAGATTTTTTTCCAGCAAACCCGCAGGGCACCGGTCTTGGCGGAAAATGGATTGTTCAGAAATTTGTGCTCAAAAAAGGTAGAAGCAAAATTTTGCGCAGATAAAAGACACTTACCCGTATCTATGCCATCACCTATGAAAGTATTCCGGGTGACAAATCCAGCGTATCACTGGAAACTCCATGAAAAAATTTTATAAAAGCCCCGCGCGAAATGCTGGGGCAAAAGAAAAATCAAAAAAATCAGTTTATACTCAAATGACTGGCCAATCGATTTAGTCCAGCTGGCAGGAAGACAAACATACGCTAATCTTTGCCTATGCTCCCTACTTAAATAGCCGTTATCATTTTCACCAATAACCTGTGGAATAAAAGATTTCCAGGCAAAGCCCTCAATCCCTTATCTTTGCCCCAATGAGTCTACCTATGCGCATCACCTTTGAGGACAAAGATTACACCTATAACGTTCTCACAAAAATTATTGGCAAAGATACTACAGCAATAAAAATCAATTTAGAAGGCGAAGAACTAACTTTAGTTCAAAACCAGAGCAAAGAATGGGATGCCCTTGAACGGACCGTCGGAGATGATCACGGACTAATAAAAGCAATAGCAAAAAACATCGCACTACGCTACCGCATATAACCTCACTTTCAATTATTCAGAGCCCAGAAGAAGAAACCGTACAGCTATAACTCTTTCGCTTCACTAATATCTTCTCCTACCCTTGTACCGTTTAATTGCTTTTTTCTTCCCAAATCTCAACCATAACAAAACCCCGGCAACGCCTGCCAAAACCCACCCTAATCCAATGCCATCCTGACTAGCTGGAACAACACGATAGTCGTCATTATAATCCAAAATAGATTTATTTGAACTATTTTTTAGTACAATATCGGTTAGTGCCTCATATTCCAAATCCCGGTTCTCTTCTTCAAGATCAATAACCATTACCCTGGCGCGGTCCCCTCTGTATTTAGCGTATTTTAGCACATCATTTGGACTGGTTACGACCACTTCGATATAAAAAGGCTGCCCATCAATGGTAATCGTTGCATCCGGAATCAAGTCATTATAACCAACTTCAGCAACAGGATTAGTATAATCGAGCATACCTCTATAAGGGACATATATGCTGCTATTATCTAAGATGATCTGTTTTGCAAGTAAATGCAGCTCTGTCTCTGGCATAGGATTACAGTTTCCCTTGTTACTATGTCGAAAATGCTTCCGCCGAACTGTATTAAGAACAGCCTCTAGCCTTCCATTACAACTATAACAGACACAATTGCATTTTAATCCCGTATGAGTAACCTTAAAAATCGGCACAATTTCACCTGTTTCGATGTCGATTCCAACAATTGGCTGAGCATTCATAAATCTAAAGTCTGATAAATTATCTTAAACAAAAAACTAGATTAATACTGATTTCCATGTGGTTACACAATTACGCATACTGTTTATTTATTACCAAACTCTTCAACCATTTTCCTGATACGCACATATTTATCACGCTCAGTTTTAATATCTATCTGAGAAAATTTAGTTGTTTTAATGACAAAGGGACTGAGCAAATCGACATATTTGACAAAGGCAGAAACCTGGTCAAAAGCATTATTCATCCATGAAGGATCAGCAATAGTTTCATAGTAACTCATATCAAGTATGCCTGCATCACCAGTAAAAGCCAACGTGCTTTCAAGCATATACCTCGCATCAACTTTAAATTTACCAAGATCCACCGTGATTGAGCTTTTATAAGCTTTTTTAGATTGTGGACTTAATATCTGCAATAGTTTACCAAGATTGTGGCTAGCCCGTCTTATTTTTTTATAGGTTTCCTGCTCATCCTGTAAACTCTCGATAAAAACCGCTGCCTTCATCGCACACTCCAATGAAAAAAGGAGCTCAATTAACAACTTACTTCTCCAACCAATGTGTGCGGACTTGACCCTTAGCAATTCAAATCGCTCTAAAAACACTTTGGCATCACTGAGAAAATACTCAGCAATTTCTTTATTGATAACCATAATTATGTACTTGAATAGAATTAATATTTTTTTTTAATAACCGGCAAACTATACTGTTCCCATAACAGCTAGGAATCAGTTTTTTTCTGACGATGCTTATCTGCTTTGGCTGTCCAATAATCCTCATACACCTGCCTAAAAGGTTTCAAACCGAGATATATGTTTGTAGTCAGATCACAGAGGTCTCCCATATCATCCTGATCAAAAGCCCTGTGGCCTTTTTCTCCTTTCAGATGATCGGTAGGATCGAAAGGATTATCAGGAATAAGCTCATTTCTGGTAAGAATCAATATCGGGCAAATCGGCCGTTTACCCAGCCCCTTCCTAAAATACCTAGCAAGGGCACTGATACGCTGTTTTTCCTTTTTCCCTAAGACCGGTTTCAGGGTGGCAAATGTTAAAATCGCGCCGGGAAAAAGCTCACCCAACAATTTCATTTTAGCCAAATCTTTACCTTCAAAATCACTGCCTGTCTTGCATTCACAGAATAATAGATCGGGTTTGCCACCATTACTGAAGTAATCCTGCGAAAGAACAGTTAGGTCTACTTCATTCACACATTTTTTTTCCTTAAAGACTTCATAACTAAATAAGAAAGATATCCCTCCAGACCGCATGAGTCCTTGAAAAAACCTGAGCGTTAAAAGCACACTTAATATTCCGTTGGCTTTATTACTCATATTAAAAGGTCCACGCACCTGATAGGCCCACTTGAGCTCATTAGGATTATTTACCGGAAGACCAAACTCATTTTGACAAACAGCACACTTAAGTATATTGAATCCTTTGTCTACTTCATAAAACGAATCCCTACCACAAAAAGGACAATTAACCTTCAATCCCAATTGTATGATTTTGAAGTCCAGGAACTGCTGTACCACCTGTTTTGGCTCCTGAATCCACCTGATATCCTTTTTATATTTCATCACCGCAGCGAATAAATCCCTGTATTCGACCAACTGATGTTTTTCAAACATTTCAAGAATTGGAATAACCCCCTTATTCCTAAAAAAATTTACCCCTGCAGTACCACCGATATTTTCAAAAACCAGTTCCGACAATTTACCTGCTGTTGAATAGGCAATGTGATGCCCGATACGTTTAAACAACAGTTCAAAAACCTGGAAGTTTGTCGGCAGGGTAATATCGATACGGTCGGAAAATGGACTTCCAAAAAAAACAAAACGGTTATCGCGAATAAATGATCCTTCCCTGCCAAAACCACCTAAAAACCGCGCAGCTTCAGCGTGGGGAATATCTGGAAGAACCTGTGCATACTTGCCTTTCCAATCAGCAAATCTGATCTTAAGTTCATTACAGAAGGCTGGAAGCAGTCTGTCATTGATATCTTTCGAGACATCGAATTTTGAAATAACCGGCACACTCATTAGATTTTTCCAGCTTAGGTTTATGGTACTAGACTTTGAGTAAATGTCTTTAGCAGATGCCCGATCATAACTTCTTAAATATCCCTTTTCCCAAAAACGCGGAATCCAGTATTGATAAATGAACAATCCATGTTTTCTGTTTGTTACGGCAGGTTCGAATCCGTCAAAATAAGCTGAAAGCTTTTCAAAATCAAAATCCTCGGGAAGCTGAAGGGAAATGACAGAAAAACCATATATGTTGTGACGAGTGCCGACATTGCTTTTGACCATCCGCTTGATTTCATCTGCATAAACCGGATTATCATAATCATCTATTGGCAACATCAGTACATCCCTTCCTATTGCCCGCAGATTCCAGAACTGCATGAGATCATCTATATCTTCTGGATCACCAAGATAAATTGTCTCGTGTGCCCACCAATGTTCATTCCCATCAAGTTTGAAATTCCCTACTTCAAAATAACCCAGAACGTCCTTGGTTAACAGTACCTGGAGATCTACCCTTGAAACCAGTGGGTATTTAACTATCGGAGGAGATACGGCTTTTAAGAGCGACAGGTATTCGTCGGAAAGCGAGCCAAGTATAGTCTTGAGATATAAATCTTTTCCTGTATAAACAGGCAACTGAATACTTAGCGAATCATTCCGGATATATTTGAATCTTTCTCTAATGAGCTGGGGCAGAATATCGACTAAACCAGTTCCATAAGAAATCCTTTCTGCAAATGAAGACTTAATTTCCTCCAAAGGCACTAAACTTTCTGCATCGAAAAAACTTTCTAAAACCTTTTTGTCCAGAAACTTATCGTACACAATAAAATCAACACCGAAATTCTCAAACAAACCTTCATAAAAGCCACGTGGCTTTTCGCCAATGAACGAATATTTTATCATGAAATTACGGGAGAATTTTTGATAAAAGGGTATAATCGGGAAGTGCATACCACCCCAAAGTGCAGTGCATACTTCGATACAATCCAAATATGATTGCCTACTCCCAGGTTTGATCAAAAAAGCGAGCTTGATAGGTCTGGCTGTTTGAGTAATTGTAATATCCAATTTTAAGCGTGTTAGATTAAACATTCAAGATACAATAAACAATCACATTCCAGAAAGCTAATCACAAACAAAAAAACGATCAAAATCAGGAATGATTACAACTACTTAATTATAAAAAGTTTAGCTCAAATAGATCAAATCTCCTTTCCATAAATGATAAAAGTTTTGATTTGGCATCTGTAGCTATTTTTGCTAACATTGCTTCGTAAGAGCCTGATCCAAATCATCGCCAAAAAATCTTCGAATTACAATTTCAAATAGCAACAAATCATGAACCAAACGCTTATCAAAATCATCCACTCCAGAAATGACCTATCCCCCTATTTATTCCATTTTACAAAAGGTGCAGGTGCAATGCAAACACTCATTAAAATCCTAACGGAAGGACAAATCAGGGACATCAACTCGACAGGCAGAATATGTTTTACCGAAGCACCCTTGACTTCAATGGGAAAATTATTTGACATATTTGGCAAGTACAAAAACCCGATGTATGCCCCATATGGCATAGCAATCAAACGCGATAGACTTTTTGATCTTGGTGCCAGACCCGTCATTTATGGGAAGGAAGGTGAACAGGCCTTATTGGATGAATCCATCAGGTGGAGGTTTGAGCCATTCAATCCGATCAGCAATGATTTTACCTGGCTTAGGGAATGGCGGATCACAAAGGATGTCGATTTAGATCCTGAAGAAATTTTTATCATCACCCCACAGGACGGTGAACTCCAGGAACATTTTGGAGAGATCGAAGTCGTAATAGATGGGGACTGGTCGGACGGACAGTGGTGGGATCAATCTTATGCCTACAGCACCCGTACCTGGAAAGGCATCTCCCTTTTCGCATTGAAGCAACTAGAGCTCATGAGCGACCAACAGGTGCGCGAAATCATAGACAAGCAGAATCTTGATGACCGTCTTTCGGTATAACCAGCAGCATATCTACAATAATTCTTTTTCGGATAACACTCCCTAGCGAAAAAGAATTATTCCTTAGATTCATTTATCTCATCATTCGCAACATGCATCAAATAGTCAAGAAAAATTGTGGTACCCGACTGAACATCTTTTTCATCAATTTTCTGTCCATCAAAATCTGGATTAACCGGAATCTCAAATTCCATAATCCACCATTTTTCGATTTTGCTTAAAAGCTGTTGCGATTTTTTCAATAGATCTATATTAATATTGGCATTCTCATCGATCAATAGCCTAAGCGGTTCATGAGCAATCAAGTTCCTATGCTTACGGATCTGTTCGAGATGACCAATATCTTCTTGAGTAATAACACCGTTATCCTTTAGCCATAAACAAGAAGAATAGAATAAGTGATAATCCCGTACTTTCCGTTTATTGATATGCGGTATTATTCTTTCAAGTATTTCAGACCGGTACTCGTCACTAACCTCATATTCAAATTCTCCCTGATCGTTCAAGGCGCCATCAATACAGAGAAAGTCCTTTATCTTACCCTGGACAGTTGTTTTAAGCATTTCAAAGCTGGTTACGAATAAAGATGCGACCAACATATTTCGTTTTAAAAGCGTGGGATTAATTATTTTTTCCAATTATTTATGATTAACAGACCTCAATATGTCAATATAAAAAACTATTCTGTTAAAGCAAAACAGATCAAATCCAAATAAACTACCTGTCGGCCATTGTCCATAACGAAAAACCTTCAGGATTGCCAGATTGTATTGAATGTTTTGATTATAGCTGAATCAAATGGAAATCCCGAATCCATATTTTGAAAAAAAATAACTAATTTATATTACCTTAAACCAAAATCTTAACTTAATAAAATGGAATTTTCAGCTCTCGATCTCCTCTGGACAAAAAACGTCACCAGAGAAAAAGGTAACGCCTGGGCCTACGCCGAATATCATATTGGAGACACTTTTTATTTAAATTTCCCATTGGGAAATAACCGCATGGGAGTTGCCAGTGCCCAAAAAGCAAACGCCAACGAACTCATACTCTTAGTCCAAAGCATTCATAACAAAACTTTAGGAAAACCTGGCACCTACCTCTCCCATATCGTTGCTCCAGTCGACGATAGAGTTGAGGTTGATCCTGAAGGGAGCCATCCAGTAAAAAGACTAGTAACCGTCGTGGCTCGCGATAAAGCCATGATAGCAAAACCCACAAACCTGGATTTTAGGGAACCCAATCGGGGATGGACCTGCGAGATTGACCTTATAAAACCAAAGAAAGATAGCGGAATGATCATGACGCTGGATGAAAAGAAAATCCTACTATGGAATCTCTTTCAGGATAAAGATTTAAATATCAAAACCTTAATCAATGAAAACCGAACCTCGACCATTGACCCGGTGGTAGAGGCCGTAGAAGGTGAGGAAAAATATCGGTTGGTCAGACATAAATATTATGAACGCGACCCCACATTAATTACCGCCAAGAAAAATGAAGCCAAGCTCCGTGGACCGATACTATGTGAGGCCTGCAATTTTGATTTTACAGAAAGTTATGGCATACACGGAACAGAATTTATGGAATGCCACCATAGATTCCCGATTGCGAAACATGGTAAAAGAACAAATAAACTTGAAGATCTTGCCTTGGTATGTGCCAATTGCCACCGGATGTTACATAGAAAAAACGTACATAATGATTACTATACAGTTGAAGAATTGAAATTGCTGATACATGAAATAGGTAAAATAACCGAATCGTAAGTTATTAGCGGATATTCCGCTCAAAATACTATTCATATAACATACTATTGAAATATCGATCGAATGGAAATTGTGATACAATTAGAGTACCTCAATAATTTTTCAATTCAATACATTTATACATGACAGATTTCGCTCAAAACATCTTAGGTAAAACTTTAGCCGACCTCACGTTAGCTGACCTAGAACATTATTTTTCTGAACAAAAACTTGAAACCGATACGCTTGAATTTAAATCTTTCCCGGCTGCAGCTAATTTTGAAGAACTGTTTGGAAAGATTATGAAGACTTTGTGTGGATATTTAAATGGCGCCGGAGGACTGTTGATTCTCGGTGCGCCGATGAAAACGGTAGTGGGCAATGTTGACTACTTTCAGGGTGCACTTACCCCAGTACCATTGCAGAAATCCGTTGATTGGTTCATCAATAAAATCAGTAGCTCCATTTCCCCAATGCCGATCAATGTTTCTGTAAAAATCATAGCATCCGGTCAATCATATCTTTATTTATTTGAAGTTCAGGAAAGCCAATACAAACCGCATCAGGTTGCCCATATCTATTGCATCAGACTGGATGGCCAGACCAAACCTGCACCTCATTACATTGTACAGGCATTAATGCGCCAGATCACCTATCCTGATCTAAGGGCCACCATCAGGATTAACCCTTTCCAACATCACGCAGCACAAACAATTTCCAAATTAACATTAGCGATCTTCAACTTTTCGCAAATGCAAAATGACTCCGATTTTCATTATTACATTACCTTGATAGGTGGGGCTAAATTCTTAGCCTGGGACTCCAATCAATACGGTCCAGCAATAAGTTTCGATTTTCAGGGTGCACAGCTGCGTCACAAGGAGATACAGAGAACATTACACTTCGGTGTGCCCTACACTGCAAGTTACCAAATTACACTTCCAGAAAACGTACAAGAACTCAAGATTATGTTGAACTTTGGTGCAAGACAGTCACCAAGCAAAATCTCTATTTACACATTACCTTTAATCAATATCGATCAAAATAATCCTGCCGCATATTTAGTGATTGAAAAGGAAAATGCACTTTTTGAAGCTGTGCAATCGATAGAGGAAACGTTATCGCATTTCCGTAACAATGAAATTCTATAGACTAATCAATCAAAAAGTACAGAAATACGATATTTATTTATATTTAGGCTTAAATCTTCAATAGACCATAATGGATAAAATAAACTGGGCCAACTACAGTTATGATGAATTTGAATTGTTTTGCAATGCATTACTGACCTTTGAGATAGGAAAATCTTATCAGCCTTTTTCAGCTCCCGGCCAAGATGGTGGTATCGACGGGGCATATTTTGGTAATTACGAAAACCAGACAGGCAAATGGCGGTTTCAGTTTAAATATAGACAATCAGCACGTAGCCAAGCATTCAGCGATCTAAAAATACAGATGAAAAAGGAGGCTGAAAAATTAGCTGACGAGGATTTTTTTGTATTGCTTACGAATGTTGAATTACTCCCGCAGGAAAATCTCTCACTAATTGAAATATTTCAAAATGAACTTCAAAATCTTGGCAAGATTTGTAATTGCATGGTGTGGGATGGTGCAAAAATTTATAATCTGTTTATTCAATATCCCCTACTGTCCCTTTGGTTAAACGAAGGCTTTAAAACTGCGCAGGTACAGGACTACCAAAATGTTTTCAACAAAAACTTAAGTGCAAAGGAGTTTGCTCCTGGATCATTTTCGAACGTTTTTATTTCGCGTGAAAATGATATGGACAAGCTAAGTTCTTTTTTGGATTCGGAACAGGCTATTGCATTAGTTACAGGTGAGGCCGGGATCGGAAAAACTAGATTAGTTGTAGAATTTTTTAAGCAAAAGGTTGGTTTGCTGGAAGATTGGATGCCTCTGGTATTGATGAATAGGCATGTTGACTTTGATAAAATCAGAAAATCGCTTACATCAAAATTAAATTTCATCATCTTAATTGATGATGCTCACACCTACAAAGCCGAAGTGATCGCGGATATGAAAGCGCTCGCAGAAAGTGTTAATGGTAAAGTAAAAATAATATTAACCGCAAGAACCCTTGAAGCCTTCAATTCCCTGACATTAATTAAAGAGTATGAAGCTGAAAATTTTCCCCAGATAAAACTTGATGAGTTATCAAGAAGTGACACAGAGCAATTATTCAGGCACTATATCACAAACACATCCTATTTGCATTATATTAACGAACTGGTAGTTTTATCTTACGGTAAACCTATAATGGTTGTTGCAATATTAAATGCTATATCTGAAAATACCCCAATCAGTAAGATCAAAGAACAAGGCTTTTTAAAAAATTATGTAAAGAACTATTTTGGCAGCTTTATTGAAAAAATAAGTGGTTCTACCGGCATCAGTAAATCATCAATTCAGAGCTTATTACAGAATATTGCTTTGATTGAGCCCTTCAATTTTAATGACAGTTCAACGATCAATAAACTAAGTGAAATACATGACATCAAAAGTCAATATGTAAACGAAGCATTAAAACTGCTTTTGGATAAAGGTTTCGTAAATGGGCGCTATGAACAAAGTATAAAGCCGGACTATTATAGTGATATTTTGCTTTCAGAAATTGATAATAATGAAGTTGTTAACTATATAACTGAATTTGCTGTTTACATTGACAATATCATTATTAACCTAAGCAGTGTCGATGAGGTTAATGCTCAAAATCGTAATATCCTAAATGAGATTCTTGTAATATATACCGGTTCAATTGAGAACGGAAAAAATATAGATGCAATAAAAAAAGTACTTTCTACCGTTTTAAGTATTAGTTTCATACAACCTGAAATAGCAAAAGCTGCTATTCGCCATTTTGTAGAAGGGATCGCTCAAAATGATCACTTGCTTACACTAGATTATCAGGAAAACTTAAAATTTAATTATCAATCAGGTGATGAGCCTATAAACAAGGTTATCAGCATACTGACTAACCTTTATGCCAATGCAGCGAATTTGGATTTTGTCGTAAAAAATGCAGTACGACTGTATAGCATCACAGAGGATAAAAAACTGGTAAATATATTTTCGTTCTCGAAAAAAGATGTCATTGAAAGATTTACCATGACTCGTCAAATATATCTTCTAACAGAATTTTCGAAAAGATTACCAAGGTATCCAGCAAAAGAACTTAAGTTTATTCTATCATGTATAGCATCCCTCTTAAATCTGGATTTTACGCTTTCTGAATGGAATGCAGTTAACAGAGACAGCATTAATATTACAACTTACTATTTGCCTGCCAGTAGTAATATCAAAAAATTAAGGAAAACAATTATCGATATTTTATTCCAGTTATATCTTTTGCCAAATGCACAAGAATTACGGAAAGAGGTGATAAAACATATTCTAGATGTACCTCGGGGGATATTTGCAACCAGTAGGAACTCTACAATTTATAAAAATGACATTGAAATAAAACGTGTTCTTGAGTTTTTTAAAAAAAATGCGCCTGATTTTAGTATCGTTGAGCAAAAAGAAGTACTTGAAAAACTTTATTGGTTTAAAAAATGGGGAATGCCTGATTCGATGTTACCACTGGCAGATGAAGTGAAAGAAGCCCTTAAGCCAAAGAATTTAACCGAGAAAATTTCACAGTTGTTTTCAAAGGCTGAAGTAAGCATATTGGAGATGCCTAATGTTGATCAATACGTTTCCGGTAAAGTAGATGAATTTGTATCGCTAGCTAATGCAGAAGAACTTTCTGACAGCATAATCGAATTTCTGGAACCACAACAATATCCGCCTCACTATTATTGGAATTTTCAAGATACACTTGAAAATAATTATCCAGAATATGCCAAGGTACTCAACGACAAAATGTTTGAGAAATCTTTCACCTTATACAATTTGTATGGATACAGGATATTAGGTACAATGTACTTCAAACACAATGACAATGAATTCTATTGGGATCAGGTCAAAAAACTCCAGCAATTGAAAAGTATTGATGCTGATAATGTGCTTTTGGCAGTTTATGGCCAGCGTGTACCAGGTAAAACTATATTGACCGACAGGGATATTGATGTAATTCTTAAAGTTTACATTAAAAAAAGGAAGGAGAATAATTATTTGCTCTCTTCTGCCTTACAAAGTTTATTTGTTGTCAATCATCCAGAAACATTAACCTACTGCAAAGATTTTTTGGCGAGGGCACATCAACGGGAGGCAGAAATATTTTTTATCAGATTAAGTGATAACGAAACGGTTACTGATGAACAAATGGCGGATTTAATTTTAAATGACACCATACCTTTTGATTTAACCTATGCAATTGAACGCTGTTTAAATAAAGTTCTAATCATTGAAGGTATTGATGCCATTTTCAGCTACCTAGTTAAAAGATACCAACTTAAAAAACAGATTGTTACAACGAGTAAATCATTTGGAGGATATCAGTTTGTACCAGATGGAGAGCATACGCACCTTTTTGATCAATGCGCGCCTGAGGTTAGGATTCAAATGTTTTTTAAAGCTATTTACTGGTATTTGTTGGAAGACGATGAAGGTGGTCACCTATATTATGCCAAGGATCTATTAGAATACCTACAGCCTGGTCGTTCACTAAGTAACGAATTAACAGGTTTTTATCAGTCACGGATTCAAGATCTATGCGAAAATGGAGAACAATTAGACAGGCTTATCGAAAGCTTAAGTATTTTCCATATAAAAGACGATGATTTATTAGCACTGATAGTCCAGGCTTATGATATTGTCCATGAATTTAAAGATGTAGATGAAGAAATGTATAAAAAACTTAGAACGCAGTGCTATCTGGCGATAACTACAATGGGTGTTAAGTCTGGCACAGCGAATCTACCCTTTCAGGTCGATATTGATCTGCGAGATCTAATTTTAACATATATCAACAGACTTCCAGAACATTATCCTGCATGCCAGTTTTTAAAGGAAGTACTTAAATCGGTTAATGCAGAAATTGACCGCACAACTGATAGAGAAAATTCCACATGGTAAAAACTAGCACGCTTTCCAATTTTACAACCGAGAGAAATATCCTATTGACAATCCTTACGAGAAAGATTGCCACCTCAAAAACAAACACCTTGAATGCCGCATTTGATAATAAGTATCAGGTTCAGCATAATTCCATAACTGATCTATTACAGGCTATTGAAGCCAAGTTCAAGAAATGCGAAATGTTATTTTTCACGTATTTCGAAGATATGGATCACGGCATTTTAGCTGGAAATATAACAGCATTGCCCTTTGAAATGGATTGTTCGCTAATTGATGGAACCGCCACTGTGAAATATTACTTTAAAGTGGATGATAAGAACATGTACAAAGAAATAGTGGACATGAACTTTCAAACCTTCATCCTTACGCTAGCCTCTCTATATGAAAACCTGGTTCTTCTGGCGGAAATTTTCATAAAAAAGGTCATGGTCTATGTAAAACCATTGATAAGTTCTCCCCTGCACGATTACCTGAAATATCTTAAACACCTCATAGACTTAGGTTATCGCCAAAATGACAAACTCAATACCTGCATGGTTACTTTCGATCCTTTTTTCTCCAAGTATCTTATTCAGATCAATAGCCTTCGAAATAGATACATCCACGGGTATAGTATAAATCTTCAAACTGACGGATATTATTATTCTGTTGAAAAAATGAATGGAACGTCATTCACACCAGCATCACCAGACTTAATTTTAGATCGTTTCACTTTTGAGGTATTAGATAATACCAGAAATTTTATTCGTGAACTGTTTACGGCTCTCAAAGAATCTACAAAGCACCATAGAAAATCCATCCCTGCTTAAACGGTTAATCTATTAGCTTCAAAATACCCCTGATAAAAAAATGCCTGGCCAAACGGTCAGGCATCCAAACAAACCACAAAACCAAACTCAAACTACTTCTTCTTTTTCTTTTCGCTCACCTCTACCCTAATCTGCTGCCCAAATAACTTAACCTGCTGCATGGCAATACGAAGCCTCGTACCAGCCGATTTATTCCCCTTAGCAAAAAACTTGAGTGCATCCTCTTCCGCTCCCAATACAACCGCCTTTAAAGAATCAAATGTTTTCATAAAAATAGTTTTATACGTTAAAAAATCAATGAATTAATAAAAACCAAGTAATCTACCCCATAATCATCCCACCATCTCTATCAATACTTAACTGGCTACCTTTTACAGAGACAATCTCCGCCCCATACTTAGTTTCGAACTCTGCCTGTTTCAATAGCAACCAGCCCACGTCACGGGAAAGGATATCCATATCCGCGACCACCACCACATTAATGCGGCCATGTTGCTGACAAAAAATCCCCTCAAGAAGCCGCCAGGAGATGCTCCTTTCCCCTTGCTCAGAAAGCACCACCTTCAGTTCAATCCCATTCTCCTGACAGTAATCATAGATCCGTTCCGCCTGCCAGTCAAGTTCCCGCAGGTCGCCGTAGCGCTCAATCCTGGCATAACCGACCGCAACCAATTGCTTATTCTCCTCTTCCATAGACAAATCATCAATACCAAGTAATAAAGCAAAAACCTCAAGGGGAAATGAAAGCCTTAGCCGCCCAAACCAATGCCAGCTTCTTGCTCCCTATCCTTGTTCTTCCCTTTCTCCTGCCCAGCATCAAGCACATTAGCAATAGCCTCTTTGGTCATAAACTGCTCGCGTTTTTCCAAATTACCATCGGGCGTATAAAAATTTACCTTACCATACCTTGGCACCGCTTCCAGCATTAGCTTCACGGGCTTACCATCTTTCTCTACAGTCCCCAATGGCGTTAATCCATTGCGCAAGTCTGCTTCTAATTTTTCTCTCTTTTCAGGAACCGCGAGTTCTGCAATCTTATAATTATCC
>Ga0157370_10005597_pt1 | contig 14068 bp, 17 predicted proteins | sample C35metaG_FD_113463 | JGI IMG/M metagenome (GOLD analysis project Ga0157370, IMG submission 113463) | Corn rhizosphere microbial communities from Kellogg Biological Station, Michigan, USA - C3-5 metaG | ecosystem: Host-associated > Plants > Roots > Rhizosphere > Soil | place: USA: Michigan...
ACGGTGCCGATGAGATGGAAGGCCTGCTGGGCGCCGCCGACGATGAAGATCTGCTCCATCTCACAGGCGATGCCGCGATTGGCGCGCAGATGCGCCGCGATCGCCTCGCGCAGCGGCGCATGACCGAAGGGCGCGCCATAGCCCATGACGTCCGCGCGGCTGCCGCGCCAGTGCTTGGCGGCAAGGCGGGCCCATTGCGCCATCGGAAAAGCATCGAAGGCGGGCAGGGCGGTGACGAAAGCGCGCGGCGCGTAGGGCAGGCGCGGCCGGTCGCTGAAGCGATCCACCGCCCAGCCCATCGCTTTCGACAGGCTCGGCTCGCGCCGGTCGGGCGCGACGCCGCCAGCCGGCGGCTGGCGCGGCCGTTCGGAATTGAGCACGGCGCTGACAAAGGTGCCGGAGCCGACGCGCGCCTCGGCGAGTCCTTCGGCGATCAGCCGGTCGAAGGCGTCGATGACGGTGGTTCGCGACACGCCGAGATCGCGCGCCAGCGTGCGGCTGGCCGGCAGGCGGATGCCGGCGGCGATCGCCCCCGACAGCATGAGGTCACGCAGGATGACGTAGAGCTGCGTGCTGATCGGCCGCGTCGATCCGTGATCGATCGCGATCGACAACAGCAAGGCGCCGCCGGCCCGCTTCACCAATTTCCCTTCCCCCCATCCAACAAAATGGTATCACACTCTTTCGAAAGTGGACCTTAAGTGGACTCCATTTTGTACCGATCATCGCGCCGACCAGATGATTGCGCAAGCGATGGACGGGCATGAAGATCAGCAGCATCGAAACCTTCTGCACCGAGTTCGTCGGCTTCGTCCGCGTGACCGCCGATGACGGCTCGCAGGGTTGGGGGCAGGTCTCGCCCTACAATGCCGACATCACGTCGCTTGTCGTGCACCGGCAGATCGCGCCCTGGGCGCTCGGCCAGGACGCGCTCGATATCGCCCGCCTGGTCGACATCATTCCGTTGCGCGAGCACAAATTCCCCGGCTCCTATCTTTGCCGGGCGATCTGCGGCCTCGACACCGCTTTGTGGGATCTGCGTGGCAAGCTGGAAGGCAAGAGCGTCTGCGAGCTGATCGGTGGAACGCCGCGCAAGCTGCGCGTCTACGCCTCGTCGATGAAGCGCGACATCACCCCGCGGGACGAAGCCGACCGCCTGCTGCGCTTGCGCGACCGGCACGGCTACGACGCCTTCAAATTCCGCGTCGGCGCCGAATGCGGGCGCGATGTCGACGAATGGCCCGGGCGCACCGAGGAGATCGTGCCCGCCATCCGCAAGGCGATGGGCGATAGCGCTGCCCTGCTCGTCGACGCCAATAGCGGCTTTTCGCCCGAGCGCGCCATCGCGGTCGGCCGCCTGCTGCAGGATCACGGCATCTCGCATTACGAGGAGCCGTGCCCCTATTGGGAGATCGAGCAGACCAAGGCGGTGGCCGACGCGCTCGACATCGACGTCACCGGCGGCGAGCAGGACTGCATGATCCCGCTGTGGCGGCATATCATCGACAGGCGCGCGGTCGACATCATCCAGCCTGATGTCTGCTATGTCGGCGGTCTGACCCGGGCGCTGCAGGTCGCCGAAATGGGCGCGACGGCCGGGCTGCCCTGCACGCCGCATAGTGCCAATCTCTCGATGGTGACGCTGTTCACCATGCATCTGCTCGGCGCCATTCCCAATGCCGGCAAGTATCTCGAGTTCTCCATCGAAGGACCGGACTACTATCCCTGGCAGGATGGGCTGTTCCGCAATTGGCCCTACGCGATCAGCGAGGGGAAGGTGACGATTCCCAGCGCGCCGGGCTGGGGCGTCGAGATCGAGCCGACATGGCTGGAGAAGGCGTCGTACCGGATCAGCAGCGCGAGCTGATGGGGTGGAGAAGTGGTCCGATCGACGCTTCAGAATGGCCCTTTTCCATCGACCACATTCCTGTCGACAATCGCAGCATGAGCCGTTCCAGCCATCGTGCGGACGGACGATCCACGGGGAGGCAAGATGATGTTCGCGAAGATTTTATCAGGCACCGGGCTGGCAGCGGCGGTAGCCGCCGGCAGCGTCCTGCTGTCCGCCGCGCCGGCGCAGGCGCAGCAATTGACCGTCGTATCCTTCGGCGGATCCTACCAGGAGGCCCAGAGCAAGGCCTTGTTTCAGCCCGCCGCGAAGGCGATGGGCATAACGATCAAGGAAGAGACCTATACCGGGATCGCCGATCTGCGGCTCAAGGTGAAGGCGGGCGCCGTGACCTGGGACGTCGTCGCCAGCGGATCGGGCAGCGCGGCGCGCGCCGGTGCCGAGGGGATTCTGGAGAAGCTCGACTACAAGGTCATCGACGTCTCGAATTTCGTTCCCGGCACGTGGCAGGACTATTGCGTCGGCGGCGACGTGTTCTCGACGGTCCTCGCCTGGAACACCAAGACCTATGGCGACAAGGGGCCGCAGAGCTGGGCCGATTTCTGGGACGTGAAGAAGTTTCCGGGAAAGCGCTCCTACCGCAAATCGGTCGCCGGCGCGCTCGAGCCGGCGCTGATGGCGGACGGCGTTCCCGCCAACAAGGTCTACGAGGTGTTGTCGGCGCCCGGCGGCATCGAGCGCGCGATCAAGAAGATCAAGGAGCTGAAGCCCAATATCGCCGTGTGGTGGGCTTCGGGGGCGCAGCACGCGCAGTTGATGAAGGACGGCGAGGTCGACATGATCACCGGCTGGAACGGGCGCTTCGACGTCGCCGCCAAGGATGGCGGCAAGGTCGCCTACACGTTCAACCAGGCCCTGCTCGACTATGATTGCTATGCGATCGCCAAGGGCGCGCCGAACAAGGATCTGGCGATGAAGTTCCTCGCCGAGATCAGCAAGCCGCAATATCAGGCGGAATTCACCAAATACATCACCTACGGTCCGACCAACAAGAAGGCGTACGATCTGGGCACGATCGACGCCAGCTATGCGAAGCAGCTGCCGTCATATCCCGCCAACGCGGCCAAGCAGCTGACGATCAACCTGGACTGGTATACAAAGTTCGAGGAGAAGGCATCGGCCGCCTATCAGAACATGCTCACGGAATGATCTGCCGGCTGTGGCCAAACGGCGAGGGCGATACCGAGGTATCGCCCTCGCTCCTCGTCGCACCGTCGGTCCATGGCTTCTAGCGAATGACACGCGGCGCATCGCTGCCCATCGCCGTCCGGCAGCTCGGCAAGAGCTATGGGCCGGTGCGGGCGCTCGACGACATCGATCTCGATATCCATAGCGGCGAGTTCCTCACCCTGCTCGGCCCGTCGGGGTCCGGCAAAACGACGCTGCTGATGGTCCTCGCGGGCTTCACGCGGCCCGACCATGGCAGCCTGAAATTCGGCGACGCCGAGGTCATCCGGCTGGCCCCACACAAGCGCGACGTTGGCATGGTGTTCCAGAACTACGCCCTGTTTCCGCATATGAACGTCGCGGCGAATATCGCCTTTCCGCTGCGGCTGCGCCGGGTCGCGACGGTGGAGACCGCCCGTCGCGTCGAGCAGGCGCTCGACATGGTCCAGCTCGCTGGGTATGGCGCGCGGCGTATCGAGCAGCTATCGGGCGGCCAGCGCCAGCGCGTGGCCCTGGCGCGCGCCATCGTCTTCGAGCCGCGCATCCTCCTGATGGACGAGCCGCTATCGGCGCTCGACAAGCAGCTGCGCGAGCACATGCAGATCGAGCTGCGCCGGCTGCACGACAAGCTGGGAATGACCACGGTCTATGTGACGCACGACCAGCGCGAGGCGTTGACGATGTCCGATCGCGTCGCCGTCATCAACCGCGGGCGGATCATGCAGCTCGACGCCCCGCGGCGCCTCTACGAGCAGCCGGCGAACCGGTTCGTCGCCGAATTCATCGGCGAGTCGACGTTCCTGCCGGTCGAGGCCAGGGACGGCGCCTTCTTCTACGCGGGCGAGAAGCTCAAGCTGCCGGACGGTCCTGCCCCCGACGGGCGCTGCCTGCTGATGCTGCGGCCCGAGCGTCTGCAAATCCTCGATGGCGCGGCGCCGGGCGATGTGAACGTATTGCGGGGGATCGTGCGGAACGTCGTCTATCAAGGCGACAGCTTCCTGCTCCAGGCGCGGCTCGCCGACGGAAGCGAGATCGGCGTGCGCGGCATTTCGACCAGGGGCGCGATGGCGGCAATGCCGCGGCCGGGCGAGGCGGTCATGCTTGGGCTCGGTCCCGATGACACCGTCCTGCTGCGCGACGACAGCGGGTCGCCGTGAGAGGGCCGCTCCCGTGACAGGCGGCGTCGCGACCGGCAAGGCAGGGCCGAACGCCGCCGGGCTGCGCCGCGACGCGCGCGGCGAGCGGATCGCGCTCTTCGGCCTCAGCCTTCCCGCGCTCGCCCTTGTCGTCGTGACGATGGTCATTCCCGTCGCCTGGCTGTTCTGGCTGTCTTTTTTCGCCGATGACGGCAGCATGAGCCTCGTCAACTACCGCCGGCTGATCGAGCAGCCGTCCTATCGGCGGATTTTTCTCGCCACCTTCGAGATCGCCGCCTCGGCGACGGCGATTTGCGTCCTTCTCGGCTATCCGCTCGCCTATTTCCTGTCGCAACTGCCGCAGCGGCTGGCCAATCTCTGCATGATCGGCGTGGTGATGCCGCTATGGAGCTCGGTCCTGGTCCGCACCTATGCTTGGCTCGTCCTGCTGCAGCGCCAGGGTCTGATCAACGGCTGGGGGATGAAGCTGGGGTTGTGGGACCAGCCGCTGACCCTGGTGCACAATCTGGGCGGCACATTGATCGGCATGGTGCACATCATGCTGCCGTTCCTCATTCTGCCGCTCTACGGGTCGATGCGCGCGATCGATCGCGACTATCTGAAGGCGGCGGCCAATCTCGGGGCCGGCCCGACGCAGGCGTTCTGGCGCGTGTTCCTTCCGCTGTCGCTGCCCGGGCTCTTCGCCGGCGGGCTGATCGTCTTCATTCTCTGCCTCGGATTTTACGTAACGCCCGCGGTGCTCGGCGGCGGCAAGGTGATCATGGTCGCCAACCGCATCGCCAACGACATCGAGATCTTCTTCAACTGGGGCGCCGCGAGCGCCCTCGGCGTCGTGCTCCTCGTGCTGACGCTGATCATCCTGTGGGCGGCTTCCCGCCTGGTCCGGCTCGACCGCGTCTTCGGCGGGCACGGACCATGAGCTGGCTCGACCGCCCGGTTTCGGAAACCCAGATCACCAACCGGTCGCGGATCTGGCTCTACCTTCTCGCCGCCGTCGTCCTGGCGTTTCTCGTCCTGCCGACGCTCATCGTCATCCCGATGTCGTTCTCCGCTTCGCAATACTTGGAATTTCCGCCGCGCCAGTGGTCCTTGCGCTGGTACGCCAACTACGTCAATTCCCCGTCATGGATGCAGGCGACCGCTACCTCGCTGAAGGCCGGTTTCCTGACGACGCTGCTGGCGACGCCGCTCGGAACGATGGCGGCCTATGGTCTTTTCGTCTCGCGCCTGCGCGCGGCGAAGCTGGTGCTGCCGGTGCTGCTGACGCCGATCATCGTGCCGGTGATCCTGGTCGGCATCGGCGTCTTCTATGCCTATGTCCGGCTGAAGCTCGTCAACACGCTGACCGGCCTCGTGCTCGCCCATAGCATGCTGGCGATGCCGCTCGTCGTCATGGTGATGAGCTCGGCGCTGAAGAGCTACGACATGAACCAAGAGATGGTGGCTCTCAGCCTCGGCCCCTCGCGGCCGCGCGCGTTCCTTCGTGTCACCCTGCCGCAGATCCGCTTTGCCGTGGTCACCAGCGCCGTCCTGGCGTTCCTCACCTCGTTCGACGAGGTCGTCATCGCCATGTTCGTCTCGGGGGGCGACAACTCGACGCTGACGCGCAACATGTTCAACGCCCTGCGCGATCAGGTCGATCCGACGATCGCGGCGATCTCGACGGTGATGATCGTCATCTCGTCGCTCCTCGTGGTGCTCGCGCAAAAGCTCGGAAAATCGCGCTGAGCCGGCCGGCGCCTACTGCCGGTAGGCGATCATGTCGATCTCGACGATGCCGCCGCGGGCGAGGGCGGTCACGCCCACGGTTGTGCGCGCGGGAAGCCGATCGGCCGGGAAGTAGTCGAGATAGAGCCGGTTGAACGCCGCGTAGTCGCGCTCGAACGCTGTCAGGAAGACGCGGACGCACACGACATGGTGGAATTCCGCCCCGGCGCCGGCCAGCGCGCGGCGCAGGTTGTCGAAGACCTTGCGCGTCTGGGCCTCGATGCCGTCGGGAACCGGCAGCGAATCGTCGTCGGGGTCGGTCGCCAGCTGTCCGGTGACGAACAGCCAGCCGGCGGCCTCGACCACGTGGCTGTAGGGCCCGACGGGCTTTGGCGCATTCACGATCATGTGAAAGATCGGCGCGGTCATGCTGTCACCCTTCCCTCCCGTATAACCGATCGTTCACTCCGTCCGGCGATCGGTGTTCCGATGATTCTACTCACGATGACGTCCTCGTCCCAGTTGCGTCTTTCTTGTGGGAACGAAGCGGCGGAATCGGTGTTCTCATGAAACATGCGCGTGTCGTTAGTATGTCTCTCGTGTGGCAGCCCTCGCATTCGTTGATGGCGACAACCCTTGGACTAGGATTCCTGGCGTGGCGCAGGTCATAAGAGCGAAACAGTCGGCCGGCATGCTCTCGCGGCGCGGGTTGGAAGGGGCGCCGATGGTTCCCGAGCTGAATTCGTCGCTACGGACGCGCCGATTGGTCCGACCGCTCCTGCTCATATCGTGCGTCCTGGCTGTTTCGCTCCTTGCCAGCTGCGATGACGATGAGATCGAGAATGTCGCCACGGCGAAGCTCGACGGCCCCAGCAGGGCATTGGCACCGCCGACGCCGGCGTCGGCCGGCATCGCCGCCCGGCCGTCGTCGCCCGCCGGCGTCATCGGTCTGACACAGCAACAGGTCGAGCTGCTCCTCGGACCGCCGACGGAGCAGACGGACATGGCGCCCGCGCAGGCGTGGCGCTATCGCGGCAACCGTTGCACGTTGAAGCTGTACTTCTACATCGATGTCAAGTCGCGCATATTCCGAACGCTCAGCTACGACATGACTCCCCGCGAGGCCGACGCTGGCGCCCGCCGCCGTTGTCTGGCGGAGCTGACATCGCATACGCAAGGGAAGATCGTCGACGTCAGCAATCCGGTCGAGCCGCAGCGACACTAGCCTGCAATCCCCCGCATCCGGTGTCCGCGCCGCGCCGTCGCCCAAAACCGGTAAGCGCGGCGCCGGCTCTTAACTGGTCGGCGGCGGTGGCGAGGAACGATCGTTGTCGGGCTCCGCGGTCCTGCCGTGCACACGGTCCGTGAAGTCGAAGCCGCTTTTCCTCAGCGCGATGACCAGCAGCGCGCGGATCGTCACGTCCTCGTGGTCGTCAAAATCCGCCGCCTCCATAATGTTGATCAGGGTTTCCTCATCAATCATGATTTTTTCCTATTACCGCAGCGGGCTACGCTTCCCGGTGATCATCAAGCCACAACAGCGTCCGCGACCATGTCAGTGCAAGCGATCTTCGGACACCTTTCTTAAACATTTCTTAAACATCGCCGGCACGAAAGAAATCATCGTGAGGATAACAATGGAGCGACGCGTCCCTATGAGTAATCGCGCATTTTTTGCGGCAGAGGTCGTGGCCGGATAATCCACCATAACTCTTTGAATTCCAGGACTGATTTGCTTCATGGGTTCGTGGGCGGTCAAAGCTGTGTGTAATTTTCACTTAATAAAGACACGGGATCCTGCGCGCGCGAAATCCGATGCGGAAAACCGGGTAAAGAAAATGGAGCGCCTTTCGGTCCGCGAGAAGAAGATCTTCGAGCTCCTTCTCGATGGCCATTCGACCGACGACATCGCGCGCGATCTCAATATCGACGCCGCGGCGGTCAAGGCAGATATGCGCGAAATTCTGCGCAAGGTGACGGCGCAGTCCGATGGGGACGACAACTGAACGCAAGACGACCGCGGACCCCGTGGCAGGCACCTCCCTTGGCGCCGCCTATAAAAGAAATGGGCCAGCTAACGCTGACCCACTATCTCATCCAAGCCTTTGATATGATGGCTCCCCGGGCCGGACTCGAACCAGCGACCACCTGATTAACAGTCAGGCGCTCTACCAACTGAGCTACCGGGGATCAGTGGTCGCTGTGCGCGACCGATCCCGCATCTCGCTTGCGGCGAGGCGGGGTTATAACAGAGCGCCCGGCGCTAGGCTAGACAGGCTTCGCCGATTTCCCCGGCGATTTGACGGCCGATTTCCCCGCCGCTTTCCCCATCGTCCCGACCGGGGCCAATCGGACCCCGAAACGCTGCATTTCGAGCATGAAATAGCGCGTCATCTGGACGATGTCCGTGCGCCAGTACAATTGCTGCACGTCGTCGGCGAGGAAGTCGGGCTTGGCGAAGGCATAGCAGTAGATCTCGACGAGGCGCCGCGGCGGTTTCTCCGGGCCGAGCGCGTCGCGCCAGCCGATCGTCCAGCCGGCATGCTCGGCGCCGATCCGCCAGCGCTCCAGGCGCGGCTGCAGGCTGGCCGCGTCGAGCGCCTCGCGCACTGGAACGCGGTAGACGACGACGAAGCGGTGAACGTTGAGCTGGATCTGGAGGACCAGGGAGTCGCCGAAGGCGGCGACGAGGTAGGTGCAGTCCGAGGCGCCGACGACGTGGCGCAACTGCACCTCGCCGAGCGCGCATTCGTCGAGGCTGGCCTCGGATGGCTCGGCGTCGAACGGGGCGAGGCGGTATTCGATAGCCCGAAACGCCTCGAGCATCTGGCAAGTCAGGAACGCTTCGACCTGCCGCTGCGCCTCGGCGACGGGGAGGTCGGACACGGGGATGTCGCACAAGGCCGCCACACGCTCAGGCGCGGCGCCCCCTCAGGGCGAGGAGCCCGCCGCCGACGACGGCGATGATGCCGATGATGAGATAGGTCATCGTCGTCTGGGTAAAGCGCCCGGTGAAGGTTTGCGTCACCTGATCGACCGGCGCCTGCGAGGCATTCATGCTGAAGACGAGCAGAACGATCCCGACCACGACGAGGACAAGTCCGATAATCCGATTTCCAGACATGAAGGTTCTCCGAAAACGACAGCCGTATCCGACGCTTGAACGCCCGCGATGCGTTTTGTGTTCCGGATGGGAATGGGCGGGAGCGAATGCGGGGTCGCTTCGGCCGGATCGCATCGGCTGCTCACAAACCTGACACACCCCGGCCGGGGACATGGCGAGGACCGCGCGCTGTTGCTGGATCAACCGGCGGTCTTCGCCTGACCGCTGCGATCCGTGCTCAGGAGGCAGCGATGCGTCGTCTCATCTTCGCCGTGCTGTTCTTTCTCGTTCCATCCGCCGCCGGTGCCAGCCAGGACGACGCGGTGCCCGAATCGCCCGCCCCGTCTGCAACTCTCGGTCAGTTCGGCTCCGGCTGCATCGTCGGCGGCATAACCGGCGCGACGCTGTCGATGATCGGCACGTTTGGCGGCGCCATCCTGCCGGCGACCAATCTCGGTTGCCTGATCGGCACGGTCGCCGCGCCGCCGATAGCCGACTATTACAATTGGTGGGTTTTGCGCGGGACGGGGACGGAGGCGCAGGCGAAGCGGCGACCGGAAGGCTGACCGCGCGGATCGGGGGGCCTGTCGCCGGTCGACCGCAGCCCTGATCTACTTGGCGAGCTTTCGTTTGACTTTGGCCTTCGCCGCCGCCGCTTCGCTGGCCGCGCTCGCCTCGGCGGCTTCCTTCGCCAGGCGCTGATCCCGCAGGCGTGACGTTTTCGCCGCGTCGGCCTGCAGCTTTCTTTGCCGATCATCGGCGATTTCGGCGCTCAGCTTGTCCGCCGCGTTCCGCCGTTTCTCGAAGACGCTTTCCGCCGCGTCCCTATTCGCCTTTGGGGAATTCATGTCCCGGCCTTTCATTGCGTGATTTTTCGACGTTACCGGACGCCGGAGTTGGAGTGATCGGCCTGCCGCCCCGGCAGTGTGCGCTGGCCGGCCGCCCTTGCCATCGGACGCGCGGCCTCGGCGATCGGGCGCAGCCACCCCCACGAGGATCGACAGCCGGCGTGATTTGTCAATGAAATCACGGTGCCCGTGGCGCGACTATTCCGAATGATCGCAAATCGAGCCGAGGGACGGCCGACGGAAAACGCCAGGACGTTTCTGCGCTATCTCGCGGTTTTCTGTGGGAGAACGCTGGAGGCCGGAAGCGGAATCGAACCGCTGTACGAGGATTTGCAGTCCTCTGCATAGCCACTCTGCCATCCGGCCGGTCAGTGAGCGGTCGAGCCCCCGCAAGGATCGACCCCGGGAGGATCGGCTCCATGGGTATCGAGAGGGAGGCTGACGCGTGGCGCCTCATATAGGCCGCGCCGAGCGGCAGGGTCAAGGCGATGCTGCGCGGGGCAATTTCGAGAGATTGTTTTCGCGGCTTCTGCTCTATATAACCCATTCGCCGCAACCCTCTCTGAGATGTCCGAGCGCCGTGATGCCATCCCCCGCCGCGAGCGACTATCGTTCGGCCCGCCTCAACATGGTCGAGAGCCAGATCCGCCCCAACAAGGTGTCGGACCCGGCGATCATCGACGCGATGCTGGCCGTTCCGCGCGAGCGCTTCGTTCCCGAGGCGCTGCGCGGCATCGCCTATGTCGACGAGGACATCCCGCTCGGCGGCGGCCGCTACCTGATGGAGCCGATGGTGCTCGCCCGCCTCCTGCAGATCGCGGCGATCGAACCGGGCGAAACCGTGCTCGATGTCGGCTGCGGTCCCGGCTATGCCAGCGCCGTCATGGCGCGGCTGGCGCGCAGCGTCGTCGCCCTCGAGGAGGATGCGGCGCTCGCGCGGCGCGCGAAAGCCCTCGTCGCCGAGCTCGCCATCGCCAATGTCGCCGTCGTCGAGGGCGTGCTCGCCGACGGGTATGCGGCGGAGGCGCCTTATGACGTGATCCTGTTCGGCGGCGCCGTCGCCGCCGTCCCGCCGGCGATCGCCGGCCAGCTCGCCAAGGGCGGCCGTCTGGTCGCCGTCTTGCAGGATGGCCCCGGCATGGGCAAGGCGGTGGTGATGACGCGCGTCGACGGCATCGTCGCGCAGCGCATCATGTTCGATGCCGGGACGCCGGTTCTGCCCGGCTTCGCGGCGCGACCCGGCTTCGTGTTCTAAGATGGACGCCGTGCCCTTTCATGCCGACGTCACGGTCGACGACATGACGGCCGACGACATTACCGTTGACGAGCTGGCATGCCGCTTCGCGTCGGCGCCGGACGGCGCCGCGCTTGCGGTGCTCGACGTGCGCGAGCCCTGGGAGGTCGATATCTGTCGGCTGCCCGACAGCATCGACATCCCGCTCGCGCTTCTGCCCGATCGGCTGGCGGCGCTGCCGCGCGACGGGATGCTCGTCGTCCTGTGTCATCACGGCATGCGCAGCCGGCAAGCGGTGCGCTGGCTGCGCGCCAACGGTATCGCCAACGCGATCAACCTGACCGGCGGCATCGACGCCTGGGCCCGGCAGATCGATCCCGCGATGAGGACCTATTGATGCGTCATCCCGACATTATTCGGCGATCCCTCGGCGGCGCCGCCCGCCTGCGTCGCGTCCTGCTCGCCGGCAGCGCGCTGTGGCTTGCCCATGCGGCCCTGGCCGGCGGCGCCTGCGCGATGACGCTGCCCGAGGCGCTTGCCGCCACCTACAACAACAACCCGACATTGCTCGCCCAGCGGGCGCGCCTGCGCGAGAGCGACGAAGGCGTGCCGCAGGCTCTCTCGGGCTGGCGTCCGACGGTGCAGTTCACCGGCTCCGCCGGGGTGCAGCGCAACGAGGCGACGAACGTGCAGCAGCAGACGCTGACGCCGCGCAGCCTCGATCTCAACATCACCCAGCCGCTCTACAGCGGCGGCCGCACCGTGGCGGCGACCAGCCAGGCCGAGAATACTGTGCGTGCCACGCGGGCGCTGACCCTGGCGACCGAGCAGCAGGTCATGCTGAGCGCCGTCACCTCCTATCTCGACGTCGTGCAGAACCAGTCCGTGCTCGAGCTCAGCATCAACAACGAGCAGGTGCTGCGCCGGCAATTGGAAGCCACCCAGGACCGCTTTCGCGTTGGCGAGGTGACGCGGACCGACGTGTCGCAGGCCGAGGCGACGCTCGCCACGGCGACGGCGACGCGGGTCCAGGCGGAAGGCACGCTGGAGAACGTCCGGGCCAATTTCGAGCGCTTCGTCGGCGAGCCGCCGGGCCTGCTCGAGCCGCCGACCGAACGGCCGGCCCTGCCGACGAGCCGCGCCGAGGCCGCCAGCCTGGCCGCCAACAACAACCCCAACGTCATCTCGGCGCAGTTCAACGAGGCGGCGGCGCGCGACGCCGTGCGCGTCGTGCGCGGCCAGCTCCTGCCGCAGATCAGCATCGTCGGCGATATCGGCAAGGGGCAGGAGATCACGACGCAGACGCAGAACCGCAGCGCGAACACGGCCTCGGTCATCGCCCGCCTGACGGTGCCGCTTTACGAGGGCGGTCAGATCTACTCGCAGACCCGGCAGGCCAACGAGACCGTCGGCGAACGGCGCAGCCAGATCGACGATACGCGCCGGACGGCCGTGCAGACGGCGCAGAGCGATTGGGAGACGCTGCAGGCGAACCGCGCGCAGGTCGAGTCGCTGATCGCGTCGGTCAAGGCCAACGAGGTCGCCTATGAGGGCGTCCAGCAGGAAGCGCTCGTCGGCGCCCGCACCGTGCTCGACGTCCTCACCGCCGAACAGACGCTGTTCACCAGCCGCGTCGGCCTCGTCCAGGCGCAGCACAACGAAGCGGTCGCCGAGTTCTCGGTCGCCGCCGATATCGGGCGGCTGACCGCCCTCGACCTCAATCTGCCGGTCCAGCCCTATGATGCCGATCAGCATTACCGGGCCGTCCGGGACAAGTGGATCGGCTTTGGCGCATCGAAATGACCGCGCCGCCGCGGCGTCTGGCAATTGTGCAGGCTTTGCCGTAGTGTTACGCGGCTTTTATAACGACGGTTGACGCGATGTCGGACGCCAAGGCGCAGCAGCACGAACCCTCGATGGAGGAGATCCTCGCCTCCATCAGGCGGATCATCGCCGAGGACGGCGATACCGCCGCGCCGGCGGCGCCCCCGGCCGATGGCCGCGACGAGCCCGTCGCGCCGGCTCCCGGCCCGGGCATGCAGGCGGCGGGCGCCGGGGAGGATATCCTCGAACTCACCGAGGTCGTCGACTCCGATGGCTCGGTGGTCAGCCTGAACGCCATGGCGAGCCCCGAGCCCACTCCGGCGCCGCCACGGCCCCCGGCGGCGGAACCGGATGACGACGAGCCGGTCGACGAGCGCATCGTCTCGGCGGCGACGGCGGCGGCCTCGGTCGCCGCGCTCTCGCAGATCACCTCGCTCTCGTCGCGTCCGGAATCGCGCGAGCGCGACCTGGCGCTCGGCGCCGGCCATCTCACCCTCGAGATGCTGGTTCGCGAGGAGCTGCGGCCGATCCTCAAGAGCTGGCTCGACCAATATCTGCCCGACATGGTCGAGCGGCTCGTTCAGGAAGAGATCACGCGGCTGGTACGCGACGTCCAGCGGCGTTGACGCGACCGGTGCTGCGCGGGGCCCGGTCGTCCGCCGGAACCCGCGAGGCGGCTCGCCGCCGCGACGATTCCCGTCTCCCTAGCGTATAAAAGCCATCATGCTCGACAAAACCTATCGACCGGCCGAGGTCGAAGCGAAATTCTACGCCATATGGGAAGCGAGCGGCGCCTTCGCCGCCCATGTCGATTCGCCGGCGCCGCCCTATACGATCATGATGCCGCCGCCGAACGTCACGGGCAGCCTCCATATGGGCCACGCGCTGACCTTCACGCTGCAGGACATCCTCGTCCGCTATCATCGCATGAAGGGGTTCGACACGCTGTGGCAGCCGGGCACCGATCATGCCGGCATCGCGACGCAGATGGTCGTCGAGCGGCAGCTGCGCGAGCGCCAGCTGCCCGGCCGCCGAGAGATGGGCCGCGACGCCTTCGTCGAGCGGATCTGGCAATGGAAGCAGGAATCGGGCGGCACCATTCTCGGCCAGCTGCGGCGG